>OLRI01002192.1_pt1 | contig 14184 bp, 10 predicted proteins | sample 1672871 | NCBI WGS metagenome assembly OLRI01 (sample SAMEA3136732, study PRJEB25190) | human gut metagenome
CATCTGGTGTCCCTCGGAAAAAGAATTTTGCGCACGGAGACAGCGGGACTTGCAACCCTTGCTATTCTGATGTATCATATCGAGAGTGTGTCGGAAGCGGAAGAAGAGCGGGATCAGCCGTGATTCTGCGTCGGCGTTTGTTAGAAAGGCATGGTTTTAAAACAGATGGAAGCATATTTGGATAATTCTGCCACCACCCGGTGCAGTGAGCGCGCCAAAAACAAGATGGTGCAGATCTTAACGGAAGATTATGGCAATCCGTCCTCCCTACACAACATGGGAAAGACGGCGGAGGACTATATTAAAGAAGCAAAAGAGCAGATCGCGAAGACGCTCCGCTGTGACGAGAAGGAGATCATCTTTACGTCGGGTGGCACGGAGTCGAACAATATGGCGCTGATCGGCGGAGCACTGGCAAACAAGCGCCAGGGAAAGCATATCATCACGACAGCGATTGAGCATGCGTCGGTACAGGCGCCGCTTGCCTACTTAAAAGAACTCGGCTATGAGATCACGGAATTGTCTGTGGATCATGACGGTATTATTTCGCTGGAGGAACTGCGGGATGCAGTGCGGGAAGATACGGTGCTGGTGTCCATCATGATGGTGAACAACGAGATTGGTGCGGTTGAACCGGTCGAGGAAGCGGCGAAGGTCATCAAGGCGAAGAATCCGGACACGCTGTTTCATGTGGATGCGATTCAGGCGTACGGCAAATTCCGCATCTGCCCGAAAAAGATGGGGATTGATCTACTCTCGGTGAGTGGACACAAGATCCACGCGCCGAAAGGAACCGGATTTTTATATATCCGCGACAAGGTAAAAGTAAAACCGATCATCTACGGCGGCGGTCAGCAGAAGGGAATGCGCTCCGGCACGGAGAATGTTCCGGGCGTGGCTGCACTCGGCGAGGCAGCGGCGGAGATCTATGAGAACTTTGACGCGAAGATCGGTCATATGTATGAGATCAAGCAGAGGTTCATCGATGAGGTGACACAGATCCCGGGAGTGACGGTAAACGGTAAAACGGGACGGGACTCTGCGCCGCAGATTGTGAGTGTCACGATCGAGGATGTGCGCAGTGAAGTGATGCTCCATTCTCTGGAAGAATACGGCATCTATGTGTCGGCGGGAAGCGCATGCTCGTCCAATAAGCCGGCACCGAGCCGCACCTTGCAGGGCATCGGTCTGCCGAAGCAGAAGTTAGAGTCCACGATCCGGATCAGCTTCTGCGTCAACACAACGGAAGAAGAAGTGGATTACGCGGTCGAAAAAATGAAAGAGATCATTCCGTTCCGCAGAAAGTTCACCAGAAAGTAAAGGAGAAAACCATGACATATAAAGCATTTTTGATTAAATATGCAGAGATTGCCATCAAGGGAAAGAACCGCTACCTGTTTGAGGATGCTCTGGTGAGCCAGATGAATCATGCCTTAAAGAAGGTGGACGGCACGTTCCATATCCGCAAGGAGCAGGGCAGAATCTATGTAGAGATGGAGGGCGAATACGATTACGATGGAGCTGTGGAGGCACTGCAGCATGTGTTTGGCATCGTGGGAATCTGTCCGGTCGTACTGCTGGAGGACGAGGGCTTTGATGCGCTGGCGGGGGAAGTCATCCGCTATATCGACGAGGTATACCCGGACAAGCATTTTACGTTCAAGGTCAATGCGCGCCGCGCGAGAAAGAATTACCCGTTGGAGTCGATGGAGATCAATGCCCAGATGGGCGAGCGGATCTTAGAGGCGTTCCCCGAGACGAGCGTGGATGTCCACAAGCCGCAGGTGATGTTTAATATCGAGATCCGCAACCAGATCAATGTGTACTCGACGGTCATTCCGGGACCGGGCGGTATGCCGGTCGGAACAAACGGAAAAGCCATGTTGCTCTTATCCGGCGGAATCGACAGCCCGGTGGCAGGCTACATGATTGCAAAGCGCGGTGTTACCATCGATGCGACCTATTTTCATGCGCCGCCTTATACGTCGGAGCGCGCCAAGCAGAAGGTCATCGACCTGGCGCAGAAGATGTGCTCCTACTGCGGGCGCATCAAGCTGCACATCGTGCCCTTCACCGAGATCCAGGAGGCCATCCGCGACCAGTGCCCGGAGGATCTGTTCACCATCATCATGCGGCGGTACATGATGAAGATCGCCTGCCGGGTGGCGCGCCAGAACGAGTGCGAGGCGCTGATCACCGGCGAGAGCGTCGGCCAGGTGGCCAGCCAGACCATCCAGGCCATCGCCTGCACCAATGAGGCCTGCGATATGCCGGTTCTGCGTCCGGTCATCGGCATGGACAAGGACGAGATCATCCTGATTTCCCGCAGGATCGACACCTTTGAGACCTCCATCCTGCCCTATGAGGACTGCTGCACCGTCTTTACGCCAAAGCACCCGCGCACCAAGCCCCAGCTGAAATTTGTAAAACTCGCCGAGGAGCAGATGGACGCCGAGGCGCTGATTGCCCGGGCAATCGAGGGAATCGAGCTGCTGAACATCTCCAACTCGTAATTTTGGCAAAGATTCTTGCGCCAAGCAGGATTTACCGCTTGCAACAGCACGGCATTTGTATTATCATTTTTTTAGGAATTCTTCGGCCTCCTGGAAAAGACCGAAGCTGTAAATTGAGGTGGATATATTGAAAGTTTATGTAGTTGGGGCCGATGCCGCAAGACCTTCAGGACTGCTTGCGTCGCCCTATATGGAAAAGGAGATGCGGGTTCTGGGCTATCAGCCCGAGCTGCTTTCGGTTCGGGACGCAGGCGGCTTTTTGAAGGCGCTGCAAAACTGCGCGCAGCCGGACGCGCTGATCCTCTGTCCGCTCTCCGGCAATCTGCAGCAGGACGCCGCCTGCATCCAGGCGGTGGCGCAGGTCTGCCAGCGGGAGCTGGAGCCAAACGAGGGCGCGGTGAAGCATCTGGTCAAACGCCAGAAGCTCTCGCAGGAGCAGGCGCAGCAGCTTGCCCAGCTGCCGCAGGGCGCAAGGATTTTCCCCTGCCATCAGTCGGCGCTGCCCGGCTTTGAGGCCGCAGGGGAGGGCTTTCACATCGTGGTGATGCCCTCCGACCCGGAGGAGCAGATCAGCCTGTTCTTCAGCTACCTGTTCCAGATCCTCAAAAAGGCAAGCGCCTCCCCCTGCGTGGTGCGTGTGGCGCGGGTGATGGAGATGGACGCTGCCCAGGTGGAGCAGGCGCTGGCGGAGCTTCTGGACGCCCAGAGCCCCTGTGTAGCGGTCTACCCCAAAAAGTCGGAGGTCATCGTGCGCATCTGCGACAACAGCGCCGACCGCAGCAAGGCGGCACAGCGCTGCACCGCCGCTTTGCAGGCGGTGACCGAGCGGCTGGGCGACTGCGTCTACGGCATCGACGTCAACAGCATCGAGCACGCGGTGATGGCCAAGTGCGCCAAGAAGAATATCCGCCTTGCCTTTGCGGAGTCCGGTTCAGCGGGGCTTGCGGCCAAGCGCTTTGGCAACGCCGACAAGGAGGGCAAGCTGGTGGCCTCCACCTACAGCTGCCGCCCCGAGGAGATGGACCTGGAAAAGCTGGGGATCAACGATAAAATCGGCAAGACCTTCGGGCCGGTCAGCGCCAATGTCGCCGCGGCGATGGCGCTGGGCGCCTCCAAGCAGGAGCAAAAGGACCTGATGGGCCTGAGCGTCACCCTGCCAAACGCCGCCGTCAAGACAAGAAAGGCGTATATCGCCGCAGTTTTAAACGGCCGCTGTTTGATGCAGGAGCTGGACGCGGGCAACTACCGGTCGCTGACCCAGATGACCGCCGACGCGGTGGCGCGGCTGTTCAACATGGCCAGAAAGCTGGCGGACAGCTATCCGCAGGCGCCGCAGAACAGCTGCGACGCAGAGGAAGCGGTGCTGCAGGGCATGGAGGTCGTGCCGCAGAACGCGGCCCTGGCAGCGGCGGCCACCACCGCCGTCGCCGGCAAGAAGCGCAGGAGCAAAAAAAAGAAGCAGGAGCAGGACGCGCCGGCTTCCAAAGCACCCAAGGGCTTTAAGGGCATTCTGTACCGGCTGTTCCCCAACAAGGACGACGTCGGCTTTGAGAAGGTGCGCAAGATTCTGCTGTGGGTCTGCGTTTTGGTCTTCTGCGGTTCGGTGTTCTACCTGGTTGACTTCGGCGCGCAGAACAAAAAGTCGCAGGAAAACCTGGCCACCCTGCAGAGCCAGATGGAGCAGGCGGAGAAGGATGTGGCCGAGGGCAAGATCAACGTCTCCAACATCGAGGGCTACCCCAACGACTATCTGGCCAAGTTCTATCCGTTCTATCTGGAGAATGAGGACATCAAGGGCTGGCTGCAGATTGAGGGCACCAACGTCAACTTCCCGGTTGTGCAGACCTCGGACAACGACTACTACCACCGCCTGGGCTTCAATAAAGAGTACGACTACTACGGCACCCCGTACATCGACTACGAGTGCGACGTCAAGACCCCGAGCACTAATCTGATTATCTACGGACACAACATCCGCAACGACGGTCAGATGTTCAACGACCTGACCAAATATAAGCAGCTCTCCTTCTACAAGGAGCACCCGCTCATCGACTTTGACAGCGTGTACGAGGAGGGCGAGTACAAGATCTTCGCGGCCTTCATCGTCAACACCCTGCCCGAGCACGACAACGGCGACGTCTTCCAGTACAACCACTTCGTAAACGCGGAGAACGAGGAGGAGTTCAACGCCTTTGTCGACGAGGTGCGCCGCCGCAGCCTCTTTGACACCTCGGTCGATGTCGAGTACGGCGACGAGCTGCTGACCCTCTCCACCTGTACATACGAATTTAAGGAAGCGCGCTTTGTCGTTGTTGCACGGCGGGTACGCGACGGTGAGGACAGCAAAGTGGATGTTGACCAGGCAGTGGTCAACGAGGACGCATACTATCCGGCAGTTTATGCCAGCGCGGCGGAATACGCGGCGAAGCTGGGCCAGGTCAAGGGTATCACCATCGACGGTGACCGCACCATCAACCTGGAGGTTGGCCAGACCGCGACCCTGACCGCCTCGGTCACCCCGGCGGATGCGGAGATTAAGACCTGCACCTGGGATTCCAGCAACACCTCGGTTGCGACGGTGGATAAGAACACCGGCGTCGTCACCGCGGTGGGAGCGGGTACCACCCAGATCACCGCTTCGGCGGACGATGGCGGCTATGTCGACAACATCACCATCAACGTCACCGGCAGCGGAACGGAGCTGACCGGCATCACCTTAAGCTCCACCTCGCTGAACCTGCAGCAGGGCAGCACCCAGACGCTGAACGCCACCCTGGAACCTGCCGACGCACAGGCCAGCCTGACCTGGAAGAGCAGCGACGACAGCATCGTGCGCATCGAGGGCAGCGGCAACAGCGTGCAGCTCACCGGCGTCAACACCGGCACAGCCAATATCACCGTCACCTCCTCGGACGGCAAGATCAGCGCGGCCTGCGCGGTCACCGTTTCGGGCAACTCGACCGAGAATCCGGGCATCGTCTTTGCCCAGACCAGCCTGACCCTGACCGCGGGCCAGACCCAGAATGTCCGCCTGACCGTCACCCCAAGCGGTGCGGATGTGGGCGACATCACCTGGAGCGCGAGCAGCGGCGCGATCAGCGTTCCAAGCAGCGCAAGCGGCACCGAGGTCACCGTCACCGCCCAGCAGGCGGGTCAGGCGGTGCTGACCGCCACCACTGCCAGCGGACTGCAGGCCTCCTGCACCATCACGGTACAGGAGCAGAGCAGCCAGAACGAGCAGACCGGAAGCGTCAGCCTGACCATCAACCCGCTGACACTCAATCCGGGCGACGAGGGACAGCTGCAGTACTCGGTCAACCCGGCGGGAACACAGCTCAGCTGGTCCTCCAGCAATCCGAGAGTGGCGGATGTCGACGACAACGGCTATGTCACCACCATCGTCTCGCTCTCGCAGACCACCAACGTCACCATCACCGCCACCGCGGCGGACGGCAGCTCCGCACAGGCCACCGTTACCGTACTGGGCAGCGGCGGAGGCAGCAGCTCCGGCCAGACCGGCGACAATACCCAGACCGGCGACAACACCCAGGACAACACCCAGCAGGGCAACGAGGAGCAGGGCGGCTATGAGGGCGACCTGGGCCTGTATGCGGCGCAGTCCTACATGGAGGTTGAGTCCGGATACACCAAGCTGATCGACCTGTATGTCGACCGCCCGGAAGGAGAGGTCACCGTGGAGTGCAGCTCCAGCGACCGCAACGTCGCGCGGGTGGACGATGAGGGCATGGTCACCGGCGTAGGGCCGGGCGATGCGACCATCACCATCACCGCCACCGACGTCAACACCGGTGAATATCAGACCATCACGGTGGACGTCAGCGTCTCGGGCGGCGGCGGTTACGGCACCAACGACTCGGCTTCGGATGAGGGTGAGGACCGCCCAAGCGGCGGCTACGGCACCAGCGACGAACGCGGCTAATCCGGCAATCCTTTATTCACAAATCCCCTTCCACAGCGTGGAAGGGGATTTTTGGTTGTGTACTTATTCTGCTGGGCCCTTTTTCTCCCGGTTGTCCAGCGAGAGGAAGGCCAGCGCGATTGCCACCGCCAAAATGGAAAGGTCGGTGGCGTGGACGCTGTCCATCAGGTCGTCGATAATCAGCATGACAACGGTGGTGGAGACAGTGTCGAGGATGAGAAAGAGAATTTTCTCCCCGCGGGTGCCCAGCAGTCCCAGCGTGCGCATCGCCTTGGGAAAGGCTTTGGAGAAAATCTCCAGCGGGAAGCCGCAGACCGCGCAGATGACAAAGAACAGCAGAAAACTGCCGGGGCTGTCGTAGGTAAAACCCAGCAGCCGCATCAGCCCGCCGCACAAAAAGGTGACGGGGACAAGGACGGCAAGGACAAGCAGCAGGATGATGATGTAGCCGAGGACGGCGGCGAGCAGCTTTTTCATGGGCGGGCCTCCTTTTGGGAAAAGTTTGTCAGGCCCAGCATAGCACAAAGCGGGATGTTTGTCTACCGGCTTCCTTTGGAGGCGGTGGGGCTTCTTTTGTGGATAACTGCCAAGCGGCGGCGGGCGTTTTGCGTAAAGTTTCAGTAAAAAGATGAAATGGAAAACGAGTGAGGGAGAGAAAACGAGCAAAAATGAGAGATTTTAAGAGAGAGAGGGCTATAAATTAAATTTTCGGCCACAAAGCCCTTGACAAGCTTTTTGCAATTGGATATAATAGAGAGCGTTGATTTGTCATCATTGGATTTTTGCGGAAAACCGATGGTATAAATTGTATTCGATACATTTGAAACAGGAGGTACCAATCAATGTCTACAACAATGCCAAAAGCACAGAACATTACCCGTAAATGGTATGTGATCGACGCTGCAGACAAGCCGCTGGGCCGCACCGCTGCCAAAGCTGCCGACCTGCTGCGCGGCAAACATAAACCAATCTTTGCCCCACATGTTGACTGCGGCGACCACGTCATCATCATCAACGCTGAGAAAGCTGTCCTCACCGGCAAGAAGCTGACCCAGAAGGTTCACTATCATCACTCCGGCTGGATCGGCGGCATGAAAGCCATCCGCTATGACAAGCTGATGAAAGAGAACCCGGAGAAGGCCATGATGCTGGCTGTCAAGGGTATGATCCCGGACACCACCATCGGCAGACAGGCTCTGACCCGCTGCAGAATCTACAAAGGCAGCGAGCACAACCACGCTGCTCAGAAGCCAGAACAGCTCTAATTCGGAAGGAGGACAATGAATTATGTACGAATCTAAAGCATACTTCTACGGCACCGGCAGAAGAAAACACTCCGTTTCCAGAGTAAGACTCTACCCGGGCACCGGCAAAGTTACCATCAACAACAGAGATATTGACGATTACTTCGGCCTGGACACCCTGAAGGTTATTGTCCGCCAGCCATTTGAAGTAACCAACACCGCTGGTCAGTTCGACGTTGTCTGCACCGTAAGCGGCGGCGGCGTTTCCGGCCAGGCTGGTGCGATCCGTCACGGCATCGCCCGCGCTCTGCTGCAGAACGGCGACGAGATGCGCCCAATGCTGAAAAAAGCAGGCCTGCTCACCCGCGACCCAAGAATGAAAGAGCGTAAGAAATACGGCCTCAAGGCTGCCCGTCGCGCGCCTCAGTTCAGCAAGCGCTAATTTCAGTTCAAAACAGCTCAAAAACCCCGAAACCATGCGGTTTTCGGGGTTTTTCCTTTTCAGATTGTTTGGCCTGTTTTGGCATGGTCTGACCTGTTTTGAACCGATTTTTATGGGTTAAATAAAGGACAACCACCCCTAAAATGAGGGCTAATGGGTTAAATTATAGGACAACTTTTTTGGCCTTTCCCTCTCCCCCAAGGTCATTTTTGCCTTTTAAGCCCTCTGCATTTTTATGCAAAATCGGTTTGGCAGAGTTTGACCAAATCTGAACAAATGAATATGATTTTATTGCGAAAGCGCTCAGTGTTCCTGCTGGGCGCTTTTTGCATTTCCGGGGATTGATGTTCGGGGATCAGAAAAAGCCGTCACTCTTTTTAACGAAAGAAGTGGCGGCTTTTTCTATTTCCAGAACCGAACGCAATCAACAGAAACGAGGTGAAACATAATGAACACGCAAATCATCGCCGTCGCCAACCAGAAGGGCGGCGTCGGCAAAACGACCACCGCCGTCAACCTTTCCGCTTTGCTGGGGGCAATGGGACAGCGTGTGCTGATGATTGACCTCGACCCGCAGGGCAACACGACGTCCGGCTTGGGCATGGAAGTCGATGACAAGAGCATCTATGAAGTCATCATGGGGCGCATGAAACTCGCGGACGTGATGGAAGAGACGGAGTTCAAGAACCTGTCCATTGCGGGCAGCGACGTTCGGCTGGCGAACGCGGAACTCGAACTCGTCGAGGTCGAGAAGCGCGAATACCGCCTGAAAACCGCCGTGCAGTCCGTTCAGCAGGATTTCGATTTCATCTTCATCGACTGCCCGCCGTCCCTAGGGCTGCTGACCATCAACGCGTTGGGCGCGGCGGACAGCGTCCTCATCCCGATTCAGTGCGAATATTACGCCTTGGAGGGCGTTGCGAGCCTGATGAACACCATCTCCCGCGTCAAAAAGACCATCAATCCGCATCTGGAAATCGAGGGCGTCCTGCTGACGATGCTGGACGGGCGGACGAATCTGGGCTTGCAGGTGGTGGACGAGGTGAAGAAGCACTTCAAGAAGCAGGTGTACGCAACGGTGATTCCGCGCAGCGTCCGCCTCGGCGAAGCGCCCTCCCACGGCGAACCCATCCACGTCTACGACAAGCGGAGCGCGGGATGCGTCGCCTACGTCAATCTGGCGAAGGAAGTTCTCAAGCGCAACAACATCAAGGTGAAAGAATTTAAGCTGTAATCATCTTTTACCTTTTCATCCGGCGGAACGGAAATGACAGAGGAGTCGATTTGTTATGCCCAAGAAGACCCACGGACTGGCGCGCGGCTTGGATTCGCTGCTGCCGGAAGTAGACATGATGACATCCGGCGGCGGACAAGAAATCGCGATTGGGGACATTGACCCGAATCCCGACCAGCCGCGGCGGGCGTTCTCCGAGGAAAGCATCGCGCAATTGGCGCAGTCCATCCGGGAACAGGGGCTTTTGCAGCCCATTCTGGTGGTGCCGATGAACGGCGGGCGCTACCGCATCGTTGCGGGCGAGCGCCGCTGGCGCGCTGCGCGGATGGCGGGGCTTGACCGTGTGCCCTGCATCATCCGCGAGATGGATGTGCCGACGCAGATGGAAATCGCACTGGTTGAGAACCTCCAGCGCGAAGACCTGAACCCGATTGAAGCGGCACAGGGCATCCAGACGCTGATGCGCCAATGCGGCTACACGCAGGAAGCGGCCTGCCGTGGCGAACCTGCTGCGTCTGCTGACGCTGCCGGAGGACATCATCACGATGGTGCGGCAAGGGACGCTGAGCGCTGGTCACGCGCGTGTACTGGCGGGGCTGGAATCGGACGAGATGAAGATGACGCTGGCACGGCAGACGATTACGAACGAGTGGAGCGTCCGACAGCTGGAAAACGCGGTCGCGCTGATGCGCAAGAGCACCCCAACGCTGCCCAAAACACCGCAGAAGGTGCATTCTCTGCCTGCGGAGCTGACGGAGCTGGAAACGTTCTGCCGCGAGACGTTCGGCGTTCGCGCGACGATTACCGGCAATCAGAAGAAGGGCAAAATCACGCTGCAGTACTACTCGGCGGAGGAGCTGGAGCAGGTTTATGAGCTGCTGCATCAGCTGCATCACGACTGAGCTGCGCAGGGATTTCGCCGACGAATTAGCCTGACCTGATGAAATGAAACTCGAATGGGTCAGCTATGATGTTCCAACACCAAGCGTTTCATAGAAGAAAAGGGAGATGATTCCCATGTCAAAGCAACCACTTCCGCAAATGCCGCGCTGGGATGGACCGCTGTCCCATCCGTTTTACAGCCACGTTGTCAAGCGCATCATCGACTTCCTGTTTGCGCTGATTCTGCTCATCCCCGGCTGCATCATCATGCTGCCGTTGGCCATTTGGGTCAAGCTCGACAGCCCCGGCCCTGTGCTGTATAAGGCGGTGCGCGGCGGATACCATAATCAGCCGTTCTATATCTATAAATTCCGCTCGATGGTCGTCGGGGCGGATAAGACCGGCGGCTGCACGGCGCTCAACGACAGCCGCGTTACCCGCGCGGGCAAGGTCATGCGCCGCTTGAAACTTGATGAACTGCCGCAGCTGTTCAATATCCTGAAGGGCGACATGTCCTTCGTCGGGCCGCGCCCGGAGCTGCTGCTGTACACCACGCAGTACACCAAGGAGCAGGAGTGCATCCTCTGGGTGCGTCCCGGCATCACTGACCGCTCGTCCATCGTTTATATCGCGCAGGATGAAATCGTCGGCACGGAAAATCCGGTGGAGAACTTCGAGAAGTACATCCTGCCGGAGAAGAACCGCCTGCGCGTGGAGTATGCGCTGCATCAGTCGTTCCCGCTGGATGTCGAACTGTTCTTCGAGACGATTGGCGGCGTGTTCGGCAAGGCGAAGAAGATGGCGGACGAAAAGCACGAGCAGGGAGCAAAGGAGCCGCAGAAATGAGTACGTCCTACACGGAGAAAACACATTCGGCGTTTCACGGCGCGCCGATTGACACGTCCGACCCCAAGACGCTGGCGTGGCTCATCCGCCGTCACGGGCTGGAGATGACCCACATCAGCCGGGGCAGTCATATCGGCGCGATTTTTTCGGTCGCGGAGATTATGGCGGTGCTCTACACCCGCATCCTGCGCGTTGACCCGAAGAATCCGCAGTGGGAAAATCGCGATCGGCTGATTCTCTCCAAGGGCCATGCGGGCGCATCGGTGTATGCGGCACTGGCGGAGCGCGGCTTTTTCCCGGTGGAGGAGCTTTCCACCCATTACGCCAACGGCTCGCGCCTGTCCGGGCATGTGAGCCACAAGGGCGTGCCGGGTGTGGAGTTTTCCACCGGTTCTTTGGGTCACGGCCTGAGCGTGGCGGCAGGCATGGCGCTGGGCGGCAAGAAGGACAACGCCGATTGGCGCGTGTACTGCGTGCTGGGCGACGGCGAGTGCGACGAAGGCTCGGTCTGGGAAGCGGCACTGCAGGCGCATCAGTTCAAGCTGGATAATCTGATTGCCATCATCGACCACAACCGGATGCAGAGCCTTGACTTCTGCGAAAATACCTTGGCGCTGGAGCCTTTCGGCGACAAATGGCGCGCGTTCGGCTGGAACGTCATCGAGACGGACGGCAACGACGTGGACGCGGTGGAAAAGGCGCTGCGTCAGGCGGAAGAAGCGGATGCGAAGGCGAAGGCGAATGCGGAATCAGCCAAGAAAGCACTGGATGATTTCAAGAAGCAGGAAGACGCGTGGCGGACGCAGGAAGCGGAATTGCAGGGCGCAGAAGCCGCCTATGAGGTCTGCAAGCAGCAGAATCAGCAGTATCGCGACCTGAAGAAATCGCTGGAGGACTTGCACGGCAACCAGAAAGACGTGCAGGAGAAAGCAAGGCAAGCAGCGGCGGCGAAGGACGCGTATGCCAGCGCAACGCAAAAATATCAGCGGGCACAGAATGAATATGATGATTATCGCTTGGCGTTCCTCAACGCGCAGGCGGGCTTGCTGGCGCGTGAACTTGTGTCCGGAAAGCCTTGCCCGGTCTGCGGCGCACTGGAGCATCCCGCGCCGTGCCAGCTGACGCAGGAAAATCAGCAGCTGAACCGCGAGCAGCTGGAGCGGCGGCGTAAGGCGGCGGATGACGCGGCGAAAGCGCAGGCAGAGAAAGCAAAAGAATCGGAATCGGCGCAAGCCAAACTGACAGAGCGGCAAAAAGTTGTTGAAGAAGCGGAAAAAAAGCTTGTAGAGAACGCGAAGAACATCCGCGAAAATGTGCCGATGGCAACGGCGGCGGATGTGGAAGCGATGCTGACGGCGTGGCTGCCGGAACTGCAAAGCGCGTCGAAGTCGGTTCAGGCGAAGGTGGACGCACTGAAGAAAGTGCGGGAGAATCTCGACGGCGCGAAGGAAAAGCGCGAACAGCTGGAAAAGGCAGCATCCGACGCGCAGGAGACGGCAAAATCCACCGCAGTGAAAAAGGCTGAAGCAGAAAAAACGTGGAATCTGCATCAGGAAGAACTGTCCAGCAGCGCATACCGCACGCGCGGGGACGCGGTGGCACAGCGCACACAGGCGCAGGAAGCAAAGCAAAAGGCGGAAACAGCAGCAAGTCAGGCTGCGGAAAAAGAACGTCAGGCGCAGAAAGCGGAAACGGACTGCGAAACGCAGATTCGGCGGCTGAACGAGGAGATGCCGCAGAAACAGGCGAATGCGGAAGAATTTAACCAGCAGTATCAGCAGACGATGGCGGAAAAGTCGCTGGATGAAACGCAGTGGCGGCAGCTGGCGGCAGACTACGACGCAGAAGAGCCTGATCACTTGCAGAAAAAGGTCAACGACTTTGACCAGAAGAAAAACACGGCGGAGACACAGTGCACGACGGCACAGAGCGCGATTGCCGGGCGGGAAAAGCCGGATATGGCGAAGTTGGAGGCGGCATCCAAGGCGGCAGAATCGGCGCTTAAGGAAGTATCGGATGCCCTGGAAACCGCGAAACACCTGCATTCGGACAATGCAAGGGTGCTGAAAGACCTGCGCGATGGACGCGATCCGTTGGCGAAGGCGTGCAAGGAAGCAAACACTGCGCAGCACCTTTCGGACGTGATGGCGGGCACCGAAAGCGGCAACCGGATGAATCTGGAGACGTTCGTGCAGCGCAATTATATGGAAAAAATTCTGTGCGACGCGAACCGGCGCTTCCGCGATATGTCGAACGGGCAGTTTGAACTGAAGCTAATTAACGTCGAGGACGCGGGCGAGGGCAAAAACAAGGGGTTAGACTTGGAAGTGTATTCCATCGTAACGGGCAAGACACGCTCCGTCAACACGCTGTCCGGCGGCGAGTCGTTCATGGCGGCGCTGTCGCTGGCGCTCGGTATGGCTGACCAGATTCAGGCGGCGACGGCGGCGATTCATCTGGATGTGATGTTCATCGACGAGGGCTTTGGCTCGCTGAGCGACAACGCGCGCAACGAGGCAGTGAATATATTGAAGGAAATGGCGGGCAAGCAACGGCAGATTGGCATCATTTCGCACGTTTCGGAGCTGAAGGACGAGATTGAAAATCAGCTGATTGTGAAGAAAGATGACCGCGGCAGCCACATTTCTTGGCGATAATGAGCGGATCGGGCATCCGTGGCAGAGAAAGGCTGCGGATGCCCCTGCTCTTTTGACGGACAAAAGGCAAATGATGGACGGAAAAGGTTCGACCAAAAGCGACGAACGATGGACTGCTAAATCAGGCATATTCGTTCGTCTTTCTAAAAAGTCTTGAAAAAAGCCCAAAAACAAAAGAAAAAAGGGTTGACGCAGGGCTGGAATTGTGATAAGATAACAAAGCTGGTTGCGCGAGCCGCCTCAAAGGCGCTTGCGAGACTGGTACGAACCTTGAAAACGATACAGAACAATAACAACGCAAACAAGACAGTAATTCCGAATGAGTGAAACTTGGTTGAGGAAACTCGATTGAGGAATAAAGGATTAAACGAAAGAGTTTGATCCTGGCTCAGGACGAACGCTGGCGGCGTGCCTAACACATGCAAG
>OLRI01002199.1_pt1 | contig 14117 bp, 11 predicted proteins | sample 1672871 | NCBI WGS metagenome assembly OLRI01 (sample SAMEA3136732, study PRJEB25190) | human gut metagenome
CCTGGTCGCTCTCATCCCAAATTTCGCCCACCAGTTCTTCCACAATGTCCTCCAGGGAAACGAGGCCGCTCACGCCGCCGTATTCATCCGTCACCACAGCCAAGTGCAAGCGGTTTTCCTGCAAATATTTCAGCAGGGCGGAAATCTTCATCGCCGGCGAAACAAACGGAATGGTTTTCAAATAGCGCTCTATGGCGAATACCGCGCGGTTGGCGAAGAAGTCCTTTTCATAAATCACGCCCACAATATCGTCGATGTGCTCGTGGTATACGGGCAGGCGGGAAAATCCCGTTTCCCGGAACACGCGGGCGATTTCCTCCGCGCAGTCGCGGTCATCAGCGTACCCGGCGGCAAAGACGCTCAGCAGCCACTCCTGCCGCTGCTGACCAACGGCGTAGGACTGGCTCGTGCGCAGCTGCTGCATCCAGCGGGCAATCAGCGCGCCGTCGCGGTCGGCGCATTCAAACAACAGACGCTCCAAATTCGAGGAAATCAGGATATCCATCGAAGGGGAGGTCGTCTTGAAGAACTGCCGGCGCGTGTCGTAAACGCCGCCAAGGAAGAAATCCGTCAGCACGTTGTTGCGGTTGGAGGCGCAGATGAGCTTCTTGACCGGCAGCCCCATGCTCCGTGCGTAGTAGCCCGCGAGGATATTGCCGAAATTGCCCGTCGGTACGACGAAATTCACCTCGTCGCCCAGCGCAATCGCGCCCGCGTTCAGCAAATCGGCATAGGCGGAGAAATAATAGACAATCTGCGGCACGAGGCGGCCGAAGTTAATCGAGTTGGCGGAGGAAAGCACCTTGCCGCGCGCGTTCACCTGCTGGTGGAAATCCTCGGAGGAGAACAGCGCCTTCACGCCGGACTGCGCATCGTCGAAATTGCCGTTCAGGGCGATGACGTGCGTGTTTTCGCCGCCGGTGGTGGTCATTTGCAGCTTCTGCACGTCGCTGACGCCGTCGGTCGGGTAGAAGACGGTGCAGGATGTTCCCGGCACGTCCTTGAAGCCTTCGAGTGCCGCCTTGCCCGTGTCGCCGCTGGTCGCGACGAGAATTGCCACTTCGCGATTTTCACCGTTCTTCTTGGCGGAGAGCGTCGTCAGGTGCGGCAGCAGCTGCAGCGCCATATCCTTAAACGCGAGCGTCGGCCCGTGGAAGAGCTCCAGCACATGGGTATTACTGTCGAGCTTCTTCGTGGGCGCAATCGCGGCGTCATCGAACTTGGCGGCTTCGTAGGCGCTGGCAATTGCGTCCGCCAGTTCCTGCGCATTGAAATCATCAAGATAGCCACGGAGGATGGTCAGCGCGCGGGCGCGGTAGTCGAGCTTGGTCAGCGCGGCAATGTCCGCCAGCGTCATCTGCGGGAACACCGCCGGGACATACAGACCGCCATCGGGCGCAAGACCGCGCAGGATGGCTTGGGATGCCGTGACGCAGGCGCCGCCGCGGGTGGAAATGAATGACATGGAAATCACGCTCCTATCCGCAGGGCGATGCCTGCTGGGTTGAGGGCAAGAAGGGGTTCTTGCCGAGTTCCTGCTTGCGGTTGCTGGGTTTCCTACCTATTATAATAGGTAATTATGTTGCAGGGGGGTCGCTCCTGCGGGAACGACAAGGGACAATGAAAACAGGCGAAGTCTGCGCTCGCCCCCTTGCCCCCCTTGACCCCTGCGCGCGAAATATCAAAAGGGCGGCGGCTTACATGCTCCGCCGCCCTCGTGGGCTGTTCCAATTAGATGATGTAGCCCTTGCAGAAGTCGGGCAGCGCTTCGGGATCGGCGCTGACGGACAGCACGAACGTCACATCATGCTTCTGCGCGTACTTTTCGAGGCTGTCGAAGAACCACTTCGCGTCGGCGAGGTCAATCTTGATCAGCTTGAGGAACGCGTCGATGAAGACGGTCTTGACGTCGTAGTTGCTGGCGAGCATACCGCCGAGGAAGCCGAGGAACATTTCCGCGCTGGAAACGCTGTACTCTTCGACGTTGACGAAACGAACCGCACGGTCCACTTCGTACATATAGCTGTCGTTCTTGTCGAGGAAAACGACGTTGCCGGAGCTGGTCTTGACCGCGTTGTTGGTCATGTCAATCAGCCGCTTGGTCTTGCCGGAACCCTTCTTGCCTGCGATAATCTGAATCATGGGTAAACGCCTCCTTGTGAGTGAGAGTTTCGTATCTCTATTATAAACCATTTTGCGCCCGGATGCAATGCCTCTGATGAAATTCCTTTGTATTCGGGAGAAAAATTCACCGCTTTTACGGTGAAGTGTCCTCCTCGCTGCCGGGTGCATCTGTATCATTCGCCATGAGGGTTAATAAATCCTGCTTCTTCAGCGGCGGAAGTTCACGTTTTTCATGACCGGGGATGGACGTGTCGAGCTTGCAGACTCCGGCGCAGTCGCACCACTGGCAGGCGTTCCAGTCTCTGATGACGGCGGGGGATGGGGTGATTTCGCCGCTGCGGATGCGGTCGGCCAGCTCCGCCGCCATCTTCTTGGCGTGGGCAAGCAGCGCTGCCATTTCCTCCGGCGTGTAGCCATCAGACGAGGAAGCGACGCTGCTATCCGCATTAAAGATTTTCGTGAACGAATATCCCGGATTGGAATCCAGCGCTTCCACCACGTCCACATCCGCCAGCACAATGCCTTTCAGGTGCAGCTTTTTCGCAATCGCCTTTTCCGCGGATTCCTTTACATCCGCCGTATCTACCATCGGGTCTTGAATCGTGAAGTAGAATGCGCCCGCCGGATTGCCGTCCAGCCCCTCGCACGCGGCTTGCAGATACAGCAGCAGCTGCAATTGAAGCCCGTACCATAGGCGCGTCGGGTCAATGTCGCGGTGGCTGCTCTTGTAGTCGGATACGAGCAGATACACGCCCTCGTCGCCCTCCCAGCGGTCGATGCGGTCGATTTTGCCGCGCAGGGCGATTTTCCGTCCATCATGCAGCGTCAGCACCACCGGGGGCAGCCCGTCCTCCTCGCCAAACACAACTTCCTCACCGACGGTGCGGAAGCGGCTGTGCTGCGCGTGATGCGTGAACATCCACGCGGCGCGGTGCACCGTTCGGCGGTACTTCTCACCCTGCAGGCGCAGGGACGGCGTTTCATTCAGCGGACCATCCGCCCACGCGGTCGTCAGCGGCAGCAGCACCGTATCCATCAGCGCGTGGATTTTTTCGTCCGGCAAATCCGGAAAATCCGGCTCCTTCAGCGCAAGGGCGGCGTACCCCTCCATCGCGGCATGGTAGAAATCGCCCACATCCGCCGGGTCAAACTCGTACTCGCGGCGGATGACGGGCTTCAAGCCGTAGTTCACAAAGTGCCGATACGGGCACTGCGCGAAGCCCTCCAAACGGCTGATGGACACCTTATCCTGCGTGAAGAGCCGCCGCGTGTGGTCGCGGGAGAGGAAAATTGCCGTGCCGTGGCGGTTCAGCGCATCCAGCACTGCCTGACAGCGGCTGTGCCACTCCGGGTCGAAATACAGCCAGCGCAGGACGTTCGCCCATTGCTCCGGAAGCGGTGTGTCGGTGTCGACAGCTTGCCGCAGGTGGTGCGGCAGTGCATCCAGCGCCATGGCGGGGGAGAGCGGTGCGACGTCGTTTGCCAGCACGCCGCCGGATACCACCATATGCGGGAACAGCTGCGTCATGTCCTCCAGCAGCCCCGCCGGACGAAAAGCCGTGCCGTCCTGCCCGCCTTGCGAACAGGTGACGGTCAGAAAGCGCCGGGGGAGGGATAGTGTACGGTAGAAGTCCGACTGCCGCAGGGCGCACGTCTCCTGCTGCGTAAGACCAATCGCACGCTGCGCCAAGTCGCACAGCGTGCGCCGCTCCGTCTCGGACAGGAGCGAATCCGCCGTACTGCCCAGCGCGCCGTCCTGCATTCCCATGACGAGCAGCGCATCAATCCGCCCGGTCATCAAATGCCCCGCTTCGCCGATCATCACCGTGTCCGGCTGTGGCGGCAGGGACGAAATCGACGCGCCTGTCAAACCTGATTCCACGAACCGTGCCAAATCCCGCTGATTTGCCTTTTGCGTACTCAGCAGCGCGTACAGCTGATCAAGCAGCGTCATCAGGATTGTCCATACCTGCCGATTCTGCGTTGCTTCCGCCGCCATCCCGCGCGAAAGCAGCGCTTCCTCGCGCGCCATCAGGCGGTCATACGCATTGGTATCCTCCAAGAAGCGGAAAATTGCCTCGACGGAATCCCCCGCTGTTTTTGCGCGGCGGAGCGCATCCCGAAGGGCTTCCACAGGCGAAATCAGCCGGACGCGCAGTTCGTCCATATCCGCCGCGTCGTCGCCATAAGGGAACGGACGCAGCCACTTGCCGCGGTTGATGCCGTGCGTGATGGCGTAGTTCTCCAGCGAATCGGCTTCGTCGCGGGTCAGGGAAGAAAAGCCGCTTTTTGCCACTTGCAGCACATCCGCGCGGAGAAATCCGCCGGAGATGCAACGCAGTGCGCCGACGAGCATCCGGCTGAGTCCGTGCCGCGCCGCACTGTCCTTCCGCGCCTGATAGCAGGGAATCCCCGCGCTTTGCAGCGTGACGGCGAGGATGCCGGCCATACTCTGCGCATCTGCCAGCGCGACCGCCATATACTGCCACGGAATGCCGCGCTCGTGCCAGCTTTGCAGCGTCTGCGCGGCGAAAGCAGCTTCGGCATAGGGGTTTGCGGCGGCATGGATCGTCAGGGCGGACGCGTCGCCGGGGTACACCACGCCGTCACGGGCGAACAGGTGCGCTTCGAGGTGGCGGAGGGCTTCGTCGCGCCCATCGGGTTCGCTTGGCAGCCACTTCCACTGCACGGGAATGCCGCGCTGACGCAGCCATCCGGTCAGCTCCGCCGCACTCCTGCGCTGGGAGGTGAAAACGTGCCCGTCGCTTGCAGTGTCCTTGTCCATCGTGAACGCAGCGACCATGCGGGTACACTCTGGCGCGGCAGTCGCCAACAGGACGCACAGCGGCGTTGGCAGCATGTCAAACTGGTAGACAAACACGGCGGCATCGCGCATCAGCCCGCTTTCCGGCAGCCGCTCCACCAGCTCAAACTGCTGCGTCGGCTCATCCTGAAAGCGCTCGGCAATCAGCGCGTCATACGTCTGCCAAAGCAGCAGCAAATCATGCGCTTTTGCCTTCAGCGCGCCGGATGGCAGCTCCTCCGCATAGGCGGCAAATTCTTCGCTTGACAGCCCCGTGCGCTGGAAGTCCATCAGCAGCGTGGACAGCTTCTCCGGCAGCCCGGGTGACAGCGCGACGCGGCGATAATAGTGCAGCTCCTCCTGTTTCAGGGAAAGCGCCTGCGCCAGTGCCATCCGTCGCCCGCTTTCGTCCAGCGCGGCTTTGGGCGAATGGCCAGCGCTCTCCCGGATGCGCCGCCCCAGCCTGCGCGGCGACAGTACATCCAAATCCAGCAGCCCCGGCAGATGAAGCTGCTCCACCAGTTCTCGCTCGGCTTGCAGCGTGTACTGCTCCGGTACAAGCAGCAGGACACGCTGACCAGCTTCACGGCATTGGCGGATTTCTTCAAACAGGCGGGACTGCGTCTGCCCGGCGCGGGCACCCCAGATTTCGACGGTGGTCATAAAATCCCCCTCACAAAGCGGCAAATGCGGTCAAATAGCGAATCGCCTCCGTATCATGGCGGCGGTTAAACCCATGCGCTCCGCCGTCAATCAAGTGCAGTTCTGCGTTCGCATACGCTTCCGCCGCCTTTTTCGCATAATCCGGCTTGACGATGCCGTCCGCCGTGCCGTGGACAATCAGCACCCGCCCGGTGTACGGCGTGATTTCGCGGAAAACGTCCATGTGCATGACGGCTTCGGGATAGCAGCGCCCCAGCGGCATCGGCCCGCAGTGAATCTTCTCCGGCAGATTTTGAGGGTCGAAGTGCGCCATCATCATGTGCCCCGCGCGCGCGTCGTCGGGGATGCAGAAGGCCGGGTAGAACAGCACGAGCCTGTCCACTGCATCCGGATGCTTCGCAGCGGTCAGCGCGGACACCATCCCGCCCTGCGAACAGCCCATCAGCAGCAGCGTATCGCTGGTATAGGGAAGCGACTGCGCATAGCGAATGACAGCTTCCAAATCCTGCACCTCGGTCAGCACCGACATGTCCGTCGTCGCGCCGTCACTCCGCACCAAGGGTGGAACGCTGCCGCCGCAGAAGTCGAAACAGTACGCACAGTAACCAATTTTCGCCAGCAACCTCGTGTACTGCCGGACGGTCTGCTGATTTGCCATAAAACCGTGGCAGACAATGGCAATCGGGAGTTTTTCGCTATTCGGACGGTACTCTGTGCCGCGGATGGTCAAATTACCGCGCATACAGGAGAACGTCCGACGACGGATGGGGGAGGAAGAAAACAGCATCGAAATCGCCTCACGGAAGATTGTTTCTTCTATTGTAGCATAGTCGCGCGAAAATGAAAAGATGGAAAACAAGACTTGAAGCGGCAGGGAGAAGCGTGTTATAATGGAGCGAACCCACAGAGAATGAAGGAGCACATACACGATGAGCAATTTCCGCCGACCGAAGCACCTGACCACCCGCCGAATGCAGGAAACGCGTCCGAATCCGCTGAAGGAGCATTCGACTTCCCCGCGTTCGGCGCGAGAAATCCGCTGGAACTGTCCCGTCGCGGCGAAATGCGGCGGATGCCAGCTGACCCGCCTGTCCTACGCGGAGCAGCTGCAATGGAAGCAGCAGCGCGTGGCGGAACTGCTGGACGGAATTTGCGAAGTCCGCCCGATTCTGGGCATGGACGACCCGTTCCACTACCGCAACAAGGTTCATGCCGTGCTGTCGGTGGACAAGGCGGGCAAGCCCATCAGCGGCGTCTACGCCATGGGGACGCACCGCGTCGTGCCCGTGCGGCACTGCCTGATTGAGGATCGCCGCGCTGACCGCATCATCCAGACCATCGTCGCGATGCTGCCTGCCTACAAGCTGCGCATCTACAACGAGTACACGCACCGCGGCTTCCTGCGCCATATCCTCATCCGCACGGGGCATGTGACGGGGCAGATTATGGTCGTGCTGGTGGCAACGAGCCTTGAATTTCCGGGCAAAAAGGCATTTGTGCAGGAGCTGATTCAGCGCCACCCGGAAATCACGACCGTCGTGCTGAACTGCAATCAGCGCGAAACCAGCATGGTGCTGGGCACGAAGGAAATCACCCTCTATGGCGAGGGGTACATGGAGGATGAACTGTGCGGCAAGCGCTTCCGCATCAGCCCGCAGAGCTTTTATCAGGTGAATGCGAAACAATGCGAAGTCCTCTACCGCACGGCGATTGACGCGGCGCAGCTGACAGGCGCAGAAACCCTGCTGGACGCCTACTGCGGTACGGGTACGATTGGCTTGTGCGCGTCGGACGGCTGCAAGCAGCTCATCGGCGTGGAACTGAACGCCGACGCCATCCGCGATGCGAAGGAGAACGCCCGCCGCAACGGCGTGGAGAACGCGCGCTTCCTCTGCGACGACGCGGGGCGCTTCATGCAGAAGCTCGCCAAGGAGGGAAACGCGCCTGACGTAGTGATGATGGATCCGCCCCGCGCCGGCAGCGACCAGAAGTTCCTGCAAAGTCTGCTGATGCTGAAACCAAAGCGGGTTGTGTACGTTTCCTGCAACCCGGAGACCCTCGCAAGGGACTTGCGCGTGCTGGTGGACGGCGGGTATCGGGCGGAATGGGCAACGCCAGTGGATATGTTTCCGGGGACGGAGCATGTGGAAACCGTTATGTCATTGGTCCAACAAAAGCCGGATGATATCGTCAAGGTCGGCATCGACGCAGACGAGCTCGCCGTCACCAAGGCCGAAAGCAAAGCGACCTACGGCGAGATACAGACGCGCGTCAAGGAACAGACCGGCCTGAACGTCACGCCGCTGTACATCGCGCAGGTGAAAAGAAAGCATGGGATTATCGAGCGCGAATGCTACAACAAAGCGAAGTCCGAGAGCGCAAAGATGCTGATCTGCCCGCCGGATAAGGAAAAGGCGATTGAAGATGCACTGAGGTTCTTTGGGATGATTGCGTAACAGGTCATGACCTCAGCGCATATCAAAATGATCATATTTCAAACACCCATCACGGAAAGACGCGAGCAGTTCATGCTGTTTCGCGTTTTTCATTTCTGCCTTTACCCGCCATCTCTATGCATCGCTTTATTCACATAAAAGCAAGAGTAATTCTTCTTTTCGTATGTCTGTCGATTGCAAAGATGCAACATATATCGTATAATGATGGTGATACCGCTCGACAGCAGGAAGGTGAACCTTGATGGCAACAAGTTACAATAAGCTTTGGAAACTGCTCATCGACAAAGGGATGCGCAAGAAGGACCTGCAGCTCGCCGCAGGCATCAGCTCAGGCGTCATCATCAAGATGGGCAAAGGTGAAGCCGTCACCACGACAGTGCTTGCCAAGATTTGCAAAGCTCTCGACTGCAATATTGGGGATATCATGGAATTTGTCGATGACGAGGATTAACGCATAACAGAGATTCAGGAGGCCAAACCGATGGACGCTCGTATGCTCAACACGATTGCAAACTTTATCTGGGGTATCGCCGATGATTGCTTGCGCGATGTTTATGTGCGCGGTAAGTACCGCGATGTTATTCTTCCTATGACTGTTATCCGCCGTCTGGATGCTGTGCTGGAAGACACCAAGCTGCAGGTGCTCGAAATGAAAAAGACGCTGGATACTGCGGGGATTACCAACCAGTGGGGTGTGCTTTGCAATGTTGCCGGTCAGGCTTTCTGCAATTCTTCTCCTTTCTGCCTGCGCGATCTGACCAGCCGTCCGACGGCACAGAAGTTGAAGGTAGACTTCGAGGCATACCTTGATGGTTTCTCTCCGAATGTGCAGAAAATTTTGGACAAGTTCAAGTTCCGCAATCAGATCGACACGATGATCGAAGCCGACATTCTCGGCGCGGTCATCCAGAAGTTTATCAGCAAGGACATTAACCTCAGCCCGAAGCCGTGCAGCAATCTCCCCGGTCTGGACAACCATGCTATGGGCACCATCTTCGAGGAGCTTGTGCGCCGCTTCAACGAGGCCAACAATGAGGAAGCCGGTGAGCACTGGACGCCCCGCGACGTTGTGGAGCTGATGGCTGACCTTGTGTTTGCGCCCATCGCGGATCAGATCAAGGACGCCACCTATTCCTGTTATGAAATCAAGGTGGCGTGTTGAATACAAGCAATATGCGGATAGAAAATTGGTAGCAGAATTGGTAGCAGTTTCGGAAACTGGTAGCAGATGTACGCTGCGCTGCGCCTTTTTTTGTTTTTTGGGGGAACAAAGAAAAGCTCCCGCTTTTGCACGGGAGCCGAAGTGTCAGGCCTGAATTTCCATACCGTTCTTGAACCGAACCATCACCCTGGCCTTGCTGTAGACCGTCATCCGTTCGACAAGGATATGGTAGGTCATCGGGTCGAAGGTTGTGGGAAGCGCCTCCTGCTTCATGAGCGTTCTCAGAAAATCATCAATGGCAGCCAGCCGGGTCTGCTTGTCGGAGATGGTCTCCTTCAGCTCTTCGCAGCGTTCCTTGAGGCTTTCGTAGCGGTCGCAGAGGGCATCGTGCCTTGCCCGATAGGCAGACTGGTCAAGCGCGACCATGGCGTTCTCACGGATGCTTCGGGCGACCTGTTCTGCGGCGATACTCATCTCTGCTTCGACCTGCGCCAGCTCTGCTTCCAGCGCATCCGTGTCGAACACCGTGCTGCGAATGGCGTCAAAGCTGTCCCTGATCTCGTTGCGCTTCCCGACCAGCTTGTTCAGCGCGGAGAGGAACAGCAGCTTCAGCGTTTCCTCATCGAAATGGGGTGTGCCGCAGGGCTGATCGCCATCGTATTTCCTGTTGCATCGCCAGACTACCCGGCGATACTTGTCATTGGAATGCCACACCTTGGAGCCGTACATGCCGCCGCATTCCCCGCAGTAAATGGTGCTGGAGAAAACCCAGACGCCGCTGTGCCGGTTGGGGCCGGGCTTCCGCATCGAAATCTCCCGCTGCACCATATCGAATACATCCTCCGGGATGATGGCTTCATGGTCGCCGGTCACATAATACTGCGGCACCTGCCCCTGATTCTTCACCTGCTTTTTCGTGAGGAAGTCCTCGGTAAAGCACTTCTGCAGGAGCGCGTCACCCTTGTACTTCTCATTCTGGAGAATGCTCTGCACCGTCTTGGGATTCCACCTGTCCTTGCCGCCGGGAGACCGGATGCTGTCAGCCGTCAGGCCTGCCGCAATGGTGTGGGGCGTGGCCCCCCTGCAGAAACTCGGTGTAGATGCGCTTAACGATCTCTGCCTGCTCCGGATTCACCACCAACTCACCGTTCTCCCCGCGATCGTAGCCCAGGAAGCGGCTGAAGGGAACCGAAACCTTGCCGTCTGCCATGCGCTTACGCTGACCCCAGGTGCAGTTTTCACTGATGGAGCGGCTTTCCTCCTGTGCCAGCGAGGACATGATGGTAATGAGCAGTTCGCCCTTGCTGTCGAAGGTCCAGATGTTTTCTTTTTCAAAGCGAACCTCGATGCCCAGCTCCTTCAGCCTGCGGACAACGTTGAGCGTATCCACTGTGTTTCGGGCAAAGCGTGACAGGCTTTGGGTGAAAATGATGTCGATCTTCCCTGCTTCGCAATCTGCCAACATCCGAACAAACTCCGGGCGGCTGTCCATCTTTGTGCCGGAGATACCTTCATCGGCATAGACGCCCGCGTATTCCCAGCCCGGCGTATTCTGGATCAACTCACTGTACTAGCTGACCTGCACGGACAGCGAATGCATCAGCCGTTCCGTATCCATCGAAACACGCGCATAGGCCGCAACGCGCTTTCGCTGTAGAAGGTCCGGCTTTTTTGCGTCGATCCGCATTATGGATTTGGCCATTGTATCAAGCCTCCTTTCGACCGTATTACTCACTCTGAATGCCCGAAAAGTCAAGCAATATCAAGGATTTTCGAGAGATAAAGCACTGATTGGAGGGTCGTATTTTTCGATCAGAACAGCCCTTGCCTGGATGAATTCCTCGGCGGTCAGCAGGCCCTTTTCGCGAAGCTGCTCAAGTACGGATAGGCAGAGCCGGTAGCCCTGTTCCCGCTGAAACATGCTCATGTCCATCACTGATTCCCCCTTCCCGTGCGAAAGGCGGCATAGCATCCACGGCTGCAGAAGCTGCGCTGCGTGACGCCATATACCTCGAATGTCTTGCCGCACTCCCTGCCGATGAAGGTATGCGTGGTTTTCTGCGTCAGCTGGTTTCGGTGCTCTGCCCACCATTTCATCCTGCAGGCATCTGAACAGAAGCGCTTGTGCTTGCGCCCGGGCACCTGTTGAATAGGGGTTCCGCATTGGTCGCAGCCACCCTTGGCAGCGTGCCTGCCGACACTGAACCGGGTACTGCCCAGTTCATGCCGGATACAGTAGCTCTTGACCTTGCTGGCCGATATGCCAAGCAGTGTGGCAATAGCCCCATAGCTTTTGCCTTCACCTCGCAGCCGGGTGATCCGTTCCTTTTCCTGTGCTGTCATTCGGCACCTCCTTCCGGGGCATCGTCCGGCGATCCCGCAATACGGAGAAAAGGACAGGCATTTGAGGGGGTGCCAAACGAAAAAGGCGGTCAGCCGAAGCCAACCGCCAATGTGAAAGGATTATTGTGCTTTGCTGTACTTGCCGGACACCCAGCCCACGCAGCCGTTGACCACCACCGCGTGCCAGCCGTTTTCAGCCGTTGCCACCCATTCAAAGGTGTCACCGTTCTTGGCAGCGGTGATGCGGCTGTACTGCGTGCCGTTGCCGGTGCGAATGTTGACAGTGCCGCTGACGCAGGAGATCATGACCTGCCTGCCAGCAGGTTTCATCCCCTCCGGAATGGCAGTGCCGGGCTTCACCTCCTCAGGCGGCTCCGTATCAGGGGCGGTATCAGCCTTGTGAAATGACTCAAAAACTAATAGAATTCCCGGTTATCGTTTTGCAATAGCCCTTTCGTTTTGCATTGGGTGCATTTGGTGGCAAAACAGGTGCGGTTGGGTGCAAAAAAAGCTCGGTGGGCGCAGCACTGAGCTTTCGTTTGAAAATGGACAGATGAGTGGGTGCAAAATCCCGACATGCGGACAGTGAGGGTGCATAGAATTCCATATTGTGGACAGGCAGAGAGCAAAATCTCTGAACAGTGGACAGAGCGGGTGCGAAAAGCTGGATTCAACCACGACAGAAGTGTATAATTTCGATATGAAGGAAGGTTGATTGATCCCACTCCATAAGAGATGCATCTGCTTATTTCTTTCTCACCCAAACGGAAACGCCCAACGGCGGCAGATTTTCCCCGTTCCCAATCACTTCTGTCAATAGGGGTGATACATGAACCTGCTGGGCCTGCTGGGTGTAGTTGAGCAGGAAGAACCACTCAGTATCCTTTGTGGAGCGGACAGCCAGTTCCACGCACTCCGGGCAGTCAATCATCTCTGCATAAGGATGCGCAACCCCTGCCCTTTCCAAGAAAGCTCCAGCCAGCGCTTCGGTAAAGCCGGTGCCCGCGTACCATGCACAACCGCCCTGCGGATAGACTTTTTCGCACAGTGCGGCCTCCCCTTTGAGCCAGCCGCTGTCATACCTGGCCAAGACCTGGCTGCCGTTGGCCTTCAGCGTTTCCTGGAATCCAGTGGCAGCATAGGACGCTCCGTCCCATAGCAGCGCGGCTTGCTCCTCCGGACGGGGCAGGGAATATTCTTCCACTGTCACACCGCATAGCACAGCGGCATAACCCGGCATGGGCATGGTTACGCATCGGCCATATTGATCTTTGTACCCCGTTCGCGCGCCCATAACCAGCTTGCCACCAGCACGGCAGTACGCTGTCAGAACTTCCGCCATTTTCTCTGGCAGGATAGCTGCATGGGGCAGGAATATCAGCTGATAATCGGCGAGATCGTCCGCCGTCATCTGCTCGCTCCAGGGCTTGATGTCCAGAGGCGTATGCGTATGCTGCGCGGCGGCAAAGATGGCCCGGCTGGATTGATAACTCATGGGGCCATACCACTTGTCGCGTTCCCCGTCCCACTCGTTCAGCCAGTCCGTCAGCAGAAGCACCCGGGCCTGATAGCGGCTGCCTGCCAGGCCGTTCAATCGCTTCGTGTCCTGGTGAATTTCGCCAAGCTCCTTAAGACGGCGATTGTCCCGGCTGTCATAATCCAGAATGCCATGCCAGTACATTTCCGTTCCATAGCTGGCCGTCCGCCAGCGGAAGTAGCTGACAAAATCTGCACCGTGCGCGATGGACTGGAAAGTCCACAGTCTTAACTGACCCGGCTTCGGCGCGGGCTGCAGAAGGCGGGTGTTCCAACCGCCGGGGCCGGATTGCTGCTCCATGATGCCGAAGCGGTTTGAGACGCTTCGCGTTTTTGCAAGGTTAAAGGATGTTTCGCGGTCGCGCAGGGAGCGCGGAGAGAGCTTGCTGCCCTCCATCGCAAACGCGAAGTTCGGGTAGCTGTCATACGTTATGAAGTCAAGCTTTTCCTTGACGAGCTTGTGGTTATCGAGCACGCCGAAAAGTCCGTTTGTCGTGATGAACTGCTCCGGACGGCGATATTTCCGGATAATATCCGCCTGTATGCCGATGTAGTTTATGGCCGTTTCGGAAATGAAGCGTTTTTCCTCCAGCATCATGTGCGGATTGTTGGAGTTTGCGAGCGTGTAGCGCGAAAGGTGAACCTGCTCCCAGTCCGTGTAGGTCTGGTTCCAGAATGTCGTGCCCATGGCGCGGTTCAGGTTTTTCAAATAGCCGTTGAAATTGGCGCGACTTTCCCGCTGGCGCGCCTTGCCCTTGAGCAGCATGGCCTCGGTCAGCTGGCGGCCGATGCGCACGATGGGGTTCAGCGAAGACATGGGATCCTGGAAGATCATGGCGATCTTGTCACCGCGGATTTCGTGGAACTCCTCCTCGCTGATCTTGAGCAAATCGCGCCCATCGTAGAGAATTTCACCCGATTCCACGATGGCGTTGCCCGCCAGAATGCCCAGAATGGCCTTGGACGTGACGGATTTGCCCGACCCGGACTCGCCCACGATGGCCAGGGTTTCGCCCTTTATCAGGTCGAA
>OLRI01002207.1_pt1 | contig 14083 bp, 7 predicted proteins | sample 1672871 | NCBI WGS metagenome assembly OLRI01 (sample SAMEA3136732, study PRJEB25190) | human gut metagenome
ACACAGGGCAGCGTTTTGTGCAAAAAAGCAGAAAGAAAAAGGTATTTTTATGATTATAAAGAATGTGAGTCTGGAAACGGTCTGCGGTATTACCAGTAAGCTTCCGGAAAATATCCATCCCGAGGTGGCATTTGCGGGGAAAAGTAATGTGGGGAAATCCTCTCTGATCAACGGTCTGATGAACCGGAAATCCCTGGCAAGGACCAGTGCCCAGCCGGGTAAGACCCAGACCATCAATTACTATAATATTAATGATGAAATCTACTTCGTGGACCTGCCCGGTTACGGTTACGCTCAGGCAAATGAGAATGTGAAAGCCCAGTGGGGTAAGATGATCGAAGATTATCTACATAAATCCAAACAGTTAAAGCTGGTGTTTTTGTTGATCGATATCAGACATGCACCGTCGGAGAATGACCGGATCATGTATGACTGGATCCGTCGTAACGGCTACGATCCTATCATCATTGCCACCAAACTGGACAAGATTAACCGCAGCCAGATCCAAAAGCAGATAAAACTGATCCGCACCACCTTACAGGCGGGGGCGGACACACAGATCATCCCGTACTCTGCACAGACCAAGCAGGGAAGAGAAGAAATCTATGAGATTCTGGACGGAGTGCTGGCGGCAGAGGATCCTGCACAGGAATAGACAGCAGGAATAGACCGTAGGAATGATGAATGAGTGTAGAGACATAATGCGTGAGAGAGTGAGAGTAAATGAAGAAATATTGTAAAGCCTTAGTGAATCTGGGTATGGCATTTATTATATTACTATTGATTGTTTTCCTGGTGCCGAAGCTGTTAGTATTCTTTGCACCGTTTGTGGCAGGCTGGATCATCGCGTTGATCGCCAGTCCCCTGGTGCGGTTTTTTGAGGAAAAGGTAAAGATCAAGCGAAAAGCGGGAAGTGCATTTGTCATCGTGGCGGTCATCGCACTGGTGATATTGATCCTTTATCTGGTAGGGGCGAAGTTAGCTGATGAGATCATGGGACTGATCGGTGCACTGCCGGATATCTGGGACAGTGCGGAGCATGATTTTGCCGATATCGGGCAGAACCTGAGCGTTATCTATAACCGTTTTCCCGTGGATGTACAGCAAAGCATCATGGATGTCATCAATCAGATCGGAAGCTATGTGGGAGATCTGCTGGGGAAGATTGGCACCCCTACGATCAATGCCGTGGGCAATTTTGCCAAGCAGGTTCCTTCGATCCTGATCGGATTGATCATGGCACTGCTTTCTTCCTATTTCTTCGTAGCGGAGAGGGATCAGCTGGCAACATGGTTCCGTAAGCATACACCGGCGGAAGTACTGTCCTGGTATTATATGCTGAAGCGCGGACTGGTCAAAGCAGTAGGCGGATATCTTAAGGCACAGCTTAAGATCGAAGTGTGGATGTATCTGTTATTAGTCATCGGATTTGCTATTCTGCAGGTAGATTATGCGTTGTTGATCGCACTGGGAATCGCATTTCTGGATTTCCTTCCTTTTTTTGGAACCGGAACTGTTATGGTCCCCTGGGCAATTATCAAAATCTTAAGCTCTGATTATAAAATGGCCATAGGACTGCTGATCATCTGGGGCATCGGACAGCTGGCGCGTCAGCTGATCCAGCCGAAGATTGTGGGAGATTCCGTGGGAATGCCGCCTCTGCCGACCCTGTTCCTTCTGTACATAGGATATAAGCTGGGCGGTGTCGTAGGAATGATCGTGGCAGTGCCCATTGGTCTGATCGCTCTGACCATGTATCAGGAGGGCGCTTTACAGACGACCAAGGACAGCGTGAAGATTCTGACAGCCGGGATCAATCATTTCCGTAGACTGAAGCCGGAGGATATGGACGAAGTGTGGCAGATGCAGGAGAGAGACCGGAGGCTGAGCGAGGAACTGGCCAGACAGGCAGCAGAGGAAGAGGCTCAAAAAGAAGCCAAAAAGGAAGCTCGAAAAGAAGCTCAAAAAGAAGCTTCTGCGAAAAAACAGAAAGAAAAGAAATCATGAGAAACATCAGACTACGACTGCAATATGAAGGAACCAGATATCAGGGATGGCAGAAACAGACTTCCACGGATAATACGATCCAGGGGAAAATGGAGACGTTGCTGACCAAAATGTGCGGTGAACCCATAGAGATCTCTGCCAGTGGCAGGACCGATGCGGGGGTGCATGCCCTGGGGCAGGTGGCGAATTTCCACACGGAAGCTACCATGAGTGTGGAGGAGATCCTGGAATATTGTAACCGATATCTGCCGGAGGATATTGCCGTGGTGGAGGTGTCGGAGGCGGCACCCCGATTCCACAGCAGATTAAATGCCACCGGGAAGCGTTACCGTTACCGTATCATCAACAGTCAGATCCCGGATGTATTCTGGAGACGCTATGCGACAGAGGAACCGGAAGAATTAGATTTAGATGCTATGCGAAAGGCGGCGGAGCGATTGCTTGGAGAGCACGATTTCAAGGCATTTACCTCTGCGAAGAAAAGTAAGAAATCCACCGTCCGCCGGATCGACGAGATCCGGATCGAACGGATAGAGAACCGTGTGGAGTTTGTATTTACCGGAAATGGATTTTTGCATCACATGATCCGTATTCTCATGGGAACCCTCCTCGAAGTCGGAAAAGGCATCCGGACGCCGGAGAGTGTGACGGATGTACTGGAGTCCGGAAACAGAGCGAAGGCGGGAGCATTAGTACCTGCCAAAGGACTGGTACTGGAAGAAGTTTTTTAGCTCAAATGACATAGTGAATTCCGGTTTGCCGAAGTAAATCTCTAGTCGATCCCTGCCCGCATGTCGGACGGGGATTTTTCTGTGTGAAAACTCCTTAAAAACAGATGATTTTTCCAAAAATATAGCGTAAAATAGACCTTAAGCAAGGAAAAAAGGGCATAGTAAATCGCAAGTGGGATTTTCTCGTTTTTTCGCCTTAGTAAATTCCACCCGTGTAAGTAGGTTTATATAGCTGTGTCCCGGTTTGTCATGTCAGTTAAAAGAATTCATCTTAGGAGAGAAAGCAGTGGCGCTGTTCATCCCAAAGAAGCTCTGTGTCAGAGCCTTTCCAGTAGTCCCACGGACCGCTGGAATAGCCAAATCTGATGCGGAAAGCCTGCAGGTAGTTCAGGGGCATTCCGTCAGAATCCATGTAGTTCCATGGGTTCGATTCGATTTCATTGCCTTTAAGAACCCACTTTCGGAGACATCGTCGTTCTCTCAGTGTCATGGGAACGGCTTCTTCCATCTCCTGTAAGGCTGCTAAATTAACCTGGTAATCAATGGAATCCTTATCTGCTCTCATGGCCGTCCTCCTTGTGAAAAATGGATCGATTGAGTGTCACGTCCTGGGGAGGAACTTTGTGACACCCAAGAAGATCCAGAATCTCCTGCCCATACAGAAAAGAAAACACATCATAAGGGCATTTATTTCCCAGACTTTCCCGGCTGTAAGAGTTGATATGATCCATCATGAGACAGATATCCTCCTGCGAATAGGGAGCAAAGTCAGTTCCTTTCGGAAGAAAACAGCGTATAAATTCATGGTTACGTTCTGTGGAGCCTTTCTGGTAGGGAGCACTTGGATCACAATAAAAAATACGGGTGCGCAGATTTCCCTGCCGGTCGTATTCGATTGCTCTCGGATTTGAAAATTCAGTACCGTTATCCGCAAGACAGACTTTAAACAGGGAACAGAAACGGTCTGGACGCAGTTCAAAGTAAAGACGTTCAAAGATATCGATCACGGACTGGGAGTCATTGTGGTCACGGAGAAAGGCAAGCATAAATTCCGCTTTCACGAAGTGAATGGTAAGAAGAACCTTACTGCCCTTTTTCCCTTCCACCGAATCCAGCTGGGTGATTGCAAGATCAGGATATTCCAGAAGATATCCTTTAAAGTCTTCATAAGTGCGGCCAATCCGGCAGGCTTTGTCAACTTTCAGGTGGCACGCCACTCTGCGTGCACTGTAGCGTACTTTTCTTGGAAGATCGATATTCATGGCTGAGATGATGCGGGCATCGATCAGCCGGTAAATGGTCCTTTCGCTTACCGTAAGAGAATCAGCATTGGTTGCACAGATGTGATGTGGAGACTGTCTTTGACGGATCAGAGGAGAAATGAATTCATCAAGATAACGGATCTCATCCTCGGAATAGGAAAGACCGGTCCGGGATTCCGAAAGAACATCCCGATATTCCCGGTGGGCAAAGTCAGCGTTATAGACCCGCTTTTCCAGGCTGCATTCGGAGCGTTTTCCGCAGCCGTTGCAGACATAGGGTGGTTTCAGAAGACGTTTACAGGTTTCTTTTTCGAAATCCTTGCAGAAAGCATTGCACATGGAACATCGTCTGCATAAAGAATACCGTCTGACAGCGTGACATTCAGTACAGATATGGGATTTCTGACAGGAAATACGTTTTGAACAGCTGTTGTAAGAACGCCGGTAAGCGCCTGTTTTCTTATACTGAAGATGATTGCGGACCTCCTTTGAAATAGTAGTTGGATCTTTTTCCAGTTGAGTGGCAATCGAGGAAAAGGATCCTTTGTTATCGAGCATCAGCTGAATTTTACATCTGTCATCCAGACTCAAGTGTTTATTTTTACTCATAAGAACACCTCCCGAAAAAGAACCGGGACACAGCAGCTAAACTATAGCATGAAATAAGACAGAGATGTAAAAATTTGCAAGAGTAACTTCCGCTTGAGAATTTGTCGAAGTAACTTCAGCTTTGGGGATGGAACGGCCGGAATTTACTTTGGCAATTGAGGAAGAAGTTTTTTATGCCTGAAAAATAAAAATACTGCAACTTTTTACCCTACAATTGCGTCTATGTAGTTGTAGGGTATTTTGTTGCCTATAACTAAACTATGCTTCGCCCTATAAATTTTATCAGATATCCATACGCATGCGAGCATTCAACGGATATCCGACAAAATTTACATGGCTCTGAATAGTTTATAGAATTTTAATAATTATCAAAAAATGAGATTTTATTTTTAATATTGAAATATCAAATATCTTAATATAGATTAGGAAGGGGAAAAATTATATGAATAAAAGGACGACATTACAAAAATTAACAGCTTTTTTCTTAGTTTTTGTAATGCTATTAGGGATAATTGTTCCGAATACTGTTGTTTTTGCAGAAGGAAAATTGAATAAAGATACAATTACAGATTTTAAAAAAACTGATAAGGAAACTGAAGAAAAGATAAATTCTAAAGAACAAGAAGATAAAAAGGACAATAAAACTGAAGTTAAAGAAGATAAGTCAGAAAGAAAAGAAGAAAAAGTTAAGTCTATATTTAATAAATCTTTAATTAAATCTGCTTCTCTCAATAGGGGAATTCCAATGAGTAATGGTAAACTTGTGGTATATGATGACAGCCATAAGATTAATGACGCATCAAATGGAGATGGAACATCAGTAAATAAATATAATTTGGCAACTATGACAAATACATTGTTCACTATAAATTATACTCCTTTCTATCAAGTAAAAGATGATGGTAATACTGAGTTTGGTGACCAAAGAATTGTTGTAGATATACCAACCTATGGATTCAAACTTGCTAATCCCGGAATTGAAGGAGTACAATTTGAAAAAATTACAATGTTGGATGCAAAGGGCAAAGTAATTCCATTGGATGCGGTTTCACAAAAGAATTATGATAAAGTTACAAAAATTATATATGATATTAACGATAAATTTCTTGGCTCTTTGGGCGGAGGTTCAAGTTTAGTATTTAATATCGCTTTTAATAGACGCAGTTTAACAGATGAAGAGTGTAAAAAGTGGATTGATGAAGGGAAACTTGAAACAAATCTCAATGTTTCAGTCTGTGAAGGAGAAAACAACACACCGATTAACAGCACAGGCAATCCGTCTGAATACAAATGGAAAATGTCTCCAATTAATTATGAAGATACTAAAACTACAGTAACGGGGAATCGTCATTTAAATGCAAGTAGTTTGGCGAAAATAGCAAATTCCGGATTTGTATATTTTTATGATACAGATCCTACAAGCGGTCCATTTACCGGTAACAGAGATTACTATTATTATAATCAAGGAACAATTCATGATGGGAATACTCCTTTAATGAGCTTGAAACATATCAAGGTTTATGTTCCGAAAAATGGAAGTGTTGAAGGAAATTTCATTTTACAAAAATTACAAAACAGAAACGGATTATATGATTTAGATCTTGCTTATTATGCTAAAGTAAGTGAAATGAAAAACGATGGTGATGGCAAGGGAAATTATTATCTTATAACTCCAAGAAAAGCTCTATATAATAATGGAAGCGATAATAAATGGAAAGATGCATTTACAAAGGGATTTTCACCTGTTTGGCAAGTTCCTGATGGAATAGAAAATATTGGCTCCGATACCTTATATGAAGCTACAACCCCTGAATTTGTCTTTGAAACACCAAATGGAATAGACGGCAAAAAGGAAGTTGTTATTAGTGCTGACGGACAAGGTGTAAAGATTAAAACTATGAAAGCTAATACTGTAGATGGATATGAGATTCATACATTCTCAGGACCGGGATATCAACTTTATAAAAATGCCGGAGGATTTTTTACTGCAAATGCAGTTTCTCCTGATGCAAATTATACAGATGTGGGTTATACTCGTTTAAGTAATGAATATTATATTCTAAAGGATGCAAATGGAGCTTGGAATGAGTATTTTCCAAAAAACAAAACCGGAGCTACAACTGAAACTTTTGAATTTCCGGAAGAAATTCAACCTACTGTGTGGAAAGGGACTGCACAGATATGGGATAAAACTTCTTATAAAGTAGCAAAAGTAGTTTATACTACTGCAGATGGTAATCAACATACAGCAGAAGTAAACTCACCTATTCATTTAGCAAATAAAGTTCATAATTTCCCTGAAGTTAAATTTGATACTTCCGGTGGAAGAGTAACTAAAGTTGAGGTTTATTGGGAACATTTAAATAATGATGCTTTTAATGCAAGTACACATTATGCAGGAAGATATAATGCAAATACTCATAGATTATCATATGCTCAAAGTAAGTTTGATTATTATGTAACACCTACAGCCACAGGACATTTACAGGTAAAATATTCTGCCAAATCAACTGATTCAAATGCGGATACAAATGATAATTTTGATTATGAGGCTAATAAGGCTGTAAAAAATCCTGTAAATAATTTGAGTGGAATAGCAAAGGATGATTTCTTTTGGACAACAGTTACTCAAAAGAAATGTACACCTTTGAAGGCGGAAAGCACCGGAGACAGACTAAAAGAAAATGTGCTATATCCTAATCAAGCGGAAAATGGAACTTTTTATGATACTTGGAAATTGTTCTTTAATTATGGAACTAAGAAAGAATTTTCTCCTGTAACAAAAAATCCTAGAATTGATTTGACAGTAGGAACATTAAATCTTAAGGGATTGGATACTAAGGCTGATAAAACCGGACTTTTGACAGGAAAATTTACAGCTAACAAATCCTTAAGCGGATGGAAAATAATTTATAAAACTGCAGACAATATGTTTGGAGTAGAAGGTGCAGAAAAAGTATATAATATTGGAGATATTGAAGATGGAACAAAAATAGATCTTGGTATTAACAGAGATATTGAGCATTTATCAAGTATTGTTTTAACTTATGACGGAGTATATAATATTGAACCATTTGTCAATAAAGAAACAGGAGAAGCTGTTTTATTTTCCAATATTGAATATGAACTTAGAAATACTGATTTTAAAGGTAATCCATTGACTATAGAAAAGGAAAAAGGTGCTTGGTATGGACCTAATTACTTTATTCAAAATTTGGAAGGTAGATATTATAACGATAACTGTAGTGATGGTAATCATATTCACGATGCCGGAAAAGGACAAGCTTTTGGAGGTAGGGGATGGAATTCTATAATATTACCACAACGTTATGGACTTCTAACAAGAACATATATTGTTACAAATAAGACTGCAGATAATGTAATTGAACCTGCAGGAAGTGAAACGAATAATTCTATTTCACAGTCCGGAACAAGTTTGCAAAAGGTTAGATTTAATACAAAAGCTTATGCTTATGCAATGAATTCAGATATGCCTGAAGCTGGCAAAATGCCTTATGGAATTCCTGAATCCGCTTATGTAGAAATTACAGATAAACAGTTTTCAGCAGATGTAGATAAATGTAAATTCTTAGGATATGACAATGCATCCGGTAATGTAATAATTAAGCAAATCAAAGATGCTGATGGAAGAGTATGGATTAAAATGTCTATCACAGATGCCGGAATAAAGGCTTTAAATAGACAAATTAGAGAAATTACTAAGAATAAGGCATTTTCTTACTATTATTACTATAATGATAGTGTACTTAAATTTATGGAAGATTCTATTGTAATTGCACTAAAGAGTTTTAGATATACAAGTGTTACTTCTCCCGGAGAAAATGAACATCATCCATACGGAATGGTTTACTACGATATGAGCTCACTAGAAAATAAACTTGACGGTAGTAAAAAAGAATATTATAGCCATGCAAAGATTGAAGGAGATTTGTTTAAGCTAACTGAAAATGCAGCAAATGCTCTTAATGCTACAAAGGAAAAGAAACTATTTGGAATAGATTTGAGTAAGGTGGAAGTTATTGTATCCAAGAATACAGCGGTAGGATCAAATATATTTCCTGGAAAATATGATAATATCGTATATGGAACAGTGGGAAGTAAATTCCCAACACAGACTTTCTATCCTGATGAAATAGATAATTTACGAGGAGATTTCTTCGTTCAAGCTCCGGATTCAGATGGATTTAAGGATTTTAAGGCTATTATTGAAATTCCTAAAAAAGGTAAATCTATTTCTCATACGCAACAAAATGAAACTGTTCAAACTCCGAAAACAGAGGTTAATATGTATTTGACAGGTGAAGTTGCTGTAATGGGAGATAGTCGTCCGGGTAAACAGGAATTCAGTTATAGTATAGACGGTGGAAATACATTTGTTTCAGCAGAAAATATAACTGATTGGTCAAAGGTAACTCATGTTAAACTTGATTTAGGAGAACTTCCAAAAGGTAGTCAGGTAAATATTAAATTACCGCTTAAAACACATGCTAAAACTACAACTGATGAGCTTCAAGCATACATTGGGGGAAGTTTTGAAGCAACTGACTATACAGGATTTAAAACGACCGGATATATAAATCCTGCAAAGTATATTTATGGAAATTTTGCAATTATTTCATCAGATGTTTGGTGGGATAAAAATGAAAATGGAAAACTTGATGTTGGAGAAACAAAAGCAAAAGGAATTAAACTTGAATTATATTCTCCAAATCGTGACATAACTATTAATAATAAGCTAATTCCTGCTAATACTTTGATTCATAGTACAACAACGGATGAAAATGGAAGATATGAATTAAAGAGCTTTATGCTTGATGAAGGTCAATGGATAAAGGTTACTATGCCAAATGGTGAAACTAAACTTACATTGAAGGCAGAAGATTCGAATATGTTAAAATCAAAGAACTCTGATTTTGATAGAACAAGCTATAAAACAGCTGAATTACCGGAATTGGTAAGAGAAAAGCCACTTGATGTTATTGGCTGTGGACTTATCAAAATTCCAAAGATAAAAACTGAAACAGTTAATCTTCATGTTGGAGAAGAGTCAAATGAAGGAGCAGGTAAAGCTGTGGCAACAAGTGACCATCCTACTGTAACTCCTGAATTGAAATATCTTGAACTACAAAATGATGTAGCGGATGTTGATAGTCAGGGAAAAGTTAGTGGAAAGACTACAGGTAAAATTAAAGCCGAAGTTACAACAACCAACACATTGGCAAGTACTAATCAAGCAATACCTGAAGATACTGTAAAAGCAGAATATGATATTATAGTTTACGGAAAAGTAAATTATAATAAAAATCACGCTGATGTAAAGGGAGAAGCACCAAAGGATAATAACGAATACTATCCATCCGTTAAAGCAGACGGAAATGATGCTGATACTGATAAGGTAACTGTTTTAGATGAAGGTACGATGAAAAGATCCGGATATATATTCAAGGGATGGAATACACAAGCTGACGGTAAAGGTACTATGTATTCAAAAGGAGATACATTTAAGACAGGAATTCTTGATAAAGATATTGAGTTATATGCGATTTGGTCTTTAATATGGACTCCGATGGAAATTCCTACAAGAGATTTAAAGGTAACAAAGACTTGGGATTTGCTTGAAGGACATACAATAACTGTTAATGAAATTGAAGTTGAATTATTTAAAGATAATGTTTCAACCGGTAAAAAACTTACTTTAAATGAAGCGAATAATTGGACAGCTACTTTTGAAAAATTACCTGTATCAGCAACTTTAGGCGGAGCAAATCACAACTATACAGTTAAAGAAGTTGGAGAAAGCGGTTCAGCAATTCAACTAAATAACAAATGGTATGGAGTTGCTTATGCCGGTACAATGAAAGACGGCTTTACAATAACAAACAAAGAAAAGTTGCCATGGACACCGATGATACCGCCGACAAGAGATATTAAAGTAACAAAAGAGTGGAAAAACTTTTAAGGAACTGATACAGAAGCACCTGTTGAAAAGATAGAAGTTGAATTGTACAAAGACGGAGTTGCTACAGGAAAGAAAGTAGAACTTACAAAAGCAAATAATTGGACAGCAACTTTTGAAAAACTTGAAGTGGCAGATAAACTTGGAAGTACAAACTACTATAAATACACAGTTAAAGAAGTTGGAGAAAGTGAAAATGCTATTAAATTTGGTAGTAATTCATACAATGTAAGTTACAGCGGAAGTATGAAAGATGGTTTCACTATCATTAACCGAAAGGTAGAAATTCCAAAACCGCTTAACCCTAGCACAAAACTACCTAAAACAGGAAGTACAAGTGACTTATCTCTATACACTTACTGCATACTAACATCAGTAACACTATTGGGATTAATCGTTTATAGACGAAAAAATATACAAAATAATGTATAATTTAATCTATAAATATCCGGATTATAAATTAAATGGCACAATAAAAACAGATAGCAATAAAAACTATCTGTTTTTTTGCCATTTTTTTTATTTTGTGGTATAATACAAGGTACTTATAAATGATTAGAGATTTATTATTTTATTTATATATCTTTTGGGGATTTTAATTTATAGATTGTAAATGAAAAATATATTTCAAGATCATATTTTATAATTATAAAAACAAAATGGAGGAGTATTGTATGAAAAGCTTAATGAAAAGAAAACTAAGTTTTCTTTTAGTATTTGCTATGATTTGTTCGGTTTTATTACCTTTTAGCAATAAATCAAATGCAAAAGAGGTGGAAAGAGATGTAATTATGAAAGCATCGGTTACGGATGCGGATGGTAATCCTTTTAAGCCGGGGCAAAAAATTGGAGCATGGCAACCGTTCAGGGTATATGCAGAATTTGAATTGCCTGATAATGTTGCAAAAGAAAACGATACCGTTACGATGACCTTGCCGATAGGATTTAACACTTCACCGCCCGATCATTTTGATATAAAGGATGTAAATGATAACCTTATCGCTAAAGCAACTATGCATAATCAAAATCCTGCAAAAATTGTACTTACATTTACAAAATATGTAGAAACACATTCAGGTGTTAAAGGAAAATTTTATTTTAATGCTTCTGTTAATAGAGAAACACAAACCGGATCAGGGGAGCTTCCTGTAACTTTAACAGTGAATGGAAAGATTATTCCTGCAGGGAAAGTTGACTATAATCCACCAGTTTTTATAAGTCAACAATTAAGTAAGGTTGGCTGGATGACAAGTGATAAAACTAAAGGAAGATATGACATTAGGCTTAACCAAAAAAATGTAGTTCTAACTAATGCTAAATTCATAGACACAATTCAATCAGATAGTGTTGAATTTGACGAAAATAGTATTCAAATTTTTCAGGGACAATGGGAAAACAAGATAACTGATATGAATTTTAATAATAGAAAGGATGTAACTAAAGAATTTAAGGATGCAGGAAAAATTAAATTCGAAGGTAAAAAACTTACAATTGATATTGGAAGTATAGGTGCTGAAAATATAAACAGAGGATTTCAAATTTTTTATGAAGTGAAGTTAAAATATGACCCGGTAGCCGGAGAAGAAATTAAAAATAAAGCAAAATTAACATATGGCGAAGATAATCATAGTCAAGAAAGTACTTATAAAATTAGAGATGCCGGTGGTATTGGCGAAGGCTATGTATTTAAAATTAAAGTACAAAAGACAGGCAAGGACAATGCTCCATTAGCCGGTGCGAAATTTGACGTTATTCGTGTTCGTAACAATGCAAAAGTCGGAGAAATTGTAACAGGACAAGATGGAAGCGGTGAAATTGGAAAGCTACTTAGAGATGAGTATCAACTTGTTGAGACTGAAGCTCCACAAGGTTACCAAAAATTAACTGCTCCTATCACTGTTAATCCTGATGATTTTGGAACTACTAAAGTTGCAATAAAAAATATCAAAAACGAACCTGAAGAAAAGATAAAAGTATCAGGAGAAAAGACTTGGGATGACAATGATAACCAAGATGGAAAGAGACCAGAAAAAATAACTGTAATCTTGAAGAAAACGGTAGATGGAAAAACAAGTGAAGTAACACGAAAAGATGTTACACCGGATACTGATGGCAAATGGAAATATGAGTTTGCAGACTTACCATTATATGAAGGTGGAAAACCAATTGAATATAGTATAGATGAAGCTAAAGTAGATGGTTATGATAAAGTTAAAACAAGAACAACAAATGGTCCAGACTACAATTTAACAAACAAACATACACCAGAGACAGTAGATGTAAAAGGGGAAAAGACTTGGAATGATAACAACAACCAAGACGGAAAGAGACCTGAAAAAATAACTGTTAAGTTAATTAAAAAGGTTGGAGACAAAGCCCCTGACAATTCAATATTTCCATCATCAAGTTCAACTCCAAGTTTATCATCTAAATTAAATTTAAAATCTTCTTTTTTTATACCAAGTTTATCAATAATTTTAAAAATTTCCTCATCTACGATTTCTTTTTCGTCTTCATTTTCTATTAATTTACAGCAAATATTTTCTCTTAAAGTTATATCATCAATCAACTTAAAGTCTTGGAAAATTGTACTTATATACTTATTTTCAGTTTCATAAATAGACTTTCCGTCATAAGTTAAACTTCCTTTTGAAGCTTCATAAAGTCCAGAAATAAGTTTTATTAAAGTACTTTTTCCTGCTCCATTTTCTCCAATAATTACTACAATTTTAGGTTTTTTTACTTCAAATGAAATATCATTTAGAACATAATTTTCAGAATCTCTATATTTAAAGTAAATATTTTTTGCAATTAACCCAAAATCTTTACTCTCAACAATTTTCTTCTTATTTTTTTCAATATCAAATTCAATGAAATCCAAAACAGGAATGGTATATTTTGAAAATCTGTCTAAATCAATTATATTCTCAGAAAATTCATTCATACTGTTTGAAAATTTTAATATGCCTACAACAGTAAAACTAAAATCAGAAAAGCTGATTTCATTTTTATAAACCCTACTTGCACTAAAAATTATTACAAATAAGGTACAGATAATTGAATTTATTACTTCAATTATATTTACAATAGCCTTATTCCTATAAAAAGGCTTAAAACATTTTAATATATCTTTTATAGTTTTAGAAAATTTATTATCTATAAAAGTTTCAAATTCATTTGATTTTATATCTAATATATCATCTCTGTTCAAAACCATATAACTATAATACCAGTATTTTCTATTTATCGGAGATAAGTTTTCATAAAATTTACTCTCTTCCTTACTGTATTTTTTCTTTGCAAATATATTTATAACAAATAGGATAAGTAATACTATGCTTAGATAGAAAGAAAAATATCCTATGGCAATAAAAGTTGTTAACATAATGGAAATATGTTCTATGCTTTTTACAATTGCCTCTAATAAATTTTCAAGACAGTATTGATTTCTAAGGGAAAATTTTGCTCTTTCTTGTAAATTATGAAAAGCAGGGCTT
>OLRI01002217.1_pt1 | contig 14031 bp, 6 predicted proteins | sample 1672871 | NCBI WGS metagenome assembly OLRI01 (sample SAMEA3136732, study PRJEB25190) | human gut metagenome
GAAGAAATGGAAGGGAGAATCGAAAGAGGTGGATTGGATTATTAAACACGGTTGCCGGACGCTCTTAAAACAAGGCAATCCGGAGGTGATGGAGTTGTTTGGCTTCAACTCTACTATCAGCAATATCTGTGTGGAGGATTTCCAAATTTCAAGCCCGGAAGTGAAAGTCGGGGATTCGTTGGAGGTTAGTTTTAAACTGTTGAACAAGAACGATCAAACAACCAAGATACGACTCGAATATGGAATCTATTACCAAAAAGCAAATGGAACGTTGACGAAAAAAGTGCATAAAATCAGCGAGAAAGAATATGCCGGGAACTCGACCACGCGAATCACCCGAAAACATTCTTTCCGGGTGGTTACAACGAGGAAGCTCCATCTCGGACTTCATCAAATTGCTATGATTATCAACGGGAATGAACTTGAAAAATATAGTTTTGAGTTGATTGAATAATAACTGCTGTTAATACCCCGGATTCTGCTTCAACTTCGTATTCATCACCCGTATTTTCTCCGGTATAGGGAACACGGTAGTATATCCGTTTCCCTCATCCAGCAATTGCGGACGGCTACTGTAAGCTCTTGTAAACTTCCCGAAGCGGACTAAGTCCTGTCGTCTCCATCCTTCCCAAGCCAGTTCCAGCTGACGTTCGGCAAGGATATTCTCTAAAGTGGCAGTGCGGGGAGAAGCGTTGACACGGCTACGAACTTCATTGAGTTCTTCATCTCCGTTTGCTCCGTTCCGGACTTTCGCTTCACTCTTCATCAACAAAGCGTCTGCATAGCGGAACAATACAATGTCATTCTCCATCAACTTACCGTCTTTTGTGGCAGTCGGGTCGACTTCATACTTTTTCATGCGGGCTCCTGCGGTTTGTTCGTATGGGGTATCTGTTATATCCAGAGATACTTTCCAGGGCAGATATTCCAGTACCGTTCCATTATCCAGTTTGATTATGTTTCCTTTCAGGTCGTGGACAATTCCTGCAAAATAGCAAATATCAAAACGGGGATCTTGTTCCGCGGTTTCATAACCGAAAGCTTCGAGGGCTTCAATGGTGGCGCTGGGACCGTTCTCACCGCTTAGTCCGTAAGCCTTGGCGTGATTATAGTGGCGGGAACGGAAGAGATATTGCATCTGGTTGGTGTACAGAGTTTTGTTCATCGGGATAGTGAAGACATTCTCTACGGACGGTTCGTTGAATATAGAGAAATTCGTTTCGTATTCCGGTTCCAGTTTGTAGCCCATAGTCTTGAGTTGGTCACAATAGTAGATAACTGTTTCCCAGGCATTTAGTTCGCTGCCGTTCACTGTGAACTTTATATTTTTTCCATCCGGGCGTTGTCCGTCCGTCCAATCATTGTCTGTATAAACTTCGGAGTTCAAAGCCAGTTTGGCCAGTAGGAAAGTTACCACGGGGCGAGTGATACGGCCATAGTAAGGGCCGGACTGGTTGCTATGTGCATCGCTCAACAAAGGAGCCGCCTCTTGCAATTCCTTGACAACAAAGTCAAAGACCGTTTTTCGTTCACTTTGCACTACATCTTTCATTGCTACGGAAGAGGATTGAACTAGCGGGATGCGTCCGAACAAATCCATCAGGTAATAATAATACATAGCCCGCATGGCACGTACTTCGGCACGGTATGCCGGCAGTTCCGTAGCGGAATGAGTTTCGGCGAATTTGTCTATCCGTTCCAGTGATTTGTTACTTAACATGACGACTTTATAGAGATATTCCCATGTAGCCTGAATGGCATCATTCTCTATTCCCCAATCGTGCAGGTAAAGTCCTTGCCAAAAACCACCGTCATACCAGTCACCTCCACGGGTGGGGATAATGGCTTCGTCGGAGGTAAAGGTGTTCAGGTCGTAGACTCCCCTACCCGTTCCCTGCAATCCCTGACTATCACTATAACCGCCTACGTATGTATAAAGCGAAGCTACTGCATTGAGATATACTTCCGAGATTGTATTGTAAACGTCATCTTCGGGTAACTTATCTTTCGGATTTTCCTCCAAAAACTTACTACATGAGAATAAACCCAGGCACGTTATAAGAAGGAATACCAGCACTCCCGAAGGACGTAAGATCTTCTTTGAAAACAGTTCCGCTATCCTTGAAAGCAGTTCTTCTTTCTGCAAAAAAAGACTTTTATTTTTCATATATTGTTTCATCATCTCCTCCTCCATTAAAAGTTAATACTCAATCCCAGTGTGTACGTCCGCGCCAACGGATATCCCCGTTTATCATCCACGCCTAAAGTGGAGTTCACTGTTGAACTGTTAATCATGGGTGAAAGTCCCGAATAACCGGAGATGGTTGCCAGGTTGTTGACTGTAAATGCCAGACGCAGGGAGCGGACATATTTCTTCAGTTTCTGCACTTTCTCAATCGGCACGTTCCAACCCAGCGTCACATAGTCGAAGTTGACATAATCTCCCTTTTCCAACCAATAGTCGGTGGCGGTTTGATCCTTGATGTTCTGTTTCGGGGCTTTCTTCATTACGTTATAGTCGGGAAATATATTCATGTTCATATAGGTCAGGGAGGTTCCGTTGTAAATTTTATGTCCGAAAGCTCCGTTAACCTGCAAAGACAGGTCGAAACGCTTGTAGCGGAAACTGATGTTGGAGCCAAGAATCGTTTTAGGTACGGCTTGTCCTGCCACGTAGCGGTCTTCACCATCTTCAAGGCTGACACCTCCGCCATTCAGATCGGCGATGCCATAGGTGTATCCGCCGTTTCCGTCGGATTCCAGTCCCGTACTGTGGGGAAGATAGAACACGCCCAACGGTTGACCCACCATCTGATATACGATGTGGTTGTATCCTCCATGAAAGCCGGCTCCGTCGAGGCCAGCAAGACTTTTATATTCGGGAGCAGAAAGCATTTCGCCGTTGTACATACCGCTTAATGAGAGCAGTTTGTTGCGCTGGAAAGTGATATTGGCATTGATATTCAGTTCCATATCCTTGGTCTTCAAGGGGGTGATGCCGATGGCGATTTCCGTACCCCAGTTGCGCATGGAACCGATGTTGGCAAGCAAGGTGTTATAGGTGAAAGGGGGCACGCTTACGTTGTAAAGGTAAAGCATGTCTGTGGTTCGGGAGTTGTAATAGTTGGCGGAAAGCAACAGGCGGTTGCCGAATAAAGCGATGTCGAAACCGGTATTAAAGGTATGTTTCACTTCCCATTTCAGGTCGGGATTCGTGTTCCGTAAGTCTCCTAAAGATACGACGGCGGAGTTTCCGACGGGGACTACACCGTTCGGCTTTACAAGGTTCAATGTAGTGTATGAGTCAATCCCACTCTGATTACCTGCCAGACCGTAGCCAATACGGAATTTCAGATTATCCACCATCGGCAACTGCTTCATAAATTCTTCTTCACTAATCACCCATGCCGCGGACGCAGAGGGGAAAAAGCCCCATTTATGGTTGGCTCCGAATTTGGAGGAAGCATCTGTACGGGCGTTCAGCGTCAGTACGTAGCGGTCGGCGTATGTATAGTTGAAACGTCCCATGAAGGATGCCAGACGGGGTTGGTCGTAGTAAGAATTAGTGCCTTCCCACAAACGGAGCGCTCCTGCCTGAAGGTTATTATACCCGAACTTATCGGTGCTGAAATTGCTGACTGTGGTATAATAGCCGGTATAAGTCTCTTTCTGAAGTTCGGCAAGTGCGAGTACGTCAAAGAAATGCTTTTTCCAGTTTTTCTTATAGGTCAGCATCATGTTGCCCAGCAAGGATTCTCGCTTTTTGGTTCCTTTGTAAGCCTGGCCGTTCGCCCAGACGGAGGTGGGGAGGTATTGCGAATTTTCTACGATATTGTAAGTATAAGCTCCGAACAGGCTTAGTTTCAGTCCTTCCATCAGATTGAAAGTGAGACGGGCGTGCGTACTGATGTGCGAAGTGGCATCATCGTCCTGCACTTCCATCCATGCCAATGGATTGGTGATTTGACTGGCGGTCGTTATTCCATCCCAAGAATTGGTGACGGGGTCTTTATGGTTGGGATAGGTGGGGTTGAATGTGGCTGCCGAATAGAACGTTTTCTGATAATCCACCAGATTATGATTCTTCTGAATGGAACCGAACATTCCCAGCTCGCAGTTCAGGAAGCCGTCGAACATTTTCTGATTCATGTTCATATTCGAAGTGAAGTTTTTCATGTCTTCATTCAGAATCACTCCCTGACGATCCATGAAACCAAGAGAAACGCGATAGCTGGACTCACTGGAACCGCCATAAAAGGCGATGTGATGGTTTTGTTGTAGTCCTGTCTGTTCAATCTCTTTCTGAAAATCGGTGTTATTTCCTTTATCCAGAATGGAAATCCCGCGTTCCGAGGCGACACGGCGGTACTCATCGCCGGACAGCATTTTCAGATTCTTGTAGACGGTGGAAATTCCGAAGCTACCGTTGTAGGCTACCTGTGTTCTGCCGCTCATTCCTTTTTTAGTGGTGACCTCGATCACACCGGAAGCTCCTCGTGAACCGTATTGTGCGGTTTCGGAAGCGTCTTTCAGAATGGTGAAGCTCTCAATATCCGTAGGGTAAATGGAGGTGAGCATACTCAAGTCACCAAATACTCCGTCGACGATTATCAAAGGGTCATTGCCACTGGTCAGTGAGGTAGTTCCCCGCAGGCGTACTGCATCCAAGGCTGCCGGACCATTTGACCCGCGTTGGATAGTCAAGCCCGGCACACGTCCGCGGATTGCTTCCAAAGGGTTCGTTATCTGGTCTTTATTCATCTGTGTCTCCGTAATCTTCTCTACGGAACCGGAGAGGGTTTTCAAACTTCCGGTGGCATATCCAACAGTTATCAATGAGTCTATGGGCGTGACGGGAATCTTCTGCGCCAAGGTGCTCTCGCACGGGATTACCAGAAGAAGAAGGGTGTAGAAAATGAGTCTAGCGTGTTGTACCATATTCTTAGTTTTTAAGGTAATAATACAAATATAACAAAAAAAGAGAGAATCTGGTTGAATAGATTCCCTCTTTTATTCATAAATGATATTGACAATGTCTATTTCACGATTATCTCATCCGTAAATATCCACCCTCCGAATTCGCTTCCGGCCTGTGCCTGGTAACGTACGTATCTTCCTTTGGCTTCTCCCTGCCATGAAATATCCGTAAACCGGATAGGGGTTTCTTTGCTCACTTCAAAGTGTTGTTTTTGCAACTCCGTGAAGTTAATTCCATCATCGGAAATGGAAATAATCACTGTCTCCGGCAGGAATACTTCCGCGCCGACCACTTGCATAAAAGCGGCGGTGATGGAATGGATAGGGGTTTCTTTTTCCATATCAATCGTCACATCGAGACGGTTGTCCGAGATAAATCCTTGCCATGAACCATCACCGTAAGTCCAGTCACCACGTATGCCGTCTGTCAGGGCTGTGTTGCCTTGTGCGGGATAATGGGGGCTATAGGAGGAGTTATAGGTCACTTTTTTACCGAGCGCCAAATGGCTGACTGGTTGAAGAGATTCGGGACGGCTGCCGATTTCTTTGCTCAAATCGAAAGGATGGTATCCTTTTTTCTGTAAATCGGCCACTGCTGACAGTGCGCGGGTATGGAAATCGGGCCACGACTTACGTTCCGGAGCCGACCAGGCTACTTCCGCCAATGCCAGCATACGGGGATAAATCATATATTCCACGTGTTCGGGAGTGGGGATATATTCCACCCATAGGTTACCCTGCACACCATAGACTAACTTTGCCTGCTCCGCAGTTAAGGAAGCGGGGACAGGATCGTAGGCATATACTTTCTTCAATGGCAGGTAGCCACCGATAGCTTCCGGCTGGGAGTACGGGGCGTCCTGATAGCTGTCCAGATAACAGTATGCACCCGGTGTCATGATGGCATGATGGCCGGAGGTGACGGCAGCAATACCACCCTCTTCTCCACGCCACGACATAACGGTTGCATTGGGCGCGATACCTCCTTGCAGAATCTCGTCCCATCCCAAGAGACGGCGTCCGTGATTGTTGAGGAACTTTTCGATACGGTGTATCAGATAGCTTTGCAGCTCGTCTACATTGGCCAGATGCTCGTCTTTCATTCTCTTCTGACATTTCGGACAGGTCTTCCAAGCCGATTTGCCGGCCTCATCACCTCCTACATGAATGTATTCGGAAGGGAAAAGTTCCATGACTTCCGTCAGTACATTCTCCAGAAAGGTGAAAGTTTCTTCATTACCGACACAGAAATCGGAGTTCTTGTAAGGTTCTCCCGAACAGGATAGCTGCGGGTAGGCAGCCAGCACTTCTTCCGAATGGGAAGGCATTTCAATCTCCGGAATCACCGTGATGTAATGCTGACGGGCATATTCCAGTATTTCACGAATATCGTCCTGGGTGTAATAGCCGCCGGAAGCTCCGGGTTCATCGTAACGGAGGTATTTACGTCCGCCGTTCCACCATTTCTTCCAGGTGGGGTCTGTACGCCAGGCTGCAAAATCGGTCAGTAAAGGGTATTTCTTGATTTCAAGCCGCCAGCCTGCCGCATCGGTCAGGTGCAGGTGCAAACGGTTGATTTTGTAATATGCCAATGCGTCTATCTGCTTCTTTATAAACTCTTTGGTAGAGAAATGACGGGATACGTCCAGCATCAGTCCGCGATAAGCAAAACGAGGGGTGTCTTCTATCTCGACAGAGGGTACGGAATAGCTGCCTGTGCTTGCCGGTTGCATCAGCTGTAACAGGGTTTGCATTCCATAGAATAATCCGGCTCCCGAAGTTGCCCGGATCTCGATTCGTTGAGAGGTGACGGAGAGTGTATAGCTTTCCGGTGATGGCAATTGGGGGGTCTTGGGGGTTATCAATAAGAAAAGCATCTGTTTCCTGTCTTTCATTCTCGCTTCTTTCAGCTGAACAGGTAATGCTTTCAGGTAATTCTCCCAGAGTTCCGCTTCTCCACCTTGCAGGTTTGTATAAAGTTTAGTCTTTTCTGACAGTAAAAAAGAGCCCGTCCCCTGCTCCATTTTTAATGGGACAGGTATGACGGACTGTGCCAGAATGGGATGTGCATGGAAGCACATCCCCAATATCCATAAGAAAAGACAAACTTTAGGGTATTCTTTTCTTATATTCATTAATCAATTTTGATTTCGTCTACAAATAAAAATGCCTTTTTACCTTTTCCTCCATGCCATGCCGGAAGTGATTTCTCCGGTGAAGCAATGACTCTCACGTATTGGGTGGTCACAGGAGCAAAGGTTAGTTTGTGCTCAACGATTCCGTCTTTGTCTGTCTCTTTCATCTCCGGATATTCTTCGGAAGCAATCTTTTTGAAGGTCTTGCCATCATCTGAAGTTTCTACGGACAGGTTTCTGGCATCAAATACCCAGTCCCCTTTTGCTACATTGGTAGAGATTGCCACGCTTGAGATTTCAGTAGGTTGCTGGAGGTCGATAGTCATATCCATGTCGTTTCCGTTGAAAGCGATCCAACGGCCTGACTTATAGCTGCTATTTCCTTTCAGACCATCTATCAAAGTGGAAGCTCCTTTGAACAGGTATTGTTCATTGATAGGCTGATTAGCTACAATCGGCTTCATGCTGGATTTGCTGAAATCAATCTTCTCTGTCACTATCTTGCTTTCGCCGTTGGGACGAATGGCTTTGGCGGACAGGGTTACATTTTCCTTGATTTTCAATACTCCTTCATAAACGGAGGAAGCGGCAGTAGGTTCTGTGCCGTCTAATGTATAGTAAACAGGGGCACCGTCGATGGTAGACAGGGTAACGTCCATTGTTCCTTCTGCCGGATTCGGGTCAAACTCGGCTTGTACGTCAAATACGTGTTTAGCGTAATTGTATCCTTCTGCATCGTACCACTTAATCAGTTGTGGAAGACGGGACAGGAAGTCGGCATAGTTTTTCTTTTCGGGGCTGGACCACTGAATTTCACACAAAGCAGCCCAACGAGGCAATACCATGTACTGTGCATGCGGGAAGGTAGCGATGTATTCTGTCCAGAGGTTGGCTTGCACTCCCTTGATGTATTTCTGTTCTTCCGGAGTAAGAGAAGCCGGCATCGGCTCGTAGCTATACACTCTTTCCATCGGCAGATAACCACCGATACCGAACGGTTCGTTTTCGATGTCTTTAGCTTGGTAGTAGTCGAAATACAGATAGGTGTTCGGTGTCATGATGACATCGTGTTTCTGCTTCGCAGCTTCGATACCACCTTTCTCACCACGCCATGACATCACGGTAGCATTCGGAGCAAGTCCGCCTTCGAGGATTTCATCCCAACCGATGATTTGACGTCCGTGGTCGTTCAGGAATTTCTCAATATGGTTGATGACAAAGCTCTGCAAACGTTCTTCTTTGCTGTGGCTCTGATCTGACTTCAATCCCAATGCTTTGATACGTGCCTGGCACTTCGGACATTTTTCCCATCTTACTTTCGGGCATTCGTCGCCCCCTACATGAATATATTGTGATGGGAAGATTTCAATCAATTCACCATAAACATCTTCCAAGAATTTCAATACTTGGTCGTTTCCGGCGCAAAGCACATCTTCGGATATACCCCATTGTCTCCATACTTCGTACGGGCCACCGGTACAACCCAGTTCAGGGTAAGCGGCAAGGGCAGCTTGCATGTGTCCCGGAAGGTCGATTTCGGGAACAACGGTGATGTAGCGTTCGGCTGCATAATCTACAATTTCTTTGGCTTGTTCCTGGGTGTAGAATCCACCGTAAGGTTTGCCGTCGTATTCGCCGGAGTTACGTCCGATGACTGTTTCTGTTCTGTTAGCACCGATTTCAGTCAGTTTCGGGTATTTTTTGATTTCCAGACGCCAACCTTGATCGTCGGTGATATGCCAGTGGAGGCGGTTCATGTTATGTAAAGCCTGCATGTCGATGTAGGTCTTTATTTCATCCACGGTAAAGAAATGACGGCTGGTATCGAAATGCGCGCCACGATAGCCAAAGCGGGGAGCGTCATTGATTTCTACAGCGGACATGGAAATGTCTGCACCGACAGCCACAGGCAATGATTTGCGCAGGGACTGGATGCCATAGAATACGCCGGCTTCCGTAGGACCGGTAATCGTGATTCCGTCACCGGTAACTTTCATCTGGTAGGATTCCGGATTTTCGTTCTCCGTGCCTAATGCCAGTACGATTGCGTTTTTACCTTCTGTTCCGGCTTCAATAGCGAAATCTTTTCCGGTAGCCGTTTTCAGATAGTCTGCCAGGAATTTTGCGTTGCGTTGCATCTTCTCGTTTCCTCCCGGATAGAGAATTTTCAAACTGCTCTTGAGGATGAAGGGACTTCCTTGAGCGGTTACAATTTCTTGTGGCATGGGGATGATCTGGTAGTTGGCTTCCTGTTGCGCCGATTGGCAAGAGGCAAAAAGTCCTGCTAGTGCCAGACATCCGGTTAATTTAAAGAGTTGCTTCATAAACTAAAAAATTAAGTGTTAAGTTATTAAATAGATTAATTATAAGTTTCACGAATATGTTTGATTGTCAAAGGCAGCTCCTCTCCTTTCTTTATTTGGGGAGAAGTGATGACGACCGTTTTACGTTCTCCGGGAAGAAGGTCGAAAAAGTTGTCGCTGAAACGGGCTCCCTGCAAAGGAATTTCAATAAAGACATCTTTTGCAAGAGCGGGAGAAAACAATGTCAGTTCACACATGCCGTCTTTCTGTTTCATCTTGCAGGAAACGGTTGTTTCAGGCAGAAGCAGGTCTTTTGTTTTTCTAAAGAAGTATACGGTTTCGGCAAGGGTGTTTCCTGCCTTGTCTTTCAGTGTCAGTTGCATGAAACAGCGTTGCTGTTCTTCCGGTGATAGCCAGGTGTCGGGTTTTATACGGTACACGCATTGGGAAGTGTTAGCCGGAACTGTCAATGTGTTGAGTTGTATAGGCTTGCCTTGTTTCTTTCCGTCAAAGTCTGTTACTTTCATTTCCAACATCAGGTGGTCTTTGGTGTCCGGACAGTCGGAAATCAGGTAGATATTGAGGCTGTCGTTCTGCTGGATAGGATTGATGAGGATTGGAGCAAAGACTCGTTTGGCTTGGTAATGCAGGGCTTTCCAGTTACCGTAATAGTCGATGCTCGACCAGGATACTACCGGCCAGCTGTCATTCAGTTGCCAATACAGGGTACCCATACAGTAAGGACGGTTCCGGCGGTGTGCTTCCAGTCCGTGACGCATTCCTTGTCCTTGCAGCACTAGTCCGACATAGACAAAGTCTTCAAATTTTTCGGGGATGATATAGTCGCGCTCCATGTAGGTACGAATCAGGGCGTTGCCGATGCTGCTTTTCTGATGAGCATTCATCACTTCCGATTCTATCTGATAATCTTCCGGAGCGGCGAAAGTGGAGATGGTCTTCATTTCCGGAAAGGACTGAAAACCGAATTCGCTCATGAAACGGGGCAGGTCTGTATCGAGTGACTCGAATGTTTTTTGACCATACCAGACTCCCCAGTTATGGCTGTCTCCTATCCCCCAGGATTCAGGACGCCCCCAGTTGGCAAAATACGGGGAGCTGTGTATGTAGAAACGATCGGCATCCAGTTCCTTAACCTTGGCTGGAAGGAGCTGATGGAACAGTTTGTCGTAGCCTCGAAACATTTCCTGATAGATTTCGGGCGGGAAGTTCTTGTTGAATCCCCAATATTTTAAGGCTTCCAGTATTTCGTTATTGCCGCACCACATCGCCAGGGAAGCATGATTGCGAAGGCGACGGATGTTATAGCAGGCTTCCGCCTCTACCCTTTTCAGAAAGGTGGGGTCGGACGGATAGGGAGTGCAGGCAAACATAAAGTCCTGCCATATCAGTATTCCGTTTTCATCTGCCAGGTCATAGAAACGGTCATCTTCGTACGTTCCACCTCCCCATACACGAATGACATTCATGTTCGCTTCGCGGATGTCGCGGAATAAGGTTTGGTAGCGTTCGGTAGTGACGTTAGTCAAGAGTGCATCCTGGGGGATGTAATTGGCTCCTTTGGCAAACATAGGTACACCATTTACTTCAAAATAGAAGGATTCTCCGTCTTTATCTTTTTCATTAACGAGGCGAACAGTACGCAGTCCTATCCGGTGCGATTGCTCGGCTACGACTTTATCTTCTACTATGATTTGAGCGGAGAAATCATACAGGGCGGGCTTTCCCCATCCATTCGGCATCCAACGTACGGGGGATGCCACTTCGGAAGGTATGGAAACATGATTGATTCCGGGCTGTAAGGTGATTGCCTGGCTGATGCTTTTTTCTGCACTTCTTTCGAATGAGGTATTGATTCTCACCTCTGCCTGAAGTGGCCGGGAGAGTATGTTGTTTATTTCTAATTCATTAGACAGATTTGCGAGCTGGTCGGTCAGTGCGAGTTGCTTTACGTGATAGTCACTGATAGAAGCTGCGTCATAAAAACGGATGGTCACCGGACGCCAGATGCCGCTGGTCACCATGCGGATTCCCCAGTCCCAGCCATAACTGTAAGGGGCTTTACGGGAGAATACGCTTACATGTTTTTCGTGATGGTCGTTGTCTGCCGGATAGTTGAATCCGTTCGAGTTATATTGAGGCAGTGTCTGCCGGATGGGGGAATGAAAATAGATGTGAAGAAGGTTTTCTCCGATACGGAGTTGGGACTTGACAGGTATGGTATAACCGACAAACATGTTATCGGCTTTCAGCAACAATGCTCCATTGAGGTATACATCGGCGTATGTGTCAAGACCTTCAAAGACTAATTGGGCGTCGTCCCGTTTCAGTTGCTCGGGGGTAACTGTAAAAGCAGTCCGGTATTCCCAGTCTTCATTTTCCACCCACTGAATCTTTTGTTCATTGATGCCATAAAAAGGATCGGGAAGTTGTTTATGGTTGATAAGATCCTGATAAACGGTGCCCGGAACCTGTGCCGGTCGCCACAGCTCCGTCCCTGCCTGGGAAAACTCCCAGCCTGTATTTAGAACGACAACTTCGGAATTGTCATTGCTCTGTGCATATGCCATACTGCAACAGCATAGTAGTTCACATGCTATTTGAGCCTTTTTTCCGATCAAATTAATCATCATAGTGGGGCATTAGATATTAACGGATTCAAAGATATTATTTTTTCAGCAAATTTCACTGATAATTTAACAAAATATGTTGTTTTTGCACGCCACGATAAATATACGGTTTTATTCTTTTATCATATCGGATAGTTTAACCGCTATTATATCTATCATTTCATTCCTAACAAATCTGTTAATTTCACCGCCTGAAAAGTCATGTGTGCCACACTGCTCTCATATAGAATACCGATTGTCTCTTTATCAATCATCGTCAGGCAACTATATCCCCATCCTTCTGCTTCGTCGAGCATGATTTGATGTTCGGGCAACCAGGTAAGTCCTTTATCCAGACTTGTTTTTATTGTTATATGATTGCGCCCTTTAGTCGTATCCGGATTTGAAAACAACAGGAGGTCTTTATTCAAAACGTTGTCCTTGGCATCGACATGAATCAGACTGGCCATACATACCGGTTCCTGAAGTGCCTTACGTGAAGACGGGTGTTCTGTCCAGGTTTTTCCCAAATCTTTCGTTATGGCAATAGCCCGGCTTCCTCCTCTATTGTCACGCATATTCAGCATCAATACTCCCGGTTCTATTTCCGCAACTTGTGCTTCCGTTGTATTTGTTCGTGCCATATTGTGCATTTTCCACGTTTTCCCCCGGTCTTTACTATACATGATTCCTGCATTCGGAACACGGGTAGAGTCTATAAACTGCGTTGGAAATACTAATGTGCCGTCGCTCATCGTTATTCCACGTCCGGGTCCTTGAAGGAGAAAATACCAGGACGGATCTTTTACCTGCTCTGTTATATTGATCGGTTTCGACCATGTTTTACCATCGTCTGTACTCTTTGCCAATACCAGCTGTGCGGTATGGTTTATATCCATTCCCGAATGGGAGCTCCACCAGGCACGTTGATTACCCATACCATGTGTCCATGCGGCAACCACCCAGACGGTATTCGTTTGAGTATCTACCAAAATAGAGGGATCTCCTACCCCATTCTGTGCTTTAGGCAAACCGCCATACTCACCAAATGAAAGCGGAAGACGCATTTTCTCCCAGCTCTTCCCTCCGTCAGTGCTACGACTCAAACCCACATCTACATATTCCTGTAAATCGACACTACTATTATATCGGACATCGTACACTCCCAATAATGTTCCTTTATTGGTTGTCACTAATCCGGGAATACGGAAGGAAGCAGAACCGTCATTACCAGCATGACGAACTCCGACTGCCATCCGGTGAGTAATATCTTTCGGGGAAATAAATTTACAATAGAGTTCTTTCCCATCCACTTTTACAGCATGTAAATCAGAGACTATTTTAGTATGCAAAGAGGCATCTGTTTTCATCTGCAAACTGATCCAAAAAAAGTTGACACCTGGAAATAAATTGTAATTACCTCTTAATACAACTTTTTCCGATGGTCCGACCTCTGCACATTTTATGGAATAGGAAGGATTAGCCGCCAATGTCGCACCCGGTCGATGGCTGGATATGTACTCTACAGGGGCAAAGCGATTTTTGTTTTGATCTTGTAAGGCCTCTGTTCCTCCATAATAGAGTTTGATTGCCTGGACATCCGCTAAGTTGGTACTTTTACTGAAATCTAAAACAACTTCATCGAGCATCTTGCTTTCCTTTGCATCCAACCGGATATAGAACAGAACATTGTCCTGCCGCTCTATCAAAACCGGGATTTGTGTTTCATGGATAAACACTGTGTCTGAAGCTTTTACGTCAAAAGAATAGCCTAATAAGACAAGGAAAAGTAAATAAAAAATTCTTCTCATAATGGGGGTATTAGTTAGTTTAACGCGATAAAGATAAAACTTTTCTACCATAATACAGCTATGCAAACAGTTAACTTTCATTTTACCAAGTTCTGGTAGGACTAGTCAATACTTTGACCACCGTTCTGGCTCTTGTCATCATTGATAAGGTAGGCCGCAAGAAACTTGTTTATTACGG
>OLRI01002218.1_pt1 | contig 14028 bp, 9 predicted proteins | sample 1672871 | NCBI WGS metagenome assembly OLRI01 (sample SAMEA3136732, study PRJEB25190) | human gut metagenome
CGAGGTTAATTGTTTATACATAACAATACAAAGATAATTAATCTTGGGGAGCCCACAAAAGGGGGTTCCTTTTTTGTATTGCTGGTATCGCTCTTCGGGGCTACGCGCCCCATCCGCGGGGCAAACCTGCGGTGTTTTTCATAGATTAGAGACCATGAAAAACGTGGCTGTTTGTTGCACTTCGATTTGGAATGTACATGTTAGCATCGTGTAAGCCTTTATTTGGATAGATGGAACGGTGTTTTAGTATTCGCCCCAAGCCTTGATGTCAATATCGTCTAACTTCACATTGCAGAACGCCGCAATGAAAGCACTTGCAAGGCGGCTGTTGGTGAGCAATGGTATGTTGAGGTCGATTGACGCACGGCGGATTTTGTAACCGTTGGTAAGTTCGCGTGGTGTAAGGTCCTTTGGAATGTTCACCACCATATCTATTTTCTTCTCGTGGAGAAGGTCTAATGCCTGTGGTTGCTTGCCTTCGTCTGATGGCCAATATACCAATGTGTTCTCTAAACCGTTTTCTGTGAGGTATTTAGAAGTACCACCAGTTGCAAAGAGATTATAACCATGAGCCTTTAATATCTTCGCAGCATCGAGCATTTCTGCCTTTTGCTTTGCTCCACCAGTAGAAAGAAGTATGTTCTTTGCAGGTATTCGCTGCCCGACAGAGAGCATACTCTTTAGCAATGCCGTGTGTGTGTCTTCGCCAATGCAACCCACTTCGCCCGTCGAACTCATATCTACGCCCAACACAGGGTCGGCTTTCTGCAAGCGGTTGAACGAGAATTGCGAAGCCTTGATACCCACATAATCGAGGTCGAAGAGGTTTTTGTTTGGCTTTTCCACTGGTATGCCAAGCATAATCTTGGTAGCCAAATCAATGAAATTCAGTTTCAATACCTTGCTCACAAATGGGAAAGAGCGGCTGGCACGAAGGTTACACTCAATAACGAGTATGTCGTTGTCGCGCGCCATAAACTGTATATTGAACGGACCGTTAATGTGCAATGCCTTGGCAATTTGTCGGCTGATGCGTTTAACACGACGTACGGTTTCTACATATAGTTTTTGTGGCGGGAACTGAATGGTAGCATCGCCTGAGTGAACACCTGCAAACTCGATGTGCTCAGATATTGCGTAAGCCATAATTTCGCCATCACGAGCCACTGCGTCCATTTCTATTTCTTTCGCATTCTCAATGAATTTGCTTACAACCACTGGGTGGTCTTCGCTCACGTTTGCTGCCAACTGGAGGAAACGCTCCAATTCATCGTTGTTGGAACAAACGTTCATGGCTGCTCCAGAAAGAACGTAAGAAGGACGAACAAGTACGGGGAAGCCCACACGGTCTACAAATTCCTGAATGTCTGCCATACTTGTCAGCGCACGCCACTCTGGTTGGTTCACACCAATATCGTTGAGCATGGCAGAGAATTTGGCACGGTCTTCGGCATTGTCGATGTCTTTTGCCTTTGTTCCGAGTATGGGAACGTTCTCTGCATCAAGATGTATGGCGAGGTTGTTAGGGATTTGTCCGCCCGTAGAAACAATTACGCCCTGTGGCATTTCCATATCGATGATGTCCATAACACGTTCGAATGTGAGTTCGTCGAAGTAAAGACGGTCGCACATATCGTAGTCGGTCGATACGGTTTCGGGGTTGTAGTTTATCATGATAGAGCGGTAGCCCTGCTTGCGAATGGTGTTTAATGCCTGAACGCCACACCAGTCGAATTCGACAGACGAGCCGATGCGGTAAGCACCCGAGCCAAGAACAATGACACTCTTGCGGTCGGTTTCAAACTTAATGTCAGAAGCTACGCCCGAGTAGGTAACGTAAAGATAGTTGGTTTGTGCAGGATATTCGGCTGCAAGCGTATCGATTTGCTTGACAACAGGGAGGATTCCATAGCTTTTACGCAACTGGCGAACTACCAAGACAGCCTTGTGCATATTGCCAACTTCGTCTTCCAAACCTACTGCACGAGCGATTTGGAAATCGGTGAAGCCATATACCTTTGCTGTGCGGAGCAAGTTTTTATCGAGTGTGTTGATGTTGCAAGTCTTTAATTGCTCATCAACATCAATGATATGCTTTAGCTTGTGTAGGAACCAATGGTCGATTTTGGTAAGTTCGTGAATTTGGTCAATGGTATAACCTTTGTGCATTGCCTTTGAAATAACGAAAATACGCTTGTCGGTAGGTTCGCGCAATGCAGCATCTATATCGTTGATTTCAAGTTCTTTGTTCTCTACAAAGCCGTGCATGCCTTGCCCAATCATGCGCAATCCTTTTTGTATGGCTTCCTCGAAGTTGCGGCCGATAGCCATAACTTCGCCGACCGACTTCATGCTTGAGCCCAATTCCTTGTCTACACCACGGAACTTGCTCAAGTCCCAGCGTGGTATCTTGCAGACAACATAGTCGAGTGCTGGCTCAAAGAAAGCCGATGTGGTCTTTGTAACAGAGTTCTTCAATTCGAACAGACCATAGCCCATACCTAATTTGGCTGCCACGAAAGCAAGGGGATAGCCTGTCGCCTTACTTGCTAAAGCCGATGAACGAGAGAGACGTGCATTGACTTCAATTACACGGTAGTCTTCGCTCTTGGGGTCGAAAGCATATTGTACGTTACATTCGCCCACTATTCCGATGTGGCAAACTATCTTTATTGCTAATTTGCGGAGCTTGTGATACTCGCTGTTGGTAAGGGTTTGCGAAGGTGCAATTACGATAGATTCGCCCGTATGGATACCTAATGGGTCGAAATTCTCCATATTGCAGACCGTAATACAGTTGTCGTATTGGTCGCGTACCACTTCGTATTCTATTTCTTTCCAGCCCTTTAAACTCTTTTCCACCAAAACTTGAGGTGAGAATGAGAAGGCTTTTTCGCAAAGTTTGTTGAGTTCTTCTTCGTTATCGGCAAATCCACTGCCAAGTCCACCCAATGCGTAAGCTGCACGGATAATGACAGGATAGCCCAATGTTGCAGCTGCCTTGCGTGCTTGTTCTGCGGTTTCACAAGCCTCGCTCTTAATGGTTTTAACGTCGATTTCGTCTAATTGCTGCACGAAAAGTTCACGGTCTTCGGTATTCATAATCGCCTTTACAGGTGTACCGAGCACTTTTACGTTGTACTTTTCGAGTATTCCGAGACGGTCTAACTCTACGCCACAGTTCAGTGCAGTTTGTCCGCCGAATGCCAAAAGAATACCATCGGGACGTTCTTTTTGAATAACACGTTCTACGAAATAAGGCTGAACGGGCAGATAATAGATTTGGTCTGCCACGCCTTCCGATGTTTGAACGGTTGCAATATTTGGGTTGATGAGAACGGTAGAAACACCTTCTTCACGCAATGCTTTTAGTGCTTGCGAACCAGAATAGTCAAATTCACCAGCTTCACCTATCTTTAATGCGCCTGAACCAAGTAACAGGACTTTCTTTATTGATTCGTCTTTCATTATTTCAGTGCTTCTACAAATTTATCAAACATAAATACTGTATCTATCGGACCCGAACTTGCTTCAGGGTGGAACTGTGAGCTGAACCAAGGATTTTTCTTATGGCGGATTCCTTCGTTGCTGCCATCGTTCATGTTTACAAAGAGTTCTTCCCAGTCTTTGCCCAATGTCTTTGCATCAACAGCATAACCGTGGTTCTGAGAAGTAATGTAGCATTGGTTTGTTCCTACTAATCTGACGGGCTGATTGTGTCCACGATGACCATACTTTAGCTTGAAGATGGTTGCACCGGCAGCCTTTGCCATAAGTTGGTTTCCCATACAAATGCCACATATAGGTTTTGTGCTTTGGTTCATTTGCTTGCGGATAATCTCTACCGCATCGCTGCACATATCTGGGTCGCCAGGACCATTGGCAAGGAAAAGTCCGTCGTATTCCAATGATGTATAATCGTAATTCCAAGGTACACGAATTACTTCGATGTTGCGATTTATCAATTCGCGCAAGATGTTGGCTTTTACACCGCAGTCTACTAACACCACTTTCTTTCCGCCTCCTTCATTGTAACGAATGATTTCCTTTGTAGAAACAAGGTCTACAAAGTTTACTCCTTCATAGTGGGCGGTGGGAATGTTGTCAGCTTCGTCGTCGAAAATGATTTGTCCCATCATTACGCCGTGTTCGCGCAATACCTTTGTAAGCTCGCGTGTATCAATGCCTGTGATTCCAGGAACCTTTTCGCGCTTGAGCCATGATGCCAAGCTTTCAACGGCATTCCAGTGAGAGTACTCCTCCGTATAATCGGAAACGATGAGTGCAGAGACATAAATCTTGTCGCTTTCCATGAACGAAGGAATATGATTCTTCTCAATCGTAAATGGTGGAACACCGTAGTTGCCGACCAAGGGGAATGTCATGACAAGCATTTGACCTGCATAGGAAGGGTCGGTAAGACTTTCGGGGTATCCCATCATTGCTGTGTTGAATACAACTTCGCCTGCAACAGGCTTGTCATATCCGAATGATTTTCCATGAAATTCTGTACCATCATTTAAGACTAAAGTTACATTCCTCATTTTAATTCGTATGTTGATGATTTTATGTTAGCTGATTTACTTGTGATAAACTTGTTCGTAGAAGTTTATGAATGCTTGGTTTACAAGGCGCATTCCGCCAGGAGTAGGGAAGTTTCCCGTAAAGTACCAGTCGCCTTTGTGGTTTGGAATGGCTTCGTGCAAGCCTTCGATGCTTTGATAAACAAGTTCTACGGGAGTGGTCATACCTTTCGGACGCAACATTTCCACTATCTTTTTATTGATTTCTTCTACTGTAAATGGTGCGTAAACTTTGCAGACAGCATTGTTGATGGTTTCGCCTTTTCCTTTGGCAACTTCCTTTTTACAAGCCTCGTAGACTTCGGTAAGGAGCGATTCCATATTGCGTTCCTTAATCAGCTCGATAGTTGCATCGAATACGCAAAACTCTTCTAAGCGTGGCATGTCAATGCCATAGTAGTCAGGATAACGGATTTGTGGGGCACTCGATACGATAATAATCTTCTTTGGGTAAAGTCTGTCAAGTATTCGCAAGATACTTTCTTTCAATGTAGTGCCACGAACGATGGAGTCGTCAATGATAACGAGGTTGTCTTCGTTGGGCGTAATGCTCTCGTAGCTTATGTCGTAGACGTGTGAAGCTAAGTCGTTGCGCGAATTGCTTTCGGTAATGAAGGTGCGCAGCTTAATGTCTTTCCATGCTACTTTCTCGGAACGGATAGACTGACTTAATATTTTCTCTATCTCTACATCGGTTGCATTGCTTCCTAAAGCTTTTATTTCTTCTGCTTTTTTAGTGTTCAACCACTTCTCAAAACCTTGCAGCAATCCGTAGAAAGCTACTTCAGCAGTGTTTGGAATAAAAGAAATTACGGTGTGGTTGGTATCGTTATCAATCGATTTCAATACCTTTTCGGTAAGTTGTTCGCCTAATTTCTTACGTTCCTTATATATATCTCGGTCGGAACCGCGCGAGAAATAAATGCGTTCGAACGAGCAAGCTGTATCGCTTTTAGGCTCTAATATCTGGTGTAGTGAGCTTTCACCACGTTTGTTTACAATGAGTGCTTGACCTGGTAGAAGCTCTTTTATGTCTTCACAGGTTAAATCGAATGTTGTCTGGAGTACGGGACGCTCGCTCGCCAATGCCATATACTCGTCGTTCATGTAGAAGAATGCAGGACGAATGCCCCAAGGGTCGCGCATGGCACACATCTCTCCAGACCCTGTAACGCCACATATTACATAACCTCCGTCGAAGTATTGCATTGTAGTTTGTAAGACATTCTTCATCTCTACATGGTCTTCGATGTAGTGCGTAATATCAAATTTCTCTAATCCAAGTGCTTTCGCATCGCGGAAATTGCGCTCTACTTCACGGTCTAAGCGGTGTCCCATAAACTCAAGAAGCAAATAGGTATCGCTGTATTTGCGTGGGCATTGACCGTAATCAGTGAGATGTTCGAATATCTCACTGAGGTTTGTCATATTGAAATTGCCACAAAACGAAAGATTCTTAGCCCTCCAGTTGTTTCTCCTTAAAAATGGATGAACATACGATAAGCCACTTTTTCCTGTGGTGGAGTAACGCAAATGTCCCATATAAAGTTCACCTGCGAAAGGTAAATGCCGTTGTGCGAAGTCTACGTCAGCAATTTCTGCTTCGGTGTAGTCTTTGTATTGCCTGTGAATATTGGCAAAAATTTCTGTAACGGCATTCTTTCCTTCGGCTCGTTCTCGGAACATATATTCGTTTCCAGGCTGTGTTTCAAGCTTGACACTTGCTATACCAGCGCCTTCTTGTCCTCGGTTGTGCTGCTTTTCCATCATAAGATACATCTTATTCAAGCCGTACATCCAAGTTCCATACTTCTCTTTGAAGTAGCTTAGCGGTTTCAGCAATCTTATCATTGCAACACCGCAATCTTCATGTATATTCTTTTCCATTTATCAAGGTTACTTTTTCTTCTATTTTATTCCACTGTAACGGACTTTGCCAAGTTGCGCGGTTGGTCTACGTCTTTACCTTTGCAGACTGCCACGTGATAGGCTAATAGTTGCAGTGGTATGGTTGCTACGAGCGGTTCCAAGCAGTCCATTGTGTCAGGAAGTTCAATAACTGCATCTGCAATCTGCGAAACCGTCTTGTCGCCCTTTGATACTAACGCTATTACACGACCGTTTCGAGCCTTAATTTCCTGTATATTGCTACGCACCTTTTCATACATTGAGTTGTGTGTTGCTATTACAACGACAGGCATATCAGAGTCTATCAAGGCAATAGGACCGTGTTTCATTTCTGCAGCAGGATAGCCTTCAGCGTGTATATATGAAATTTCTTTCAACTTTAGAGCACCTTCCAGTGCGACTGGATAGCTGAATCCACGACCTAAATAAAGGAAATTCTGTGCATAAGTAAATGTTCTAGCCAAGTCTGCAATAGCTTCGTTGGTTTTCAAAACCTCTTTTATCTTTTCGGGAATTGACGACAATTCTTTTACCACTTCGATGTATTTATCGTGCTTAATAGCTCCCTTTGCTTCTGCCAAGGTGAGTGCAAGCATTGTAAGAACTGTTACCTGACCTGTGAAAGCCTTTGTTGAAGCCACACCAATTTCAGGACCTACGTGAATGTAAGTACCAGTGTCGGTAGCACGTGGAATACTTGAACCAATGGCATTGCATATTCCGTAGATGAATGCGCCATGTTCTTTTGCCAATTCAATGGCAGCGAGTGTGTCTGCAGTTTCGCCACTTTGCGACAATGCTATTACTACATCGTCAGCAGAAACGACAGGATTGCGATAACGGAACTCACTTGCATATTCCACATCAACAGGTATTCGACAGAATGTTTCAAGCAGTTGTTTGCCAATAAGACCTGCGTGCCAACTTGTTCCGCATGCTACGATGATGATGCGCTTCGCACTTAATAAACGCTGTCTATGGTCGATAATGGCACTTAAAGTTACGTTGTCGTTATCTATATTGATGCGTCCTCGCATACAATTGATAAGGCATTCGGGTTGCTCGAATATTTCTTTGAGCATAAAGTGTGGGTAACCACCTTTCTCAATTTGTCCAAGGTCAATGTCCACCTTCTTTATTACAGGTGCTAAAGACTCGTTCTGAATGTTTACTATCTTGAGTTCCTCACCTAATTTCATTACAGCAATATTCTCGTCTTCGAGGTACACTACCTTGTCAGTATATTCGATAATTGGGCTTGCATCTGAGCCTAAGAAGAACTCACCATCACCAATTCCTACAACGAGAGGGCTTTGTTTGCGTGCTGCGATAACTGTATCGGGGTGACGCTTGTCAAGAATTGCTATGGCGTATGCACCAATAACCTGACTTAAAACTACCTGAACAGCAGTAAGCAAGTCTAATTCTTTCTTTGTTTGGACGTATTCAACGAATTGCACCAACACCTCTGTATCAGTATCAGAAGCAAAGTGAACACCCTTGTCTTTGAGGTTTTTCTTTATTTCTGCGTAGTTTTCAATAATGCCGTTGTGTATGATGGCTAAGTTTTTCGATTCAGAATAGTGTGGGTGGGCATTGGTTGAAGAAGGTTCACCGTGTGTCGCCCATCGTGTGTGTGCTATACCAACAGTGCCTTCGGTGTTTTTTTCAGCGCAGAAAGCCTCTAACTCGCTTACTTTACCTTTTGCTTTATATACGCTCAAGTCGCCATTACTATTGATAAGTGCAACGCCTGAGCTGTCGTATCCTCTATATTCAAGTCTTTTCAGTCCTTTAATTAGGACGGGGTATGCTTGTCTCTTTTTACCTAAATATCCTACAATTCCACACATATTTATATGTTTCTCTTTTCTTTAATTCTATTTATTTAATGTTTATATTCTCTCTCTTGCTTCTTCTATGCTGTATTATCTTAAAACGGTAATTAGTAGCGAAACAAGCGATGTTGTTATACCTATAACAGAATAGAATATGCTTGTGTTGCTTCCGAAGAATGTATTTCTTGCTTTTACCTTATGTGGCTCAACATAAACAATATCGTTTTGTTGCAAATAATAATAAGGTGAATTTATAATATTTGCATCGTTCATATTCAAACGCACCTTATGTTTCTCGCCACTTTTGTCTTCTCTGACAAGAAGAACATTGTCGCGCTTTCCGTAAATAGTCATATCGCCAGCTTCAGCCAATGCTTCAATAAGGCTAATTTTCTCTGTTGCCACAGGAATAACACCAGGTCTGTTCACTTCACCGATAACCGTGATACGGTAACTACTTGTGCGAACCGATATGAGTGGATTCTCCGTGCGTGCCAGATAAGGCTGGATTTTACTCTTGATTAAGTCTTCGCATTCTGTCTTTGTTAGTCCTGCAACATGAATCTTGCCTACGATAGGAAAGTTTATCATACCATCGTTATCAACCAAATAGCCTGTAATTTGGTCTTTGCTGCTTGTTTGTCCCGTTGAACGCAAATTGAATGGTTCAGAAGTAAGTGGGTCGGTGGTCTGCACCAAAATAGTTAATTCGTCTTTTGGCATAATCTTGGCATCGTACAAACCTTTAGACGCAGCCAAGCTAATAGAGTCAATGTTTTGCCAGTAAGCTACTTCCTTGCTTGAACCGCAGCCTACCATCATTAAAATCACGGTAACTACCATGATGGGTAAAAGTAATTTCTTCATAAAATAATAAGTGCAATAACGTTATTTCTTTTTTGCTGAGGTGGCCTGTTTTATTCGTTATAAATCCTCCACCGTAATTATGTTGCAAAAATACTATTATTTTTTGAGAACGGCAAAAGAATGCTTGACTTTTGCAATGGAAGCAAGAAAAATACTCTGTGGTAATGAAAAATTATTCTACTATCATTATGTTGCTGTAAAGTAATTGATTTGTATCAATTTTATAGCTATCTTTTTGTTTGTCGTATCTTGAAGTTCCGCACTTGTTTGCTTTTGCCTGCTTATAGAAAGAAACAGCGTGTAACGATTTAATAGCAAGCAAGAAAAAAGAAGGAAGTAAATAGATAATTACTAAAAATAAATTACTATCTTTGCCACAAAGTATAATACGAGCATGAAAAGAACAGAGAAAGTTTTATTGATTTACACTGGTGGAACCATTGGAATGGGTTGTAATCCTGCAACAGGGGCTTTAGAGCCTTTGGATTTCAACCACCTTGCTGATAATGTACCTGAATTTAAGCTGATTCCAACAGCCATTGACACCTATCAATTTGTTCCTGCAATCGACTCCTCAAATATGTCTCCGAAGAACTGGGCAGACATTGTAAGAATAATCGTTGATAAGTACGACAACTACGATGGATTTGTTATCCTACACGGTACAGATACGATGGCTTACACGGCATCAGCATTGTCGTTTATGCTCGAAAATCTTACGAAGCCTGTTATACTTACTGGCTCACAGCTTCCTATCGGACAATTGCGCACCGATGGCAAGGAAAACCTTATGACAAGTCTTGAATTGGCAGCTGCTCACCATCACGACGGTACTCCAATGGTGCCCGAAGTATGTATTTATTTTAACGGACACTTACTGCGTGGCAACCGTTCTACAAAGCAGAATGCTGACGAATTGAACGCTTTCGATTCGTTCAACTTTCCTCATCTTTGCGAGGCGGGTGTGAGTTTCAATTTCCAAACACACCATATATTAACGCCTGATTACACCAAACCAATGGTGCCTCATTTTGAAATGGATAGCAACGTGTTTGTTCTTTCGTTGTTTCCGGGGGCTGAAGAGAACATTGTCCGCCACGTATTCGATGCGCCCGAACTCCGCGGCATCATTATGCGTACATACGGTAGCGGCAATGCACCTCATTCTCCTTGGCTGATGAACTTGCTGAAAGAGGCTTCTCAACGTGGCGTTGTTACGGTAAACGTGAGTCAATGTATCAGCGGTCAAGCCGATATGAACCGTTACGACACTGGCTATCAGCTGAAAGAAGCAGGTGTTATCAGCGGTTACGATACAACGGTAGAAGCTGCGCTAACCAAACTTATGCTCCTTCAGGCGCAATACAGCGACCACGAAATGGTGCGTAAGTATATGAATAAATCCATTGCAGGCGAGATAACCATTCCTGCAGCGTTGTTTTAATAATATAAAAACACCATGATAAAAAAGATGAGGCTTCTTAATGAAGCCTCATCTTTTTTAGTATATCGTTCATTTTCTGTTTTGTTTCGATGCGTGTGGGCACAAGTGGCAGTCGCAACACGTTTTCTATCATTCCCATATCGTTCAGCAAAGCCTTGCAGCCTGCTGGGTTTCCGTCTACGAAGAGTAGTTTGTAGAGTTCTGTGAATTGGTGATGAATGATGCGTGCGGCATCGTATTCGCCATTAAACTCTAACCTAATCATACGCGAGAACTCTTTTGGCAGTGCATTGCCGATAACCGAAATAACGCCTGCTGCACCACTGGCAATCATCGGGAACGTCAGTGCGTCGTCGCCACTAATCACTTCGAAGTGCTTCGGTTTGTTCTTTATGATTTCGTCTACCTGCTCCAAACTGCCCGCAGCTTCCTTTATTGCCACGACGTTTGGAAAGTCGGTAGCAATTCTCACTGTAGTTTCCGCCTTCATATTCACGCCTGTGCGTCCTGGCACATTATATAATACGATGGGCAGTGGGCTTACTTCTGCAATGGCTTTGAAGTGTTGGTACAATCCTTCTTGGCTGGGTTTGTTGTAGTAAGGGCAAATACTGAGTATGCCGTCTATGCCTTTCCAGTCGGTTTGTCTTATCTCTTCCACAACGGCAGCAGTGTAGTTGCCACCGCAATATTTCAGTATAGGCACACGTCCGCCTACTATTTTGACAATGGTTTTTGTGAGTTCGTTTTTCTCTTCTGCCGACAAGCAAGGGCTTTCGCCCGTTGTTGCCAAAATGGTAAAGAAGTCGGCACCATTTTCTATTTGGTATTCTATCAGTCTTTCTAAGGCATCGTAGTCTATCTCCCCATTCTGTTTGAATGGTGTTACCAATGCTATTCCTAATCCACGAAAGATATTATTCATAAATCTATAGCTTTAAAAGCTTTTTCGGTTTAATTCAATCAAATTCCAGAGTCTTCCTATTTATAAAATAGAATAGTTCTTTTATTGATATGCAAAAATAAGAAATAAACATTAATCCACAAAGTTTTTATATCTTATTATTTGCTTTTTTTGTTTTATTCTCTTTTCCGTTTTGTAGAAAAATAATATCTTTGCACCCGATTTTTTTAAGTCTAAAAGCTATAAATGATGAATTATTTCGCTGCAAAACTAATTGAAATACTAAAACATACGCTTGTTATAGTGAGTATTTTCTTCATTGTCAGATTGCTTTTTGCAGTCTGCTTTGTGCCTTTTACCACTTTTGAAGCGTATGCAAAGTCGTTGCCTTTTGCAGCTTTCAACGCATTGCGTTTCGACCTTCAAGTCGCTGCATACGTTGCCATTCTGCCTTTCCTTGTTGTTTTAGTATGCCTTTTCGTGCGCAACAGAAGTGTAGCAGGCAGGTTGTCAAAGTTTATCAGTGCTTATTATGTGGTGCTCGAAATCGCCCTCCTCATACTTGCGCTTGTCGATATAGGCTTTTACAGCAATTTCCATTCGCATATCAACATTACCTTCTTCGACTTTTTCAATGAGAATCCGTTGAGTTTGCTGCAAACCATTTGGGAAGAATACCACGTCATACTCTATCTTTCAGCGGTATGCTTGGCAAGTTTTGTCATCTACATACTTGCCCAGAAGATTGCAAAAGGTACGTTGAATTGTGAAAACAAGCAAGCAAGTTTGGCAGTAAACCGCAAAACTATTGCTCTTATCGTTCTGTTTTTAGTTGCCGAAGTGGTATGCCTTCGTGGTTCGGTATGGCGTTTTCCCTTGCAGGTAGAAGACTCGTTTGTGTCGAGCAGTAAGCAGATTAACGATCTTGTGCCCAACGCCGCCTATATGTTGAAGAAGGCTGTGAAGGAAAAGAAAAATGCTTTTGCCTTTCGTAGCATCGGGAGTTTGCTCTCTGAATACAAAATCAAGTCGTTGCAGGAAGCCATAAACGTTTACACAAACTCGGATACGATACGTTTGCAGGGCGACACTTTGGCTGCACTGCGCACGGCATTGTTCCGCACTGTGCCCGATACGATGACGCACAAACAGCCCAATGTGTTGATAATCTATGAGGAAAGTTGGAGCAACTACCTGATGAACTTAGACAGTCCCCGCTGCGATATGCTGCTTGGAATGCGCCGCCATTTAAAAGAAGATTTGCTCTTTCGCAATTTCCAGTCGGTAGGCAACGGCACAATCGCTTCTATTGAGAACATCGTAAGTAGTGTTCCGTTTCCTCGTTTCTTCTCATCGCCCTATCGTTTCCATTGCTTGCCGTCGTCGGTAGCGTTGCCTTTTAACGAAAGTGGTTATACCACGGAGTTTATCTCGGGCATGGACGTAGCGTGGGAAAACTGTGCCGAAGCACTGAAACACCAGCAGTTCACGAAGGTAACGGGTAAGTTCACGCTGAAAGAGCAGCACCCCGAATACGAACATAACAGCATCGGAGTGTTCGATCACCATCTTTTCCGAAGCATACAAGAACGTTTAGACCAGCAGACAGCTAAGCCGCAAATGATGCTGTGTATGACTACAACCAACCACCCACCGTTTGAATTTCCCAAAGATGTTCAGCTGAAAGCAGTGCCAGACGACTATTATAATAATGTGTGCTTTGCTGAAAAGAACCACGAAGTGTTGCAAAAGTACATCACAGGTTTTCGTTATGCCAACAAGACCTTGGGCGACTTCCTCGATAAATTCAAGCAATCGAAGGCTGCCGAAAACACTATTGTCATCATATCGGGCGACCACAACGTGCGCTCTATTATTGATTACACACAGGTAGACAAGCGTTGGGAGCGTTCCGTACCGCTCTATATCTACCTGCCACCCTATCTCCGCAAAGAAAGTCATCGTGGTATGACCAACCGTTGGGGAAGCCACGACGACATATTGGCTACGCTTGCACCCTTTGCTTTCCGCAATACGAAGTATATGTGCTTGGGCAACAACCTGCTGAAAGAGGGTGCTACGGACAGCACCTATTACAGTGCCAACGTGGAACAGCTGCTTGCTTGCCCTGCCTACCAGGCGCAAGCCCAGCGCATGGTCAGTGCCCGCAATCTTCTTCGTATTGTGTTTTTCCAGCAAATCTTTGCGAAATACTAATGCCATTGGCTTGGTTTCGATGAATACAAGCTGTGGGGCAGTTGCTGCTTGTTAAGGGAAATTATAATGCATACTGGCACGTAAGGGCGTGATTCATCACGTTCCTACACAGAAGAAAAAGCAGCGTAAATATGATTAAAACGACGAATAGCACTCCTGTATTTAAGCTGCGATTTTGTAAAGATAATATTGTTAAAAAGTGATAACTGCGCTTTGGCGTTGCGAAAGCGGCTCTTTTGCGCTGCAAAACCTACGCTTTTACCGTGC
>OLRI01002219.1_pt1 | contig 14020 bp, 25 predicted proteins | sample 1672871 | NCBI WGS metagenome assembly OLRI01 (sample SAMEA3136732, study PRJEB25190) | human gut metagenome
CTCATTGTTGTCGTATGTATAATGAAGAATACAGCAATTAGTAAAACCTCCAGAGTTAAAAATAATGTCTGGATCATTAAATGCACTAAAGAATTGCATAGAAGCACCGGCATGACTTACTGCAAGAACCACTTCATGGTCTTCTTTATTCATGATTTCAGTTAATGTTTTTACAACTCTGTGTTGTACTTGCTTGGTTGTTTCGCCACCATAATGGGGAAATAAGTCATCATATTTAAAATCATCAAAATGAGGATTTAAATCTTCACTTTCTCCTTCAAATAATCCAAAATCTCTTTCCTTAAGACCTTTTACTCTTGTATAAGGTACTTGACCGTCTGTTACTATTTCTAATGTATCAGATGCTCTTTCAGCCGTACTAGAGTAGTAATGATCAAAAGAAATATCCTTGATTAACTCTTTTGCAGCTTTTGCCTGCTTAATACCTAGTTCAGTAAGTGGAGAATCACATGATCCCTGAATTCTTCTTCGTACATTAAAGAGAGTTTGTCCATGGCGCATCATATACAAATGTTTCATTATAATTTTCCTCCTGTATTTATGCGGTTTTTTAGGGGTTTGAAACACTATGAAAGCGTAAACTAGTAACAAATCAGTAACAAGAAAAGCCACTTCAAGGAGTGGCTTCCGCAGGTAGGCTCACTTAGAGTGCTTCAACCGCTAACACAATAAGTATATCACAATATAATAAAAAAGCCGACAAAAGCCGGCTCTCTCATATAAGAAAAATAATAAAGATTTTGGTTTGTTGTAACTTGCAGAAAGGAGACGCATATTTACAACAACATAATTATATAATCCTGAGTTCTATTTATCAAGTGTCATGTGGAACGCTTTCGGAACGCTCATGGAACGCTAGAATTTTATCTTATTGATCTCTGTCCATAATTTATTTTTTGAGGCATTGGTATAGATATCAAAAGTGATATCATTAAGCTTATGCCCTAGTACTTTCTTTCTGATGTAAATGTCAACGTTGTAAAGCTGACAAAGAGAAGCAAAAGTATCTCTTGTATCATGCATTTTGTGGTTCATGCCTAGCTGATCATTGAGGGCATAGAGTACGGTCATATAAAACCATGTTCTTTTTGAATCAAATAATCTTTCTTTCTTATTAATCAGTTCATCAATGACATACTGCTTGATTCCTTCATGAATCGGAATGATTCTGTTTCTTCCGGCTTCAGTCTTAGAACCGGTAATGATATAACTGATTTTTCTTTCTACTCCATCATCATTGCAAGGCTCATCTATGTGTATCTGTTTTCTATCAAGTGAGAGGAGTTCTGAAAGCCTACATCCGGTATAGATATAAATAAGCAGCACATGTGCTTCTGGAGTATCTAGTTTTTTGAGTTTCTTTATTTCATCAAGTGTAAATGCTTTATGCATTGTTGACTTAGGAAGGCTCTTTATTTTTATATAAGTAGAATAATCATCATCTCTGCTGATATATTTGTGCATTACTGCATACTCGAAGACTTTGACACAGATGTACTTCATATCTCTCTGTACACTTACACCAGTATCCATTTCATCAAATATGTTCTGCATGTCTCTTAACGTGATTATATTGACAGGCATATTTGACAACCTATCAAGGTGGCTGAATGCATTCAGAATATTCTTGTGTCCTTTTTCGGTTCTCTTAATAAAGGTTTCATTGTCTATGATATTAAATATTTCCTTAAACGTTGGTACTCTCTTCTGAGTCTTTTCCTGTATTCTGTCAAACAGATCAGGCGCGAGGTTTCTAGCCTCCTCGTTTGTTATGCTGCTTGATCTCTTTAATGAGTAAATAGATAAGGCATTCAATGCTTCTTCACGAGTTGCAAACGTTCCGATGCATATCTGCTTCTTCTTGCCTGTTATTATATCTCGTTCATCGCTCATCACACGAGCACAGTAGGGGTTTCTTCTCTTACCCGATAATTTAACCACGGTACCTGTATTATTCGGTCTGCGTCTAAATCTAGAGTTTCTAGGCATAATATGACACGTCCTTTCAGTTGTAATTTGCCTTAAACGTGCCAATCGTGATATAATTGAGTACGTAAAAGGACTTTATGCGAAGACTTTTATATGAGGTATTGGTAGTACCTCAATCTTACTCTCCTGTTGGTAGCAGGGGAGTTTTTTTATTTGTTCTTATATCACATCACTTTGAAAAGCGACGGCTCTTCCGATAACTTTAACTTGATTCAACTGCTCACCTGTAAGGATTATATCCTGATACTTTGGATTCTCAGGCTTCAGAATAACTAGATTCTGTTCACGATAATAGAAGAATCTTTTTAGTGTAGCCTCATCATCTATGATTACTACAGCAATCTCTCCGTTCTCTACTATGTCAGTTTTCTTCACAAAGACAATATCACCGTCATGGATCCTTGCATTTATCATACTGTCTCCCTGACATTGGAGACAGAAATCAGCACCAATATCAGTACCAATCATTATATAACTTTCTCTGTCTTCATCCGCAAAGATAGGCTCACCACATGCAACTTTGCCTAGCATAGGGAGTTTAATCTTGTCTAGTTTATAGATATTATCTATTGTTTCGGTTGGTTCTGCTTCATAATCCCATCCCATTAACTCACCAGGAGTTGTTTCCAAAACGTTAGCAAAAGCCAAAATTTTAGATTGTGGAAGGTCAACATTGCCCTTTTCTATTTTTGCAATCATGCTTTTGTCTGCGTACCCCATTTTTAAAGCAAGGTCAGTTTGAGTCATCTTCAATTGTTGCCTTCTTCTCTTGATATTTTTGTATAGTTCAAGCATTAATATATACCTCCTTTCTTTAATTATATAATATCTCATGTTGTAAAATTATTCAACATTATTGTTAAAAAGGTTGACACATATGCAACTGTGATGTATAGTTGAAGAAGGTTGAATGAAATGCAACTCAAGAAAGGAGAAACAAAATGACAGATATGGTTAAATTAAAAAAAGCAATAGATGACAGTGGAATGACTATGACTGCCATTGCTAAAAAAGGCGGAATAGCAAGAGAAACATTGTATAATCGTCTGAATGGAATTGGTGAGTTCACTGCTTCTGAAATTGTCGGACTTAGTTACGCGTTGAAATTAACCAAAAGACAAAGAGACGAAATTTTTTTAACCGAAAAGTTGAACTAAAAGCAACCATAGAAAGAAAGGAGAAACAAAATGAATGAAATTCAAATTTTTAACAGTCCAGAGTTTGGCTCAGTAAGAACTCTAACTCTTAATGATGAACCTTGGTTCGTCGGAAAAGATGTGGCTGAGGCATTAGGATATTCCAATTCTAGAAATGCAGTGCCCAAGCATGTAAGCAAGGAAGATAGTCTGCGTACCCAAATCGAGTACGCAGGTCAGAGAAGAGAGGTAACAGTCATCAACGAATCTGGTCTCTATGCTTTAATCTTCGGAAGTAAATTGGAGTCTGCTCAGAAATTCAAGAGATGGGTAACAAGTGAAGTTTTACCAGCATTAAGAAAAACAGGGCAGTACCAAGTGAAGGAGTTGAGTGGCTCAGAATTAATGGCTAAGGCATTAATCGAGGCTCAAAGCGTCTTAGCTGCTAAAGACAAGCAGATCGAGCAGATGAAGCCTAAGGTGGTATTTGCTGATGCCGTAGCCACTAGCCATACATCTATCCTTGTTGGTGAACTTGCCAAAATCTTAAAGCAGAATGGTATTGACATGGGTCAGAAGAGATTATTCGCATGGCTCAGAGAAAAAGGCTATCTGATCAAGCGCCAGGGCACTGATTACAACATGCCTACACAGAAGGCTATGGAACTAGGTCTCTTTGAAATCAAGGAAGGCTCTTACGTCAACGGCTCAGGAGTAAATATCACTACTAAGACCCCTAAGGTTACTGGCAAGGGTCAGCAGTATTTCATTAATAAGTTCCTTCAATAGGAGAGTGATCATCATGGATGAATGGAGTATCAGCGTTGAGGAAGTAATGAGAATCACTAAGAAAAGTAGAGACTTCATCCTAAACGCTATAGAACAGGGCGTAATGCCTGGTTCAGTAGTAAAACATGACTCAGGTAAAAGAAGTACTTACATCCCTAGAAAGGCTTTCATGGATTACATGAACAATTATTATAGAGCTCCTTCAGATAAGTTGATTGCAGCAGTGGTAGAGGAGCTCACTAAAAGAAAGACAATTGAATAAGTAGCTTTAGTTGCTCGTAGGCACCTAAGGCTAGGAGACAAATAATAATTCGTAGAATGAACTGCAATACATAATTTAACATTTCTCTTTTTGGGTAATTCCATTGACTATACATACCTACTGTATACGGTCTCCTAGCGCTAAGTGCTTATGAGCACAAAAAAAGAACACACGACAGCCATCGTGTGCTCCCACTCAATCTTCTAGGAAAAGATTGATAAAAATCAGACAGTGATAAGTATATCACAGAAAGAGGAAATTATGAATAGTAAAAGAATCGTATTGATTGCATTTAACACTTTTGTTTTAGGCATGGTTATTTCAATGATTAGTACAGGCACAAATTGGGATAGTACAGCCGCACATGTCTTAAGTGCTTTCTCATTAGGATTAAACATCTTATTTTTGGAATATATCGGATTAAAGGGGGATAAATAATCATGATCAAACACGTAGAAACACCATTCCTACACCTAGATATTAAAGACGGGAACTGTGAAGTAACAGGAAGAGGAAACACATGGCAGTACTTCTTGCTATTTGCTTACATCGTTAAAGCTGCAAAAGAAGGGCGCTTCACTAATGGGTTTGATAGCGAAAGAGAAAAAAAGGAATTCACTAGAATTATAAATAAGGTTTATGAAAGTCCGGATGATGCAATTGAAGTATTTGGACCATTAGGGGATGTAAATACAGTCTCTGATATCTTAGAAGCGCTAGATAGATTGTTTGAAGGGGATTACGTAGATGGAGAATAAGAAAGATATTCTAGAAAGCCTGTTTGAGACTCTCACTAGAACTAGAAAGTGGAGTGATGAAATAGCAGAAATGCTTTACCACAAGGATAAGAACGGCAATGAAGAGGTCACTGTCAGACTTTATGAAGGTAATGCAGAAATGTTTATTGATGTTACTGGGGACAGTGGCATGGCTCTCATTAAAGATGTAATCGCAGCTTTAGAGGAAATACGATGACCTCTTTCAAAGGATTGTTCGATTGCATCTATGAAGAAATACCAAAATCAAAAGAAGGGTGGCTCTCTCAGAGAAGAAAAGGGATTGGTGGTTCAGATGCTGGAATAATCGAAGGTGTCAACCGCTACACCACTCTCCACGAACTCTGGGAAGACAAGACAGGCAGACAAAAAAGACCTCAGGTTTCAAATCATGCCATTGAGATGGGAAACCGTCTAGAGCCTGTGATGTTCAATTTATTTGAAGCATTATATGGGAATGAATACGAAGTCTTTGACACAAAGGATTACTCTTTATCTCGCAAGGATAAGGATTGGATGCGAGCTAATCTAGATGGTGCACTAATCAGAAAAGAAGATGGATCAACAGGAATTCTAGAAATTAAGTCAACGACCATAAATAAGTGGCAGTACTTTCAGGAAGAGTGGGGCGATGATTCGATGCCTCAGACATATTACTGCCAGTGCCTTCATTACATGAACGTAACAGGCGCTGAATTCGTTGTCTTATTCGCAATAGCCATGATGCCGTGGTGCGATGAAACCAAGACAATTATTAGAAGAATTGAAAGAAGCGAAGTGCTTTTGGAACTCATGCAGTTAGAGGCTGATGAAGAAGCCTTCTGGAAAAAGCACATCGTGGAAGATATTGAACCAAATTTTATTTAAAGGAGAAAAAGAATGAGATTTAAGAAAGAAATTAAAGACCGTCTCTATGGCGGTTATCTCGGTGTTGTCACTGACAAGATTGATTTTGAAATCATCAAAGTCATGCTTGCAGATGATAAAAAGAAAGTTGAAGGGCTTGAGTGGCCTTTCGGTGCAGTGAGTGCAGTTATCGCAGTTGCACCAGACGGATCAGTAGTCGCATTAAAAGAAGAACACGCTGAAAGCTATGAATTAGTAAAGTATCAGGATGCAGTGGAAGAAGATACACAGCCTATTGATGCAGATGTCAATGAAGTGGCTGAAATGCCTAGTTTAAGCGTTGTGAAGGTCATTCCAGCGCAGATTGAAGGATGTAACGTAAAACACTTCAAAGAGGCTGTAAAGTCTTATTTGAAACGCTATGACGGCATTGTAGTGACTGCAGACAACTATAAAGAGTTATCTGACGTTGTTTCTAAGCTGAAGAAAGAAAAAGACAATGTCAATGAAAGCAAAAAGGCAGTCAAGAAAGAAGCAATGAAAGTCTACACAGATTTTGAGAACGATATGAAAGAAGTCCTTAAAATGTTTGATGCTTCTATTAGTTCATTATCTAGTGATATTAAGGAATTTACAGATAAGGAAGTAGCAGAGAATGAAATGGTTGTAAGAAAACTCATTAATAAGGCTCTTAATGATTATGTGCATAGAGGTGACTTTGATGGATACTGTGCAACTAAAGTATTCTCTATTGATCCACGCTGGAGTTCATTAAAGAAGTTTATAAACAACAAGAAGCCAACCAAAGCATTAGTAGATGCAATCAAACAGGAATGTGAAAGAACTAAAGAAACATATAAATCATATTTACAAAGATGCGAGTCTTTAGACATCTATTTAGAGGCTAGATGTAAAGAAACTGATGTTGATCAAGAGATGATTGATGTAAGTGTCTATAAAGATAAGTTAAGAAACGGCTCTTTTGAGGACATTAAGCCACTTCTCGAAAGAAGATTTAGAGAAATTCTCGATAGACGAGAAGAACAGGAACATCAGAAGAAAGAAGAAGCAAAGAAGGAAGAAGTTAAGCAACAAGAGCCTGTAAATGTTTCTTCAGAAGAAAAAGAACCTCTAAAGATGTTGGTTGGTAAAATCGTAGGAACAAATGCTGCACTAAATGAATTAAAAACATCTCTAGACTATCTCAAAGCCAAATATGATGGCTGTTTCGATTATGATTTAAGATTCCCTAGAAAGAAGAAAGAAGGTAAATAACAATGACAGTTAAAAACAGTTTAAGAAAAGACACAACAAACAAAGCAAAATTCAGTACTTTTATCGCAAGCCCAGCAGTACAGAGAAAAATCAATGATGTTGTTGGCGGTAAGAATGGAACACGTTTCATCGCTTCTATTACTTCTACAGTTGTCAATGATCCAAAGCTTCAGGAATGTGAGCCTAATAGTATCATTACTGCTGCATTCCTTGGTGAAGCGCTCAACTTATCTCCTTCTCCTCAGTTAGGACAGTACTACTTTGTACCTTACAAGACTAAGAGAGGAACAGTTGCACAGTTCCAGTTAGGTTATAAAGGCTACATTCAGCTAGCTATCAGAAGTGGACAGTACAGAAAATTAAATGTTATTTCGATTAAGGAAGGTGAATTAATCCGTTATGACCCTCTAAATGAAGAGATTGAAGTCAGATTAATTGATGATGAACTTGTAAGAGAGAACGCTAAGACAGTCGGCTATTATGCAATGTTTGAATATACAAACGGCTTTAGAAAAACAATGTACTGGTCAAAAGAGAAGATGGAAGCACATGCGCTTAAATACTCTCAAGGATATGCAGCAGATAAAAGAAAAGGCACTAACTGGACATTCTGGTCTAAAGACTTTGATGGAATGGCATACAAGACTATGCTCCGTCAGTTGATCAGTAAGTGGGGTATCATGTCAATTGATATGCAGAATGCTATTGATTCCGATATGGCAGTAATCAATGGTGATGGTACAAAAGAGTATGTTGATGCTCCTGTTACATTTGTAAACGATGAAGAACCACAGGAAGAAGCGCCTAAAGCAATCGAGCATGAAAGTTCAGCACCTAAAGCACCACAGCCACATGAAGAAGCTGACAAGGTTCTAGAAGAAGCAATGGTCAATACCGATTTCGGTGATGCTGAATTCGGTGACTTTGGCGAAGATTTTGATTATGAACAGTTCTAATTAAAGAAAGGAAGACATGAGGGATGGATGAAAAAAGAAGATGGATCAAGTTATACATGATGGACTACGATGAAGTCTATCATGATTCAAAAATGCTACACCTTTGGATTGACATCCTTCTTCATGCCAATCCTGTTGATTACTACCATCATGGACAGCTTATCAAAAGAGGACAATGCATTTTGTCTCTTAGACAGGTATCGGAAAGATGCGGGATGGCAAAAAACACCATTACTAAATATCTTCACCTCTTAGAAGAGTGCGGAAAAATCAAATTAGATATATCTAGAAAAGGCACTCTTATAACAGTTGAAAACTGGGATAAATATCAGAACCGTGTCTCACCTAGTGTCCTAAAAATAGGACAAGAGGTAGGACAAGAGGTAGGACAAGAAGTAGGACAAGAGGTAGGACAAGAAGTAGGACGTAATAAGAATAAAAGAATAAAAGAAATAAAGAATAAAAGAAGACTGTCTGTCAGTGACTCTGACTTGTCTGATTTAAAATTTTTTCTTATTGAAAATGACTTTGAAGAAGTTGCCGATGAAGTAATAGAAACATGCAAACTCTATGGACTTGAGAAAATAACCAATCTAAAGAACTTTGCTTTAGCAGTAGCAAAAGAAAAGAAATGGTACCAGAAGAAAAAGAAGCTTAAAAAAAGAGTAACTGAAGAGGATAAAGAAGAATTAAGACGATTAACGGAAGGACTATACGGAAATGATGAAGAGCAAGTCTCTGATGAAGAGGTTGCTGAATTAAGAAAATCAATGGAAGAACTAGGAGGGGGTTTATAACATGACAAATTTTGAATTCTATGAAAATGAAATTAAATCTAGAGGCTTCAATTTTGCGGTAGATAAATCAAACGGTGAATTATTCTGCTGTAAGGAAGAAGGCTCATGCAGTAAATGTGAATTTTGTCCTGATAAAAATGAATTGATAGATAAAAGAGCTAAATTCGTGTGTTCAAAAATCAATATCGTTAGATGGCTATATCAGAAGCACAAGATAAAAATGAATGCTCTGGAATACGGCTTACTTGAATATATGCTATCTGAAGGTTATGAATGGGTATCACGTGATGATGATTTCACAATCGCGTTCTTCACATTAAAGCCATTTGATAAGGATGGTACTTGGTTCTCTCCTGAGAAAGGATTTGATGAACCACTCAATTGTGTTCCTCTTTGTGAGAAGTTATTTGAATTCTTAAGAGAAGATGAATTATTTAGCATTGGAGAATTACTTAAAACGGCGGAGGTGATTGATAATGAAAATGATTGAAGTAAGTGAATGTGTGCTGAAAACATTGCTTGAACTACTCTTTAGAACAAATAGTTGTTCTGTTATAAAAAACGAGATGCGTGATGTATCTGGTTGTGATGATGATGATTACGGTTGCATCAAAGAGCATTGCCCTTATCATAGCGTTGAAAATTTCATTAAATATTTAAATGATGAATGGGAGGCAGATTAGAATGCTAAACGGAGAAAAGTATAAGGAACAATTATTGAAATTCGTTGAAGAAAACCACGATAGTCTCTTTGGACTTAATAAAAATAGCGAGCCTATAAGTTGCGTCGTTAGCCGCTGCAACAATTGTCAGTTTGGATTCAAAAAAAATAATTACATTGAAGGTTATTCTTGTAGTGCAGCAAAAATTAAATGGCTCTTATCTGAATATAAAGAGCCTGTTAAACTGAGCAGACTTGAGTACGAGATTTTAAAATGGGCAAAAAAAGAAGGTTATAAATACATCACAAGAGATGAAGATTGTGAACTTTGCACTTTCCAGTCCGAACCTGAAAAATTAAATATCGCATGGGATTGTTGTGACGTTTATATTGAATTACCCCTATTCAAAAAATTATTCCAATTCATTCAGTGGGCTGATGAAAAGCCTACATCAATTCAAGAGATGCTTAATAACTGCGAGGTGATAGATGGTGAGAGTGAATGAATTATTAACTAATATCAAAGGAAAAATTCCTATCATTCTAAAGATAGATGATCTTGAAATTGATGCTGTGACTTTTCGAGGCACTAAGTCCTTTGTATGTTTGTCAGAAGAATATACGAAAGGTAAAAAAACATACGGCAATGCAATCGTAACTAATGTTAGTATTGCGGAAGAAGCATCAGAGCCTCATATTCTCATTGAGGCAGAAACCACAATGGGCCGATGGACTAAAAAGGAGTGGGTTAAATAATCATGCTAAAGAATTATGAAGAAATTGAACAGTTTTTAAAAGATGATGGTAACTGGGAAACTGAATACTTAAGTAAAGATTTAAAAGTCCTAACGTTAAAGTTAAGTGATGATTTTTTTGTAAAAAAAATTAAGGTATTACGTTTCGATGATTATTTAAACGAATTGAGATGGCGCGAAGTATGTTCAGAGTTTTATATTTTATGGAAAAGTTATTGGGTTTGGGGAGGCAATTTCAATGACTATGATTTGAAGTCATATATAAGACAACACAATCATGATAGATATATCAAAGACTTTAAATTGAAAGGAGACGGATGCAATGAAGAATTTTAGTGCTGACGATGTTCAAGAAATTGTAGAAGAAAAGGAAGCTGAATATAAGAAGCTAGAAGAAGAGTATTCATATTTGAAAGAAGAATACGGAGAACTGGAAGAAGTATGCCAAGATTTAAAAAAAGAAAACAATAGTTTAAAAAGAGAAAAAAACAGTTTAATGAAAGCAAACGCTACTGTATTGAACTTCTACAGAGAAGACTGTGGAAAAATGGAAGGTCTTCAGGAATTAAACAATAAACTTGTTAAAAGCTGCAAAAAGGCTAACAGGGATTTCTTTATCTTAGCAGCAGCTTATGTTGCTACACTAGTGCTAATGATTTACTTGTTTATCAGATAAGGGGGAGTGATATAGATGTTTTTATTGCAGGTATTAGAAAATGTATTTTCTGTGTTTGCTATCGTTATGCTGATTGTTGGCGTTCTTATTGTGGTATCTGTGATTGCAATTGCAGTTTTCGTTATTGTGTCGGTCGTTGTGAACGGCATAGAAGAAGATAAGGAGCGCAATAACTTATGACAAGAAAAGACAAGGAGGAACACTATTAATGCTTAATCGTGCTTTATTAGTCGGAAGACTTACAAGAGACCCCGAACTAAGAAGAACAGGGAGTGGAAAGGCAGTCACTTCTTTCAATCTAGCAGTAGAAAGAAATTTCAAGAGCGATGATCAGGAAGCTGATTTCATCAACTGCGTATGCTGGGGGAAGATTGCGGAAAACACAGAGCGATACTGTTCTAAAGGTTCGATGGTTTCAGTAGATGGAAGAATCCAGACAAGAAATTATGACAATAACCAAGGCCAAAAGGTATATGTTACTGAGGTGATTGCTGACTCTGTACAGTTCATTAACACTAGAAAAGAAAATCAAGCTGCACCACAAGCACCAGTAAATAGTCAAGCACCTGTTAATAACTATGCGAGCAATGGACTGATTCATCAGTTCGAGGATGAAGGATTGGTCATGGAAGAGGATGACATTCAATTTTAGGAGATGCAAAATGAACAGAAAAAAAATTAAACTAACAAGACAGGAATATGAATATTTAAAGACTGGTGAAGGCCTTGGCGGTCGTATCGCTAGAAATAAAGATAATTCTTTAATCGGAACTAGAGCGACTTTAACTAAAGACTATAAATACGAAGAGTGGGTATGCATGTATGGGGAAAGGATTTTTTGCTTAGATGAAGCCAAAGACTTATTCAAATTCATAAAATGGGAAGATGAAAGGCCTTATTTAATTGATGATATCTTAGCTAATTGCGAGGTCGTAGATAATGGCTAGCAAGATAGACGTGGTCGCAGCTATTGATACTTTAGAAATTAATTTAAGAGCGATTAATAATTGTATTCTCATTAAAAAAGGAGAATTAAAAGAGAAAATAGAAAGAATACATTATGACTGCCCAAGTGAGTATGAATCTATATCAATATTATGTAATAGTATAGTGTATCTTTTGAAACAGGAAGAAATGCTTGAGTTTTCTCTTAGTCTTCTAAGAAATCGTAAATCCATAGCAAGCAAAGAAGCGTGTGAACTATTGGAAGATGATGAATTGAAAAGGTTAATTTCTAGGGTAAGTATTGGACATGAGTAAATACAATTCAAAAAAGACTACAGTTGACGGTATTGTCTTCGATAGTCGAAAAGAAGCAAAGAGATATACAGAACTCAAGAAACTCGAAGAGATGGGAAGCATCAGAGACCTGTCTCTTCAGGTTCAGTTTGAACTTATACCGTCATTTGAAATTGTAATTGATGGAAAGAAGAGGAAAAGAAGACCAATCACATACGTGGCCGACTTCGTCTATTACAGAGATGATGAAAAGGTCATAGAGGACGTCAAAGGTCTCAGAACTCCTGTCTATAACATCAAGAAGAAGTTATTTGAATATCGTTATCATGAGACAATCAGGGAGGTATAGAAGTGGCTAGATTAGTTGAAGTATGGGACTACTTTAGAGCGCCTATGAGCGAGAATGACATGATAAGAATGCGCAGAACGTTCAGTATCATCAATTTAGATAAATGCACCTTTGAATTCCAGTTGCCTCCTAGATGGCCAGAAGGGGGACTGTGTGCAATCGTTTTCTATTACAAGAAGAAGATGATCCACAAGGAAGAGTACAGCACTATGAGTCTAGCAAAGGCAAGACTTGACTGGCTTTCAACATTTGTCCCTAAAAAGGAAGAAGGGGAACTTGAATACAAGGGAATGCCGATTGATGCTGATGATATTATTGCAGTCATTAATCATACAAGCTTCAGTGACAGAACCATAAGCATTGTTACATCAAGAATAAGAATCAATGACAGAGTGCAGCGCAAGAGTTGCTACACGGTTCTTGAAGAGATTCAAAAGAAGTTCATCAGATAATCAAACAGGGCATTGAGTTCTCTATATTTAACTCATAAGAAAATTAAAATAAGAAAATCTATATGGATTACTCTTAATAGATTTGTTTCTAAAAGCAAGATCCTCTCATGAACTTGATGCCCTAACATATTTTTCTATTCTAAAACCAACAAACAACAGCAGTGTCATGGCTTTGCTTCAATCTCATTCACCTTCTTTTGCAAAGAATAAGAGTATGAAGCGCTAATTTTGCTATCCAACTATAAAGTTATGATGTTGCTGGGAGAAGAGAAGACACAAATTGAAAACCAATAGGAAGAGTAAAGGACTGTTTTCTTCTTCTCCAGAAAGGAGGTTAAATTTTTGTTTTTTATTTTATTTGTACTGGTGATAGTGATTTATTTATTTTTTATTTTTGAGTAATCAGGAGGATTCTTTATGACAATTGACGAGACAAGAACATTTCTAAAATCATATAAAAGCATGGCTAACAGGGTAGAGTATATCAACAATAAAATGATTAATGTTAAATCAATCAGATATGACGATTCTCAAAGATGTTCTTATGGCGAGCCTAAAACTCAAAATGATTACATCATCATGAAAGATGAATACTTGTCTCAGATGCAAGAAATAAAGGATTCTATTGAAAGATTGAGCAGTATGACATATAGAAACATACTGTTTTATCGATATATAGAGTGTTTGAGTGTATATGATATTGCTGAAATTATGGACTATTCTCCAGCAACAGTAAGAACATATATACTTGATGCAGTCAAAGAATTATCAGTTATTATGTGAAAAAGTCCTAATTGTTAATGATTTGTAATAACAATAGTGTGGTATTATGTAAATACATAAGAGTCCATACAGAGATAGAGGCACATATAGCCTCTTTTTATTTTACCAGGAAGGAGAATAACAGATGAATGACATCAAGGTAACGCAGAAGCCTATTGCTGATCTAATCCCTTATAGTCGCAATCCTAGAAGGAATGATGAAGCCGTTCCAATGGTGATGAACAGCATCAAGGAGTTTGGTTTTAAGGTTCCTATAGT
>OLRI01002223.1_pt1 | contig 14004 bp, 11 predicted proteins | sample 1672871 | NCBI WGS metagenome assembly OLRI01 (sample SAMEA3136732, study PRJEB25190) | human gut metagenome
CCCATCTTCTATAAAACCGTGCGGGAATTTGAAGAGCTAAATCAGCATGAAGTCGAAATCGTCTTTATCAACGACGGAAGCAAAGACGCGACAGAATCCATTATTAACGCGATCGCTATCGCTGATCCGCTTGTTGTCCCACTGTCTTTCACGCGCAACTTTGGCAAAGAGCCAGCGCTGTTCGCCGGACTCGATCATGCTACTGGTGATGCCATTATCCCGATAGACGTTGACCTGCAAGACCCAATCGAAGTCATCCCTCACCTGATAGAGAAGTGGCAGGCTGGCGCTGACATGGTGCTGGCCAAGCGATCTGACCGTTCTACTGATGGCCGCCTGAAGCGTAAGACTGCAGAGTGGTTCTATAAATTGCACAACAAAATCCCCCTTTTGATTCTATGAAAAAGGGGGATTTTTTGTATGTTTCTAGGAAAGAATCGATGATTTTTTTTTTACACAATTCCCAGCATCTTTAATTTTTCTTAATTGTTTTTTCGATCACAGTATAAATACACCAAAAACACAAAGTGTTTTGCTAGGAAATACGGTAATTTTGTATAGAGTTGCAAAGTTTACGAAAAAATACATCAGAATAATTTTCCTTACTTTTCGTAAAATTTCTTAAGTTTTTACCTCTTTTCAAAACCTGTTTACCATTGTAATATAATATTAGTACAGAATTTGAATTGCTTACATATGAGGTGAATTTTATGGAAAATATATTAAAAAAATCATATAGAATGTTTATCAATGGAGAATGGGTAAATTCAAGTAATGGTGTTATGGTAAAGACATATGCACCTTACAACAATGAATTATTATCAGAATTCCCAGATGCAAGTGAAAGCGATGTAGATTTAGCAGTTAAAAGTGCAAAAGAAGCATTTAAAAATTGGAGAAAAACTACTGTAAAGGAAAGAGCAAAGATTTTAAATAAGATTGCTGATATCATAGATGAAAATAAAGACTTATTAGCAACTGTTGAAACTATGGATAATGGTAAGCCAATAAGAGAAACAAAATTAGTGGACATTCCTTTAGCAGCAAGTCACTTCAGATATTTTGCTGGATGTATCTTAGCAGACGAAGGACAAGCAACTGTTTTAGATGAAAAGTTTTTAAGTTTAATTTTAAGAGAACCTATAGGAGTTGTAGGGCAAATTATTCCTTGGAACTTCCCATTCTTAATGGCGGCTTGGAAATTAGCTCCAGCTTTAGCAGCAGGAGATACAGTTGTTTTAAAACCATCTAGTAGTACAACATTAAGTTTATTAGTTTTAATGGAACTTATTCAAGATGTAATTCCTAAAGGAGTTGTAAACTTAGTTACAGGAAAAGGAAGTACAGCAGGAGAATTTTTAAAGAATCACCCTGATTTAGATAAATTAGCTTTCACAGGTTCAACAGCAGTAGGTAGAGATATAGCTCTAGCAGCAGCAGAAAAATTAATACCTGCAACTCTTGAATTAGGGGGAAAATCAGCAAATATCATTTTAGATGATGCGGATATAGAAAAAGCTCTTGAAGGAGCCCAAATTGGAATATTATTTAATCAAGGGCAAGTTTGTTGTGCAGGTTCAAGAATATTCGTACAAGAAGGAATATATGATGAATTCATAGAAAAACTTGTAAAGAAATTTGAAAATATCAAAATTGGAAATCCATTAGACCCTACAACTATAATGGGAAGTCAAATAGATGCAAGACAAGTAAAAACTATTTTAGACTATGTTGAAATTGCTAAACAAGAAGGTGGAGTTGTTTTAACAGGAGGAGTAAAATATACAGAAAATGGTTGCGATAAAGGAAACTTTGTAAGACCTACTTTAATAACTAATGTAAACAATGGTTGTCGTGTATCTCAAGAAGAAATCTTTGGACCAGTTGCTGTTGTAATTAAATTTAAAACAGATGATGAAGTTATTGCACAAGCAAATGATAGTGAATATGGACTAGGAGGAGCAGTATTTACAAAGAATATCAATAGAGCTTTAAGACTTGCAAGAGAAATTCAAACTGGTAGAGTATGGGTAAATACTTATAACCAAATTCCAGAACATGCTCCATTTGGAGGATATAAAAAATCTGGTATAGGAAGAGAAACTCATAAAGTTATCTTAGAACACTATACACAAATGAAAAATATCTTAATTGACTTAGAAGAAGGAACTTCTGGATTATATTAAAAATAAATAATATATTAAAATAAAAAGAAACTATTGTATTTATGATATAAAAATAGTTCATTACTGAGTAGATTTCTTAACGATAAAAAAATCAAGAATTCGCTGTAAATTCGACCAACTCGCTAACAAGTTAGCTCAAACATGTCGAGATTTACTCGGCTCATTCTATTTGATTTTTTATCTAAAATCTACAAGCGTAATTCACTTATTTTTTATGATAAAATTATATTTTAATAGTTTCTTTTTTATTATTTTATAGTATTTTTTATTTTTTTCAAAGTAATTTAATTTGACATATTATTTTATAAGTGATAAAATACTTTAAACTATAATTTGGTATTTTTAAGAATATATTTTATTTTGAAGAAAAGGAGAAAGATACGACATGGATTTAAAAGGAAGTAAAACAGAAAAAAACTTAAAGACAGCTCTTGCTGGAGAATCACAAGCAAGAACTAAATATAATCTTTACGGAATAGTTGCAAGAAAAGAAGGATATGAACAAATAGGAGAACTATTTGATATAACTGCAAGAAACGAAGAAGAACACGCAGCTATGTGGCTTAAAGAATTAAATGGTGGATCTTATTCAAATACAGAAGCTAATCTAATAGATGCAGCAGCAGGAGAAAACTATGAATGGGAAGATATGTATGTTAGATTTGCAGAAGAAGCAAGAGAAGAAGGATTTTTACAACTAGCTAAAAAATTTGAAATGGTTGCACAAATTGAAAAAGAACATGAAGAAAGATACAAAAAATTATTAGCTAATATTAAAAATGGAGAAGTTTTCCATTCAGAAGAAAAAGTAGCTTGGGAATGTATGGAATGTGGACATCTACATTATGGAAATGATGCACCAGGTAAATGTCCAGTTTGTGGAGCAGACAAAGCTAAATTCAAAAGAAGAGCAGTTAACTACTAAGATTTAAAAGACAAGTAAGACACTAAGAACAAAAGTTTTTAGTGTCTTTTTTTTTGATAAAAAAGTGATATAATAATAGGCACAATAAAAATATAGGAGATTTTAGGAATGAGATTTACAAAAAAAATATTATTATTTATTACAATTGTATTTGTATTAATTTTTCAATCGAAAGAAACTTATTCAAAAGAAAAGAATTTTAAAGTAAGATATGGATATGCAAAAGAAAGAGCTTCAATTTACTCAGATGAGAATAAAAAAGAAAATATAGGTTCTTTAATAAAAGGAACTCGTGTAAATATCTTTGATACAAAGGAAATTATAAAAAAATCAAAAGATAAAAATGGAGAAGAAATAGAGCAAAAAACTGTTATGAAAAAGATAACTTATAAAGACCTAGATAAAACAAAACTAGCTTGGGTAGAAGATACTTATCTAGTTCCTACATTAAATGAAGCAGTTGATGAAAGATTTAAAAATTTAGATTTTTCAGAGAAAACAAAAAAAGAGTATAAAGATAATAAAAGGGTAAAAGTAAGAGGAATATATGTTTCAGCTCATTCTGTTGCACTTAAAGGGAGATTAGATGAACTTATAGAACTTGCCAAAAAGAATAATATAAATACCTTTGTTATAGATGTAAAAGGAGATTATGGAGAATTAACTTTTCCTATGTCAGATGAAATAAATAAATATACAAAATCAGCTAATAAAAATCCAATAATAAAAGAGATTGAGCCTGTGATAAAAAAATTAAAAGATAATGGTATTTACACTATTGCAAGAATAGTATCTTTTAAGGACACTATCTATGCTAAAGAAAATCCTGATAAAATTATTGTGTATAAAGATGGAGGAAAAGCCTTCACAAATAGTGATGGACTTGTTTGGGTATCTGCTTATGATAAAAATTTATGGGAATATAATGTAACAGTTGCAAAAGAAGCTGCAAAAGTAGGCTTTAATGAAATACAATTTGATTATGTGAGGTTCCCAGCTTCTAATGGTGGAAAATTAGATAAAGTTTTAAATTATAGAAATACAGATAATATGACTAAGGCTGAGGCTATTCAAAAATATTTGAATTATGCTAAAAAAGAGCTAAGCCCATACAATGTATATATAAGTGCTGATATTTATGGACAGGTTGGAAGTTCTTCTGATGATATGTCTTTGGGACAATTTTGGGAAGCTGTCAGCTCAGAGGTGGACTATGTATCACCTATGATGTATCCTAGTCACTATGGAAAGGGAGTTTATGGACTTGCAGTTCCTGATGCTAATCCATATAAGACAATTTACCATTCAACAAAAGATTCTATAAATAGAAATAATAATATTTCTAGTCCTGCTATTATTAGACCTTGGATACAAGCATTTACAGCAACTTGGGTAAAAGGACATATAAACTATGGACCAAATGAAGTTAAAGAGCAAATTAAAGCAATGAAAGATTTAGGTGTAGATGAATATATTTTGTGGAGTGCTACCAATAGATATGAGAACTTTTTTTAAAATAAAACTTGCAAAATTTTGTATTTATATATATAATACAAATATGACTTATTAAGTAAAGTTTAAAAAATTAAAATTAAAAGATATATAAAAAAAATTAGGAGGAAAAAATGAGCAAAATTAGTTTAGTTTACTATAGTGCAACTGGAAATACAGAAAAAATGGCAAAGGCTATTGAAGAAGGAATAGTTGAAGCAGGAGGAGCAGTAACTGTTTACAAATCAAATGCAATGGATAAAGATGCTATCCTTTCGAGTGATGTTATAGTTATGGGTTCATCTGCAACAGGAGCAGAAGTAATTGATGAAAATAACTTACTACCATTTATGGAAGAAGCAGGGGATAAATTTAATGGTAAAAAAGTATATATCTTTGGTTCTTATGGATGGGGAGGCGGAGAATATGCTGATAACTGGAAAGCTCAACTAGAAGGTTTTGGAGCTACTATAGTTGCTATGCCTGTTCTTGCTAATGAAGAACCAAATGATGAAGAATTAGCTCAATTAAAAGAAGTTGGAAAGAAATTAGCTGCTATCTAATACTTAAAATATTAAAAAAAATAAAAGCTGTTATAAATAATTTTTAAACTGCACTCAAATTTTTAAATAAAAATGAGATGCAGTTTTTTATTTATTTTTGAAAAGAAATTTAGTTAATAAAATATTAATTAAAAATATTAATTAAAATAGATACTTTACAATCAATTAATAAAATACTATAATAGTCACCAAGATAGATAATATGTTTATCTAAATTTAATAACATAATGTTTTAACGGCACAATGAATTTTTTTTTTGTTAAAAAGGAGGATTCAAAATGACTAAAAAAAATTTTACTAAAACTATTGACATTAATCCAATTTTTGCACGTCCAGGTGAAATTACATCTGCACCAGTGGATCGTTTCCCAACAGATTCTATGTTACCAGAAACAGCATATCAAATAGTACATGATGAATCTATGTTAGATGGGAATGCTCGTTTAAATTTAGCAACTTTTGTCTCAACATGGATGGATGAAAATGCTAATAAATTGTATTCTGAAACATTCGATAAGAATGCAATAGATAAAGATGAATATCCTGCTACTGCAAGGGTTGAAACAAATTGTTGGCACATGCTTGCTGATCTTTGGCATGCACCAGATCCTGATAATGCTATTGGTTGTTCTACAACTGGTTCATCTGAAGCATGTATGCTTGGAGCTTTAGCATTAAAACGTAGATGGCAAGAAAAAATGAGAAAACTTGGAAAATCTACTGCTCGTCCTAATCTTATAATGAGTTCAGCGGTACAAGTTTGCTGGGAAAAGTTTTGTAATTATTTCGATGTTGAGCCAAGATATGTTCCAATAAGTTTGGATCATAAAGTTTTAGATGGATATGACTTAGAAAAATATGTAGATGAAAATACAATAGGTGTTGTAGCAATAATGGGAGTAACTTATACAGGAATGTATGAACCAGTAAAAGATATTGCTAAGGCTTTGGATAAAATTGAAAAAGAAACAGGATTAGATATTCCTATACATGTTGATGCAGCTTCTGGAGGTATGATAGCTCCATTTATACAACCTGATTTAGAATGGGATTTTCGTATACCAAGAGTATATTCTATTAATACATCAGGACATAAATATGGTTTAGTTTATCCTGGACTTGGTTGGGTAGTTTGGCGTAGTACAGCCCATCTTCCTGAAAGTCTTATATTTAAAGTTAGTTATCTTGGAGGAGAAATGCCAACATTTGCACTGAATTTCTCTCGTCCAGGTGCACAAATATTATTACAATATTGGGCATTTTTAAGATATGGATTTAATGGATATAAAATAGTACAACAATCTACAATGGATGTAGCAAATCATCTTGCTAATGAAATTAGTAAAATGGATATGTTTACACTTTGGAATCATCCAACAGATATCCCAGTATTTGCTTGGATGTTAAAAGAATCTCCTAATCGTAAATGGACTTTATATGATTTGTCAGATAGATTACGTATGAAAGGTTGGCAAGTACCAGCTTATCCAATGCCAGTAGATCTAACAAATATAACTGTTCAAAGAATAGTTGTAAGAAATGGACTTAGTATGGATCTTGCAGATAGATTTTTAGACGATATTAAATCTCAAGTTGAATACCTTGAAAATCTTGAATATGAAATGCCTAAGACTAATGCTGGAGGCTTCCATCACTAATAGTAAGGAGATAATCTAAATGAATGAAGATAAATTAAAAAATAATAGTTCTATACAGAAAGATACTTTATCCATATTTCAAATAGCTGTAATGACAACAATATGTGTGGCTTCTTTACGTACATTACCTCCAATGGCAGAAGAGGGAAGAGCTTCTATTCTAATGTATATTATACCAGCAATATTATTTTTAATTCCAACTTCATTGGTAAGTGCAGAATTTGCCACTACTTATAAAGGTGGGATATATGTTTGGATTCGTGAAGCATTTGGAAATCGTATGGGATTTGTAGCAATTTGGTTACAGTGGATACAAAATGTTGTTTGGTATCCAGTTCAACTTGCTTTTGTGGCAGCTGCATTGGCTTTCACAATAAACAGAGGTGATTTATCAAACTCTGGATTATTTACAGCAGTTGTTATAATAGTGGTCTATTGGTTATCAACTTTTCTTGCTTTTAAGGGAGGAAATCTTTTTGCTAAAGTAAGTTCAATAGGAGGAATGATAGGAGTTTTAATACCAGGAGCTATACTAATAGTACTTGGAATACTTTGGATGGCTCAAGGTCAACCAATTTCAGAATCTTATTTACAAAGCTCATATATTCCAAAAATAACAGGAATTTCTTCTCTTGTATTAATTGTAAGTAATGTTCTTTCTTATGCGGGTATGGAAATGAATGCCGTACATGCTGGACAAATGGAAAATCCAAAAAAAGATTTCACTAAAGCTATTGCTCTTGCATTTATTTTAATACTATGTGTATTTATTTTTCCAACATTAGCTATTGCAATAGCTATTCCAGCAGATAAACTTGGTATGGCAAATGGAATAATGGTTGCATTTCAAGAGTTTTTTGAAAAACTTAATATTAGTTGGATGAGTAATGTAATCTCAGGAGCAATGTTTTTTGGAGCAATTTCTTCTGTTGTAACTTGGGTTGCAGGACCTTCAAAGGGACTTTTAGATGCAGGAAAAACAGGTTTGTTACCTCCAATTCTACAAAAGGTAAATAAAAATAATGTACAAATAAATATACTTATTTTTCAAGGTATAATTGTAACAATTCTTGCTATGATTTATGTCTTATTTCCTGATGTTTCTGATGTTTTCATAGCACTTATAGGTATGGCTGCAGCTTTGTATGTTATAATGTATATGCTTATGTTTGCTGCTATTATAGTTTTGAGAAAAAAGGAACCTAATATAGAAAGAGGATATAAAGTTCCAGCAGTCAATATTGTATCAGGGATAGGATTTATTTCTTGTGCACTTGCATTTGTTATGAGTTTTATTCCTACCACAAGTGAAGCAGCAATACCTCGTAATATGTATCCTATCGTTGTGGCAATAGTTGTATTTTTGTTAGGGATTCCACCCTTTATATTTTACATGTTTAAAAAGCCGTCGTGGGATATGAGGACTGCTCAAGAAAAAGGAGAAAAGCCAATACATTAATTTTTCAATATGATAAAGTAATTTAGACTATGAGCTAATACATTAAGAGAATTTTTGAGAATTAAAAACTTAAAGATTCTCTTTTTTTAAATTTTTTATAATATTAAAAAAAATATATTGAAAAAAGTTAATAAATCTATTATGATAATGTTAAGTAATATTTAACGATAAATTATAGTTTTTGAAGGAGGAAAGGAAAACAATGTATTGTTGTACAAAAATAAATGATGATATTATTTGGATTGGAGTTAACGATAGAAAAACTCAAAGATTTGAAAATTACATTCCTTTAGATAACGGAGTTACGTATAATTCATATTTAATATTGGATGAAAAAATTTGTATTATTGATGGTGTTGAAGAAGGAGAAAATGGGAATTTTCTTAGTAAGATAGAAGCAATGATAGGTACGGCTCCTGTAGACTACATTATAGTAAATCACGTTGAACCTGATCATTCTGGCTCAATCAAAAATCTGTTAAAAATTTATCCAGAATTAAAAGTTGTAGGAAATGCAAAAACTATAATGATGTTAAAATTATTAGGTGTTGATTTACCTGATGAAAGAGCAGTGATAGTAAAAGAAAAAGATGTACTAGATTTAGGAAAACATAAATTAACTTTCTATTTGATGCCTATGGTACACTGGCCAGAATCTATGGCGACTTATGACATGACTGATAAAATTTTGTTCTCAAATGATGCTTTTGGAAGCTTTGGAGCTCTAGATGGAGCTGTTTTTGATGATGAAGTAAATACAGATTTCTTTACAGATGAAATGAGAAGATATTATTCCAATATAGTTGGAAAATTTGGAGCACCAGTAAATGCTGTTTTAAAAAAATTATCTCCTCTTGAAATTTCTTATATTTGTCCATCACATGGACTTATCTGGAGAAAAAATATAAAAGGGCTTATAGAAAGATATCAAAAATGGGCAAATATGGAACCTACAAAAGAAGGAGTAGTTATAGTTTATGGAAGTATGTATGGTCATACTGCTGAAATGGCAGAAGTTTTAGGAAGAGAATTAGGAAACAGAGGAATAAAAGATGTTATAATCTATGACTCATCTAAAACAGATCACTCATATATCTTCAGTACAATTTGGAAATACAAAGGGCTTATGTTAGGTTCTTGTGCTCATAATAATGATATTTATCCAAAGATGGAGCCTTTACTACATAAATTACAAAACTATGGTTTAAAAAATAGATATTTAGGAATCTTTGGAAATATGATGTGGAGTGGTGGAGGAGTAAAGAAAATAAAAGAATTTGCTGACAGTCTACCAGGTCTAGAACAAATTGGAGAGCCTATAGAAATAAAAGGTCATGTTACCCCTATTGAAAGAGATAGATTAATAGAACTTGCTAATCTTATGGCAGATAAACTTATTGCTGATAGAGAATAAAATAATAAAGGGTTATCTGTTAAACAATCTAATTTTAAGGAAAGATGTCTAGAAAGTGTAATTAAAATAACTCAAAATTTATTTTGAAAAGATTTCATTATCCATTACTAAATTAGGAGCTATTAATATGAAAAAAAATTTTATTGGCTTGATTTGGGGAGAATCTTCTTATAATATATCATCAATTTTATATAGCTCTGTGATAACTGCCTTTTTGTTACAACTTGGTATAAATAATACTCAAATTGGTTTGATATGGTCTTTAGTTTTATTTTCTCAAATGATATTTGATTATCCGACTGGAAGTTTTGCAGACAAATACGGACGGTTAAGAATTTTTACAATTGGTATGATATTTATGGGGATAGCAACACTAATAATAGCAAAAAGTTATAATGTACTTATGCTATATATTAGTGGGATATTGCTTGGTTTAGGAGAATCACAGGTTAGTGGAACATTATTTCCTTGGTTTGTAAATAGTATTAGTATTGAAAATAATAAAGAAAAACAAGAATATATTTTTAAAATTAATGCACAAAGTCAGTTTTTAACTAATATTATTGGAGTTTTAACAGGATTTATCATTTCGTTTTTCAACATTGATTATAAGACTTTATTAATTATTTCAGGGATGTTGTATATAATAAATGGAGTATTCATATATTTTAGTTTTGAAGATAATAAAAGTAACGAAACTGATTTAGTAAAGATTGGTAAAAAAAGTTTACTATTTTTTATAAAAGAGCGTAAACTATGGATATATACTCTTGCTTTAACTTCAAGTTATTCATTTTATTCTATTTATCTCTTCATATGGCAACCTGTAGGGAAATCATTAGGAATAACTGGAAGTAGACTTGGTAGTGTCTATAGTCTTTATTTAATATCTTTTGCTATAAGTGCTTTTATCAGTAAAAGAAATATTAAAGAATTTGTGTATATTTTATGTACTTTTTTAATACCTGTGTCTCTAATAGTTATCTATTGCTCTCACAATTTAATTTTATATTTAGTTGGGATAGTTTCTCTAGGATTTAATTATAAAATGGCTATGCTTAAAATTATGGGGACAGTACATAATTTTATTTCAAATGAAGTAAGGTCATCTGTTATATCTTTGGTTAGCTCTTTATCAAGTGTATTTTTAATAGGATTACAGATAATAATTGGGAAAATATTAGATACAGAAAACCTTTTTTATTTACAAATATTATGCATTTTCATTGGAATTATTTATATAATTTGTATATTATTAATTCAAAAATGGATGCATGAAGAAAAGACTAGATAAGATTGAATATTTTAATTTATTTATAAAAAAACTGCACCTCTAATCTTAAATTTAAGATTTTGGGTACAGTTCACATTTTTTTTGTAATTTAGTGTCTTTTCAAATTTAAAAAGTATATTATATAAATTTTTTAGAAATTTTCCTCAAAATTTAATATAATATACTTATGATAAAATCAACTAATGATAACAGATTTTTAAACTTTTTTCAACCTAAACTTTTTTACATTAATAAAGATATTGATAAAGATGATCCTGTTAGGTTACTTAGCGCCATTCTGGAGGAAATGGATTTTTCTAATTTAATGCAAGTATTCCCTAACAAAACTAAGGTACATCCTGTTAATATGTTTGCTGTAATTATCTATGCTTACTCAAAAGGAATTTATTCTACTAGAGATATTGAATTTCTTTGCAAAGATAGCCAAAGAGCTCAATATTTATTAAATTCACTTAATATTCCTGATTATTCAACTATTGCGCGCTTTCTTTCAAAAGCTACTGATGTTATCCATGAGTTGTTCACTCAATTTGTAGATAAACTTTTTAAATTAAGTGAAATTTCTACTAAAACTATTTACATTGATGGGACAAAAATAGAAGCTTATGCTAATAAATATAGTTTTGTTTGGAAGAAATCCACTTAAAATATAAAGAAAGACTTGAAGAGAATATATTAGAATTAATCAATGAATTTAATAAATATTTAGAAAATTTAAATATTCAAAAAGTACATGGCAAAGGTAAAAGAAAAAGTAAAGAGCAGATATTGTTAGAAAAAACAGAATCATAGATAAAACCAATATATTATGAGAAATCAAAGATAAGAAAGTATAAAAAAGATTTGAATAGAGTAGAGAATTTAGATTATGATGAAAAAGAAAATAGATTATTTAGAAAAGATGGACTGGAATTAGAATTTCTCTACTATTCAAAAGATAAAAAGTCAATATATTTTAAAAATCCAGAAACAGAAAAGATAGTAAAATATAATAAAGAATTTAGAGAATTATCAAAGATATCAAAAAGTAACATTGAAACTGAAATAGGAAAGCAACTTAGGATGAATAGAAGTATTCAAGTAGAAGGAGCTTTTGCAGTATTAAAAGAAAATATGAAATTACGCAAATTAAAAGTTAGAGGAAAAGAGAGCGCACAGAGATAGGAGTATTTTGTATAGCCTATAATTTTAATAGATACCTTTCAAAATTAATTAGAAAAAAGCAAGGAGTAATATTGCATCCATTAAAAATAGCTTAAAAAAGAAAAAATAATGGACTTGTGTTAAATTTGCCCCAAAAACAAAATAGAAATCAAAATAGGATAAAATTCTAAAAGATTTCTATTTTTTTATTGAAAAAGAAAAAAACTGTCACAAATTAATGATAAAAAATCATCAATTTGCAACAGCCCCTTCATTTCCGGAATTGTACTATCTTTTTAAAATTAAAATTTATAGCAAAGCAATCCACTCTCTTTAAAAAATATCCTTCAACAGGGGAAATAGCAGTCCTAAAAGATGATGAAATTTCTAATCTTTTATATGCCTTATCTTGTAGAATGTCTAAAAAGGGTTTCTCCGTATTTAAGATATACTTTAATTTTTACTGCTTGGAATATTGTTAGATATTCAGAAAAATTTAATCAATAAAAGCACTCACAAGGTAAAACATATTACAATGCTCTCAGTCATGTTGCACACAAACTAGTAAGAATTTTATTAAGAAAAGTTAGAATAATACCTATTAAGATTTTATATTAAAAAATTCTTTTTTAAAATTTTTTTAAAAAATTTTTGACTTTTATAATTGATTTCCTTGGCTATTTTAATAGCCAAATTTTCTGATTTAGAAAATATATTATTTTAAATATTGCACATCTTTATAATATAAGATATGTAATTTTTTGTTGCTTTTTGTTTTCTTATATGATAGAATAAGAAAAAATCAATCAAAATTAGATGAAACACTCAATTTCAGAATAAGGAGGGACTTTTATGAGAAAATCTAATTTAAAACTAGTATTTTTAGGAATTCTTATTATTTTAATGCAAAATTCTTTAGTAGCTGCTGACAAAAATGGAAATACACATTTGGGATTATTTAACAAAACTGATGGAAAAAATAATTATATTGTTGGAACATTTAATAAAACAGAAGGAAATAAAAATAATATAACAGGAGCTTCCAACAAAACTAAAGGTGATGAAAATAAAATAGTAGGTTCGCTTAATAATACAACTGGAAACAATAATGTAATAGGAGGAGCTTCACAAACAACAACAGGAAATAATAATAAAGTAGGAGGAGCTTCACAAACAACAATTGGAGATAATAATACAATAGGAGGTTCATTAAATAAGACAACAGGAAATGGTAATAATGTACTAGGGACATTACAAACAACAACAGGAAATAATAATAAAATAGGAGGAGCTTCACAAATAACAAAAGGAGACGATAATGTTATAGCAGGAGCTACTAATAAAACAACAGGAGATAAAAATAATATAACTGGTATATCTAATAAAACTGAAGGGACTAGTAATGAAATTTTAGGAAATAAAAACTCTATAGCAGGAGATAAAAATAATATTAAAGGAATATCTAATACATTAAAAGGAGATAGTAATAAAGTATTAGGCTTAAATAATACAGTTAAAGGTAATCATAATAGTGTGCTAGGCTTAGATAATGAAATAGCAGGAAATAAAAACCTAGTAGCTGGTTTATCTAATAAAACAACTGGAAATAAAAATTTAATATTAGGTGCAAAAAATAAAACAACTGGTGATAAAAATTTAGTAGCTGGCTTGGGCAATACAACAGTAGGAAGTAAGAACCTAGTGGCTGGGGCAGGAAATAAAACAGAAGGAAATAAAAACCTAGTAGCTGGCTTAGCTAATAAAACAACTGGTGACAAAAATCTAGTAGCTGGAACAGATAATGGTACAGTAGGAGATAACAATAAAGTAGCTGGAGCAGGTAATGGCACAGTAGGAGATAACAACTGGGT
>OLRI01002230.1_pt1 | contig 13943 bp, 10 predicted proteins | sample 1672871 | NCBI WGS metagenome assembly OLRI01 (sample SAMEA3136732, study PRJEB25190) | human gut metagenome
CGATGCGGGTACCGCAACCCGACATTATCGAGCATTTTGGCAACGCAGATGCCGTACCGCAGCCACCGGAGCGGTGCTTAAGCCGTAAGGCGGGAATTGTGCGGTGTTGCCCATAAAAACGCCGAAATATCACCGTACGCCGCACAGCACTTGACAATACCGCTGCGGCGGGGTAATATATTGATACCAAATGCAGTGCGGGGGAGTTCCGCGGGCAGACGTTCTTTCCAGAGAGCCGGGGCAGCTGAAAACCGGCAGGGCGTGCCCGGCGGTTTGTCGCCCCCAAGCAGGGCAGGCGAACCGCCGTGTGCGCAGTAATCTGCTTCGTTTCGCCCCCGTTACTGGGCGGTCAAGTGGCTTACCTTTATATAAAACATATATAAAACGGCAGGCAATTTGGGTGGTACCGCGGTACTGAACATGTTTTGGAACATCGTCAGGCCGTCCCATGTTTACAACATCATGGGGCGGCCTGATTTTTTATTTCCGTCCCGCACATCAAGGAGGGCCATCATGGCAAAAGAACTCGCCAAGCAGTATGATCCCAAAGGCACAGAGGATCGAATTTACCAGGAATGGTGCGATAAGGGCTATTTCCACACCCAGATCGACCGCAGCAAAAAGCCGTTCACCATCGTAATGCCGCCGCCGAATGTTACCGGCCAGCTGCACATGGGCCACGCCATGGACGAAACCTGGCAGGATATCCTGACCCGCTACAAGCGCATGCAGGGCTATGCCGCTTTGTGGGTGCCGGGCACCGACCATGCTTCCATTGCCACCGAAGCCAAGGTGGTTGCCGCCATGCGCGAGGAGGGCCTGACCAAAGAAATGTTGGGCCGCGATGGCTTTTTGGAGCGCGCCTGGGCATGGAAAAACACTTATGGCAGCCGCATTGTCAGCCAGCTGAAAAAGCTGGGCTGCTCCTGCGACTGGCAGCGTGAGCGCTTTACCATGGACGAGGGCTGCTCCGACGCCGTGAAAGAAGTGTTTGTGCGCCTGTATGATAAGGGCCTGATCTACCGCGGCAACCGCATGGTGAACTGGTGCCCCCACTGCAACACTTCCATCTCTGACGCCGAAGTGGAATACGAGGAGAAGGACGGCAGTTTCTGGCACCTGCTGTACCCGGTCAAGGAGACCGGTGAGATGCTGGAACTGGCCACCACCCGCCCCGAAACCATGCTGGGCGATACTGCCGTTGCCATCAACGGCGAGGACCCGCGCTATACCCACTTGCACGGCTGCCATGTCATTCTGCCGCTGCTGAACAAAGAGATTCCCATCGTGTGCGATGAGCACGCCGATATGGAAAAAGGCACCGGCGTTGTGAAGATCACCCCTGCCCATGACCCCAACGACTTTGAGGTCGGCAAGCGCCATGACCTGCCCATCATCCGCGTGCTGACCTATGACGGCCACATGACCGGCGCTGATGATAAGGCTGCCGCCGATGCCCTGAAAGCCAGTGGCCATGCTTCCGCCGATGAGCCGGACGTGCTGGACTGCGGCAAGTATGCCGGCATGACCGCCGCCGAAGCCCGCAAGGCCATTGTGGCAGACCTGCAGGAAGCCGGCTACCTGAAAGAGATCGAGCCGCTGAAGCATGAGGTCGGCACGTGCTACCGCTGCCATACCGTGATTGAACCCATGGTGTCTAAGCAGTGGTTCGTCAAGATGGAACCCCTGGCCAAGCCCGCCATTGAGAGCGTGGAAAAGGGCGAGATCAAGTTTGTGCCGGACCGCTTTACCAAGAACTACCTGAACTGGATGCGCGGCAGCCGCGACTGGTGCATCAGCCGCCAGCTGTGGTGGGGCCACCAGATCCCGGCATGGTACTGCGCTGACTGCGGTGCAGCCACCGTTGCCAAGTCTGCCCCCGCAGCCTGCCCGCACTGCGGCAGCACCAACCTGACCCAGGACCCCGATACCCTGGATACCTGGTTCAGCTCTGCTTTGTGGCCGTTCAGCACCCTGGGCTGGCCGAATGAGAACGCCGAGGATTACAACTACTTCTACCCCACCAACACGCTGGTCACCGGCTATGATATCATCGGCTTCTGGGTCAGCCGCATGATCTTCTCCGGCCTGGCCTACACCGGCAAGGCACCGTTTGACACCGTGCTGATCCACGGCATTGTGCGTGACAGCCAGGGCCGCAAGATGTCCAAATCTCTGGGCAACGGCATTGACCCGCTGAAAGTTATTGACGAGTACGGCGCCGATGCCCTGCGCATGATGCTGATGGTGGGTTCTACCGCCGGCAACGATATGCGCTACAGCGATGAGAAAGTGACAGCAAGCCGCAACTTTGCCAACAAGCTGTGGAATGCTTCCCGCTTTGTGCAGATGAACCTGCCGGAGGACTTTGAGCCGGGCATGCCCGCCGAAGAACTGCTGGATATGAGCGATAAGTGGGTGCTTTCCGAACTGGCACGCACCGCCGCCGAAGTGACCGCCAACCTGGATAAGTACGAGCTGGGCCTGGCTGCCGAAAAGGTGGAAAACTTTATCTGGGATATCTACTGCGACTGGTATATCGAAATCTGCAAGTCCCGCCTGAACGGCGAGGACGCCCAGCAGGCAGACACCGCCCGCAAGGTGCTGGTGTGGGTGCTGGATAAGGCGCTCAAGCTGCTGCACCCCTTTATGCCGTTCATCACCGAGGAGATTTACCAGGCATTGCCCGGCAGCGCCGAGACCATCATGACCCAGGAATGGCCGGACGCCGGCAAGATGACCGCCTGGCCGCAGGAATGTGCCGACTTTGAGGTGCTGATGGATTACATCAAGGCAGTGCGCACCATCCGCAATGATATGAACGTGCACCCGGCCAAAAAGACCAGCATGACCATCGAGACTGCCAACCCGGCAGCCTTCCAGAAAGGCGGCGCTTACCTGGCACGCTTTGCCTTTGCAACGGATGTTGCCCTGACCGAAAAGTACACCGGCACCACCGATGGCGTTGTGACCGTTGTTACCCCGGCCGCCCGCGGCTTTATCCCCATGATGGAGCTGATCGACCGCGAAAAGGAACTCAAGCGCCTGCATAAGGAGCTGGAAAAGGCCGAGAAAGAAGCCAATATGTTCCGCAACCAGCTGAACAACCCCAAGTTCGTGGAGCGCGCCCCCGAAAAGCTGGTCAACGAAACCCGCACCAAGCTCGCCGCCAGCGAAGATAAAATCGCCAACATCAACCAGTCTATCCAGGCATTGGGCTGATAAGCGATAGCGCCGTTCACATTATAATAAGGGCAACACCGCACAATTCCCGCCTAGCGGCTTAAGCACCGCTTCGGCGGCTGCGGCACGGCATCTGCGTTGCCAAAATGCTCGATAAGACATCCAGTATTATCTGCGCTTTTGGCTTAGCAGCTGCCGCACCTCGCTCGCCGTATCGGCACTTAGAATTATGCGGTATTGCCTAAGATGAATACACCACGCCCGCAGCCGGTCCCAAAGACCAGTTGCGGGCGTGGTGATTTTTGTATAGGGAAGAATATGACGGATACAATTTTGCTTCCGGAATGGTCAAGACCGTTCCTTACAGAAATGGTGAAGATTGCGGTTAAAGAATAAAAGATAATGCCTAATCTCTACCTCCAATTCCTCATTGCTCATTCCTCATTCCTAATTTCTAATGATTGAGAAAACTCCTAACTCCTAACTTGCAATTTCCGTTCCCGGAAAATAGTACCCCAAAATGTCCTCCCAACCCGCGCCGCCTTCGGCCATGGCTTTAGCGCCATATTGGCTCAGGCCAACCCCGTGGCCGTACCCGCGTGTGGTGATGACAAACTGACCGCCGCGCCAGGCAATGGCAAAGCAGGTGCTGCGCAAATCAAGGGCCTTGCGCACCTCCAGCCCGCTCACCATTTGGCCGCACAGCTCCAGCGTGCGCACATACCCGGCTTTGTCCCAGGTGGAAGCACCGACCCAGCTTTCGGGGGAATCATCGGGGGTAAGGCCCAATTCTTCCAGCGCGGTGCGTACCTGCTCGGCGCTGTACTGAATGGTTACTTCGTACCCATCGGCAAACTTATCCCATGCGGAATCCACGCCGCATAAGTAAGGCAGCTGGCCGCCCCACACGTTCTGGCTGGCTTCGGTGTGGCCGCTGCTGATGGCATGGTAGCAGGCAGCGGCAGGCTGTCCGTTGTACAAAAGCACCGTCTGCCCGGTACGGGTGGCAAGAGATTGCAGGCGCTGCATGTTGGCGGCGTAATCACTGCCCCAGCGGCTTTGCAGAACCTCGCTGCTGGTCCAGCCGCTGCACAAAGCGCTGTTGGCGGTAAAGCTCTGCCCCTGAGCGGATAAGTACAACGCATAGCTGCGGCTGGCAACCATCTGGGCCAGCAGGGCATCGTCCGGCCAAGTTGCGGGCATCTCGCAGGCGGCAGCACCGACCATAAAATCCACAGCGGAAAGGGTGAAGTCGGAATCGCTGGCTTCATCATGCAGGGTGATGGTTTGGGGGAATGTGGGTGCAGCGGAAGGCGCGGCAGTGCTTTCCGGCTGTGCTGCCGCAGTAGGCGCGGCGGACGGCGTAACCGTGGGGGCAGCCTGTACCGGAACACTGGGGAACAGCAGGCAGAGAAACGGCACCGCAGTGCTTAACGCGGTAAGCAGGGCGGCACAGAGCAGCGTGCGCTTCAAAACGGCAGATCCCTCCATTCCGGCAGGTGCGGCGCACGGCAAAACCTTGCATTTTGCCGCGGAGAACCGTATAATAAATAGCACTGGCGGGGCTTGTCTTGCATCTTGACCCCGGAGCCTGTTACCATTGTATTCGCCGCAAGGGGGATTTATGCCCGGCGGGAAAGGCTGTCCTATGAAAAAATCAAAGAACAAATATTCGCCGTGGCCGGCGGTAGCGCTGTGCCTGGTGTTTTTGGCGCTGCGCATTGTGGATCTGGCGCTGTTTACGGACCCGGAAACCAGTTTCCCCACGGTGGGACCCTCGGCGGCGCGCTGGGGGACCGCGCTGGTTGGTGCGGCGGCGCTGCTTGTGATGGGCCGCAGGGCGGATGAAAAAATTGCCCCCGGCAGAAAAAGCCTGATGGGTGTTATGATGGCGGTAACGGGGACTGTGCTGGTACTGGCGGGGCTTTCGCAGTTGTTGAGCGCCGCAGTGGTGTGGCCCAGCATGGTGCTGCTGACGGCGGCGGGCGTGTGGTTCTTCGCTATGGGCTGGCGGGTTCTTTCGACCCCGGAAGGGCGTGGAACCGCCATGCCGCCCAACGCCGTGCAGTGCCTGATCCCTACGGCGGCGCTGTTGTGGGTGCTGATCCAGCGGTTTTCCATCATCCCGGCGGCATCGGCGCGGCTTGGCTGTACCTTCCGGGTGCTGGGGGCGCTGGGCGCGCTGCTTTGTGTGGGGATGCTGTGCAAGCTGCTGTATGTTCCCGGCGGTACCTATGGCTGCACGGTGCAGCAGTACGGCAGCCTGGCATTTTACTTTGCAACCTGCCACGAACTGCCGCAGGCCATCTTTGAGCTGGTGCGCGGCAGCGTCTCTGAACAAACCCTGCTGACCAGCTTGGCCATGGGCTGCATTGGCCTGTGCGGGCTGGCGGCCATGCTTACCACGGCCCCGCGCAGTAACCCGACAAAAAAAGATAAGGCAGACTGAACCGATCCTTCAGCAGCTCCTGCGTGCTGGGGGATTTTTGTATGCGGCAGCCGGGACAAAGGGGCAAAAATGCAGCCGCGGCAAACTGTGCTCCGCTGTCAAACACCGCAGCCCCGCCGCTTTGCCGGGCCAGCGCCTGCCACAGCGGCAGCACCCCGGCGGGGGCACCGCCCCGCAGGCAGAGCAGCACAGCGCGGGAACGCGGCTTTACTTCCAGCACCGCCTGCCCGCCGCAGGCCAAGACAGGGCGCAAGGCTTCCAGGACGGCGGCCTGCACCAGCGCCGGGCGCGCTGGAACAGGGCAGGTGATCCCCGACGGGAACATGACGTACAGCCAGCCGGGGCGGCGGCGCACGCATTGGGTCAGTGCCCCGGTCAGTGTTTGCAGCGTGCCGCATAATTCGCACCCCGCACCGCCTGGCTGGGCCAGCAGCTCCTGCACGGTCTGCGCCCGCAGCTGCGGCAGAACCAGCTCCGGCCCAAGCCCGGCCAGCGCCCGGCGGGCGGCTTCTTCCGCCAGGGCGGCGCGCCGGGTGGGGAAACGTGCAGAAGGTGGAACCATGGCAGCAGCCTCCGTGTGGTGATAAATGGGGCAAAACCTGTGGCGTTTACCCCGGCGCGGTGCCGGGGCAAGGATAGTATGCCCGAAAAATACCGCCAAAGGCCATACAGTTATTGACAATACGCCAAATTGGCGTTGAAAACCGCTGCTTTTTTTGCCCAAAACATAATTTTTGCTCAATTTGCGTTAAAATAATAACAGCCCCTCTTGCAGTTTTGGCAGGAATGGGGTACAATAGAATCAAACCGGAAAGCGGCAATAAGCCGCTTGGGTGGGGCGGGTTCAACCCCGTTCCGAATATAAAATCTTTGGGAGGATTTTACTATGGCTGTTAAAGTTGCTATCAATGGTTTTGGCCGTATCGGCCGTCTGGCTTTCCGTCAGATGTTTGAGGCTGAGGGCTACGAAGTTGTTGCCATCAATGACCTGACCAGCCCCAAGATGCTGGCTCACCTGCTCAAGTACGACACCGCTCAGGGCTCTTTCCTGGGCAAGATCGGTGAGAACAAGCACACCGTCGAAGCTACCGAGGATTCCATCATCGTCGATGGCAAGGAGATCAAGATCTACGCCATTAAGGACGCTAAGGATTGCCCGTGGGGCGAGATCGGCGTTGACGTTGTTCTGGAGTGCACCGGCTTCTACACCAGCAAAGAGAAGAGCATGGCTCACATCGCTGCTGGCGCTAAGAAGGTCGTTATCTCTGCTCCTGCCGGCAACGACCTGAAGACCATCGTCTACTCTGTCAACGAGAAGACCCTGACCAAGGATGACCAGGTTATCTCTGCTGCTTCCTGCACCACCAACTGCCTGGCTCCTATGGCCGACACCCTGAACAAGACTTTCCCGATCGTTTCCGGCATCATGACCACCGTTCATGCTTACACCGGCGACCAGATGATCCTGGACGGCCCGCAGCGTAAGGGCGACCTGCGCCGCGCTCGTGCTGGTGCTCAGAACATCGTTCCTAACTCCACCGGCGCTGCCAAGGCCATCGGCCTGGTCATCCCCGAGCTCAACGGCAAGCTGATTGGCTCCGCCCAGCGCGTGCCTGTTCCCACCGGCTCCACCACCATCCTGGTGGCTGTTGTCAAGGGCAAGGACATCACCAAGGAAGGCATCAACGCCGCTATGAAGGCTGCCTCCTCTGAGTCCTTCGGCTACACCGAGGAGCCCCTGGTGTCCTCCGACATCATCGGCATCACCTACGGCTCTCTGTTCGACGCCACCCAGACCATGGTCGCCAAGATCGACGACGACACCTATCAGGTGCAGGTCGTTTCCTGGTACGACAACGAGAACTCCTACACCAGCCAGATGGTCCGCACCATCAAGTACTTCGCTGAGATCTGAGTTCCCGCGTAAGTTACTGATCCGCTGAAAAATCCCCCTGGGACAATCTCCCGGGGGGATTTTTGTATGCTCTCTATGTTTCCTCAAGTTTCGTCAAACAGCACCCGCAGCATACGCTCTGGGCTGTCCAGAAAGCTTTTGGTGATTTGATAGTGCTCTGTCTCCCGGTACTCCACCGGCCGGATGGGCCCCTCCCCCAGCAGCAGTATCTCCCCCTGGGGGTAGGCCATCAGCAGGGGGGAGTGGGTGGCGATGACCAGCTGGGAGCCGGCCTGCACCAGCCGGTGGAGCTCCGCCAGCAAGGTCAGCTGCCGGGCGGGGGAGAGGGCCGCTTCGGGCTCGTCCAGCAGGTAGATGCCCTGGCCCCAAAACCGGTTGTGCACCAGGCTGAGGAAGCTCTCCCCGTGGGACTGGTGGTGCAGGGACTTGCCGCCGTAGCTTTGGTAGAGGCCGTCCCCGGGCTGGTAGTTGGCCAGCCGGTCCACCTCGCTGGAGACGTTGTAGAAGCTCTCCGCCCGCAGGAAAAAGCCGTCCTTGGGGCGGTAGGGGCCCCGGTGCAGCCGCAGATAGTTGTGCAGCCCGGAGTGGGTGTCCCGGGTGGAAAAGGCGAAGTTCCGGGAGCCCCCCTCAGGGTTGAATCCCAGGGCCAGGGCCACGGCCTCCAGCAAGGTGGATTTGCCGCTGCCGTTTTCCCCCACCAAAAAGGTGACAGGCTGGTGCAGCTCCAACAGGCCCAGCCCAGCAATGGCGGGGATGCCCTCCAAATAGGCGTCCTCCCCGGCAAAGCTGCCGCCGGTGCGCTCTATGGCGTTGAGATACATACCGTCCCTCCTTGTGAAAAAAGCACTCCAAACCGGAGTGCTTTTTCTTTGTATCGAAGTGTGCGGCCCCCAGCAGTTTGCCTGCGGGGGCCTCCCAAAAGAAGCCTGATGGTTTCACCGCGCTCCAAACGCGTGCCGCCCCGTGTGTCTATCTCACCGGGCTTTCGCGCCCATCAGGCGCGTACGCGAATTGCCCGCGGGGGCCTCCCCGCTACTCGTGGCGGAGGGCGTCAATGGGATTCAGGTTGGATGCCTTGATGGACGGGATCAGTCCAAAGACAATGCCCACCACCATGGAGAATACCACGGAAACCACAATGGACAGGGAACTGATTGCCACCGGCACGGATGCGATCTTGGAGATCAGCTGTGCCAGCCCGATACCGATGCCCACACCGATGATGCCGCCGATGCTGGTCAGCACAGATGCCTCTGTCAGGAACTGCGCCAGGATCTTTCCCTTTTTCGCACCGATCGCCTTTTTCAGACCGATCTCACGGGTACGCTCTGTTACAGATACCAGCATGATGTTCATAACGCCGATGCCGCCGACCAGCAGGGAAATGCTGGCGATCCAGATCAGCATGGTATTGGTGGAAGAGCTGAGCTTTTGCAGGGACTTCGCCTGTTTCAGCAGATCCTGGCTGTCATATTTCACCTGGCTGCTGTCATTTTCGCCGCCGGCGCTGGTGGTGCGGATGGTGGCGTTCATCAGTTCTGCCACCTTTTTTCCCACAGCCGGCATACTGTCGGTGTCCACCGCCTTTGCCAGGCAGTTTTCCGGTTCGTCATACTGGTACGCAATGGGCCAGGACTGGTTCGGAATGAACATCTTGCCGCCGCTGTTTCCCATATAAGTCCAGTAGTCCTCTTCGGAGTTGATGACCGGTTCGAAGCTGTTCACCTCAGTGACAACCCCCACCACCGTAAACGGCTCGCCGTTGATGTCGATGACCGTTCCCACCGGATCTTCGGAGGAATACAGGCTCTTGACGGCGGTGCTGTCCAGGATCACTGCCTTGGCGTTGTCGGTGTATTCCCTGCTGAGGAATCCTCTTCCCTGCTGCACCTCATAGCCGGCTGTGTCAAAGTATCTGGCATCTATGCCGAACATGGCGCCGCTGAACTGGGTGTTCTGATAGTATACGTTGTTGCAGTAGGAACGTGTGCGGTAAAAGGATGCCGATTCCACATTGTCCAGTGCGGCGATGTTGTCCCGCACTGCCTGGGAGATGACCGGCACGCCGTCCGGCGCCGACTGATAGGTGAAGTCATAGGGGCTGTCGCCCTGGTACAGCTGGACGCTGACCGTGTTGTTTCCCGCACCGATCAGATTGTTCTTGATCTGCTCGTTTGTGCCTTTGATGGTGGAAACAATGGCGATGATCGCCGCAATGCCGATGATGATGCCCAGCATGGTGAGAATGGAACGCACCTTATGGGACAAAATGCCCTGTAAGGATAAACGGATGTTTTCCAGCATATTCTGTCCCTCCTTTAATATTCCGATGTGCCGTTGGTCTCATGGACCAGCGCACCCTCTGACGCATATTTTCCATAGGGAAAACAGATGTAGTCCTCCTGGCTGATGCCGGACAGGATCTCAATGGCGCTGCCGCCGTCGATGATCTTTCCCGTCTGGATGTTCTGCCGCTCCAGCTTTTTGTCCTTGGATTCCCGCATCACATAGTACTGTCCGTTTTCCTGCCGCACATAGCTCATGGGCAGATAGAACGTGCTGCTGTCCACCTCGCTGGTAAAGCTGAGGCTCACATAGCTGCCCACGGAAAGGCTGGTGGAATCGGTCACTGCCGCCTGGAACGGATAGGTGCTGTTGTTGGGGTTCTCGCTGCCGTTCTGGTTGGTGTAGGCAGTCGGCGTTGTGCCGATCTCTGTCACCTCTGCGGTGAGCATTTCTCCGGTATCCCAGGCGTTCACTGTGATCTGAGAACCGACCGTCAGCTTATCCAGGTTCATCTCGCTGACATTGCCCTGTACCATGATGCCGCCGCTGCCCTGTACTACCAGGTACGGCTCGTTGGTCTCCAGGGATTCCACAGACTCTGCCACCTTTGTGACAACGCCGTCGATCTTCGCCAGTTCCTGTCCCTTTTCCTGCTTTTCCACTGCGCCGTCATAGTCGATCTGCGCCTTTTTCTCGTCGATCTCTGCGGACTGAATGGCGATCTGCTGTTCTGCCGCCTTCTGTTTCAGCTGCGCACGGGTGTAGACATAGTTGTCGCTGTCCGATGCAGCGGATGCCATGGGCTGTATTGCCGCCATAGGCGTTATCACAAATCCGCCCTGCATCTGTGCAGTGGGTGCAGCTGTGGTGTCCGGTGATGTGGTCTGCGTTCCCGGCGCAGACGCTGCGTCATCCGAAGTCCCCGGTGTGGTGTCTGCCGGCTGTGTTGTATCGCCGGATGAATCATCGCCGCCTGCCGGGTCATAGTCGAATGTACCGCCCACCTGGAGCGTACCGTACCAGACGCCGTTTCCGGAGATCTGCACGCCGCCGTCCTCGGTCACGGTAACATTCTGTCCCAGTGTCCAGTCTCCCGTAGCGGTCAGCTGGCTGCCACGCACCAGCCAGCCGTACAGCACTTCGCCCTGGTCGCTGTATACCACAAAGACAGCGCACTGTCCCGATGCTTTCAGCTGGTCCAGGACTGCCTGCTTGACCACCGTCGTTCCGGTGCAGGCGAACTGGAACGGGTCGCTCTCCGAGCCGCTGCCGGCTGCCGCCTGTGTCAGCGCCGTCACTGCCGCCAGGGTATCCTTGGGCGTTCCGGGTGTGTCCGGCGTATCCGGTTCGTCTGGCTCGTCCGGATAGTCGGGATAATCCGGGATCACCGGCGCCTCTTCTGACGGTTTCAGTTTCTGGATGCGTTCCAGTTCCTTCTTCGCCTGGCGCACGTTGTCCTGTGCCACGGCGAGCGCCGTCTGTTTCTGTGCCACTTCCAGTCCCACCGCCGTCATGTCATATTGCAGCAGCGGCGTTCCCTTTGTCACATGGTCGCCCTCTTTGACCAGCACCTTTTCCACCAGCTGGTCGTTGGACGGCGTCACGTTCTGCACATCGCCGGAGACGACCTGACCATCCATCGACAGATCATCGCCCCAATAGTACTGCACCATGTTGGCAACGGGCATCACGTCTACCTCATGCTTTTTCGCCTGTCTGGAGCGATACAGAAGCGTACCGCCTGTGCCGCCGCCGGCAGCTACTGCCAGGCAAACCGCTATGGTCACGATCTTTTTCACCTTTGTCATGAAGCATCGCCCTCCTGTTCTGTCCGGCGCTCTCCGAAACCGCCCTGTTCCAGTCTGCCGTCACGGATGGTTACGATCCGCTGGGCGTGCTGGGCAATTTCCAGTTCATGGGTAATCATTACGATGGTCACACCCTCTGCATTCAGCTGGGAAAACAGTTCCATGACCTGCTCACCGGAACGGGTGTCCAGCGCACCGGTGGGTTCGTCCGCCAGCAGCAGCCGGGGATGGCTCACCATGGCACGTGCGATCGCCACACGCTGTTTCTGACCGCCGGAAAGCTGGGTGGGCTTGAAGTTCACACGCTCTTCCAGTCCCACACGGGTCAGCATCTCTTTTGCCCGCACCAGCCGGTCTTTTTTCCGCACGCCGGCATAGAGCAGAGGCAGCGCCACATTTTCCAATACCGACTGACGGGGCAGCAGGTTGAAGTTCTGGAACACAAAACCGATCTTCTGGTTGCGTATCCCGGAAAGCTGGTTGTCGCTGCACTGCGCCATGTCCTGTCCGTCAAAGAAATAGCTGCCGCTGGTCTGTTTGTCCAGCAGACCAATAATGTTCATCAGCGTGGATTTTCCCGAACCGGACGGTCCCATGATCGCCAGATATTCGCCCTCGTCCACCTGGAGCGTGATGTCATGGAGCACCGGGACCGGCTCTTTCCCCTGGAGATAGGACTTGCAGATGTTGTGCAAATCAAGTACCATCTGCGCCACCGCCTTCCGCTGTATCGGCGTCCTCACCCGACAGCGCCTCGTTTGCGCCGTCCTCGGTGAAGCCGTCCCCAGTGTCTGCATCGCCGCTCACGCCGCCGTCCGCAGGCATTTCGTCCTCATCGTAGGAAACGCCGCCGTCTGCAGGCATCTCGTCCTCATTGTAGGAAACGTCTCCGTCTGCAGGCATCTCGTCTGCACCATCGCCTGTGCTGTCCTCCTCCGGCGTTGCCTCGTCGGGGTTGGTGGTGGTTTTCATGCCCTCCTGGTAGGAGTCGGACGGGAAAGCAATCATATCGTCCTCGGACAGACCGCTCTTGATCTCGCAGTCCCCTGCGGTATCGTCGGTCTGTCCCACTTCCACTTCCCGTTTTTCCAGGCGGTCTTTCTTGTCTGCCGCCCAGACATAGCTCCTGCCGTCCTCATCGGTGAGAACATAGTCCGAATACAGCCAGATGCCCGACTTGTCGATGCTGTCGTCCGACATATCGTCCATGGAGACCAGCAGGTGCTGTCCCAGCATGAGACCGTCGCTGGAGTCCAGTGTCACATAAAAGGGATACTTGGACGCTGTGGTCATATCATCGCTGCTGCCGTACATCATGCTGTTGTTCTGGCTGTTGTCCGCCTCGGTGGAGATCTCCGAAATGGTGCCTTTCCAGCTGGAATCGTCCACACGGGAGCGCAGCACCATAGGTTCATCCTGGTAGATGGACTGGATGTTCTGCTCGCTGATGGTGCATTTCACCCGGAACTCGCCGTCCGACATAATTTTCATCAGCACATCCGTGCCGTCCGACTGGAGCTGCTCCACGGTTTTCAGGGACTGCACCGTCCCGGTGATCTCCGCCTTGACTGTGGCGTTGTTGATGGTATTCTGCAGCTTTTCCAGCTCGATCTTCTTGGTCTTGATGTCATATTCCGACTTGGCGATATCCGTCTGCAGCGACTGGATCTGTGTGGTATAGGTCAGCTTGTCGTCTGCGCCGGCGTTCTTTTTTTCGGATTCCAGCTGGGTGATCTGCTGCTTGTTGGATGCGATCTCGTTTTCCATCCGTTCGATCTCCACATTGCCCTGCTGGAGTTCCAGCTGCATGGATTCCACATCATAGGTGAAAAGCGGATCGCCGGCGTTCACATGGTCGCCCTCCTGCACCGCAATCTCCGAAACGGTCTTTGAGGTGTCCAGCTTGATCTCCTTGGTCTCCTGGGGTTCGACCACGCCGGAGAACTGTAAGTCGGAGACTGTATTCGCCGCCGAGTTCACATCCCGGATGGGCATGACATATGCCACGCCGTCTACGCTGCTGCTCTTGCTGTGGTGATGCCACACCAGAACGCCGCTGACGCATACCGCCGCAGCCGTAACACCGGCAACTGTGCCGATGATGATTTTCTTGGATTTTCCCATATTCCTTCCTCCCTTTGCCGTCACGCAGATTCATTTTGCATCTCTTGAAAAAGGAATGCTGCATCAGTTCACATAGGCTTCCCTAACAAGGCACCCGTAGGGCGTGCCTTGTGCTGAGATGTCAGCGTAAGCTTACAAGGAGACTGACCCCTCAGTCAAGCCTACAGATCGGAAGAGC
>OLRI01002242.1_pt1 | contig 13889 bp, 10 predicted proteins | sample 1672871 | NCBI WGS metagenome assembly OLRI01 (sample SAMEA3136732, study PRJEB25190) | human gut metagenome
CACCAGCTCGTACTGGCTGGTGTTGGTATCCTGATATTCATCCACCATAATGTAACGAAAACGGTTCTGATATTTCTCAAGAATATCGGGACGCTTGTCAAATAACTCCAGAGTTTTCAGTATAAGGTCGTCAAAATCGAGGGCGTTGTTCTTTTTAAGGCCGCGTTCGTATTCCCGCAGCAGCTCGGGAAGAAGCCGCGCAAGGGGAGTGAACTGGTCGCGTGATAATTCTTCCGGAGTGCGAAAGGAATTCTTTGCATTGCTTATGGCGGATTTGAGCATTTTAACCGGGAATTGTTTTATATCGATATTCATGCTGTTGCATATCTGGGTTATTATTTTTCCGGTATCGTCATCGTCAAATATTGTAAAATTGCGGCTGTACCCCTCCAATGCTTCAATATCGCGCCTGAGTATTCTTACACATGCCGAGTGAAAGGTGGCTACAAGAATACCGTCGGAGGCATCGGCACACATGGAAGCGACACGCTCCTTCATTTCGTTTGCTGCTTTATTTGTAAAGGTGATTGCAAGTATGCTGTACGGCTGCACATTGCAGTCAAGCATCAAATGAGCGATCCTGTGTGTAAGCACTCTGGTTTTGCCGCTTCCGGCACCGGCAAGTATCAATAATGCGCCTTCGGTGGTATTTACCGCTTCGTATTGTTCTTTGTTCAATTTTACGGAGTTTATAAATGAATTCATATGTAAAATAATATCTTCGCCATTTGGCGATCCTTTCAGAGGAAATGCTTACAGGCGCACCGTGCCTTTTATATTGCCTCCGGCTTTTGAAAATACCGTTAAAGCAGAATTATTATATCATACTTTGCCGCACAGGTCACGCGTAAAAAATTAAACCGCGTTTGCGTTCGGAATATCAAGTGTGCAAATGTGAAAAACAAACAGAAAATGATTAAATTTTTGTTGAATTTATGCGCTTTAATCTTTACTTTTATACGCCGTCAATGTATAATAAGAGTATTCTGTGATTATTCTGCTTTGATTTCTTCATTACGGAATTTGCAGTAAACATGTGTCAATACAAAGGAGCTGTTCAGTTGGAAAATACCGTTGTGCAGATATTGCCCAATGATTACGAAGCCGAGCGTTCCTGCATCGGATGTATATTGCTTTCATCTGATTGCGCGGGAGCGGTTTTTGAGCGTGTAAAAAACAAGGAATATTTCTATCGCCCGAATCATCAGGAGCTTTACGAAAGCATAAGGGCGCTGTATAACAGCGGCCGGGCTATTGATACCGTAACACTGATGAGTGAGCTTATGCGCCGCGGTACGCTTGAGGTCATAGGCGGCGTGGGCTATCTGACCGAGCTTACCGGGGCAGTGCCCAGCGTGGCAAATCTGTCTTACTATATTGATATTGTGGTGGAAAAATACAAGCTTCGCCGGCTTATCGCGAGTGCAGGGCAAATAAGCAAGGACAGCTTTGATCAGCAAAAGGATTCTAAGGACATCATTGCATCGGCGGAAAGCGATATTTTTTCAATATCAATGAATAACGAATTGAGTGCCTTGGTGCCCGTTAAGGATGTACTGCCCGATGTGTATGAGCAAATAGATCAATACATGCTTACAAAAGGCAAGGTTTCCGGGGTGGCATCGGGTTTTAGGGCGTTAGATGCAATGACGGGCGGTTTTCAGAAATCAAACCTGATAATAATTGCCTGCCGTCCCTCGATGGGAAAAACATCGTTTGCACTTAATGTGGCAAGCTATGCAGCCATTGCGCAAAGGGCGCCTGTTGCAATCTTTTCTCTTGAAATGAGCAAGCAGGAGGTCGCAATGCGTCTTGTCAGCGCAGAGTCGGGAATAAGTTCGCAGCAGATAAAAGACGGCGAAGTCAGGGAAGAGGATATGGAGCCGCTCAACCGTGCGATGAACAATCTTGAGCATGCACCTATTTATATCGATGATACGCCCAGTATTACGGTGCCGCAGGTTCGCAGCAAATGCCGCAGAATAAAGGATCTCAAGCTTGTAATTATCGACTATCTCGGTCTTATGGGAACTTCCGGCCGTTCGGACAGCCGTCAGAACGAGGTAAGCGAGCTTTCCAGAGACCTCAAGGCGCTTGCGCGAACGCTGAATGTTCCGGTAATCGCGCTTGCACAGCTTAACCGTGCCAATACGGCGCGAACCGATAAACGCCCGATGCTTAACGATCTGCGTGAGTCGGGCTCGATTGAGCAGGATGCCGACCTTGTTATGTTTATACACAGAGAGGGCTACTATTCCGACAATCCCGATGCAGACAAAACACTTGCGGAAATTATAATAGCCAAGCAGAGAAACGGAGCAACGGGTAAAATTGAGCTTACATGGCAGGGCGAGCTTACAAAGTTTCTTGACAGATCATACCGCAGCGAATGATTTTTATTTCGGTGCCGGCGGGGATGTGCCCCCGTGCAGGCTCCGAAAACCATATGCATTATTTCAGCTTCTAAAAATTCGGGAGGATATACCATGATTCAGGTTACGAACCTTACAAAGACTTACGGCAGCAAGGTGGCGGTAAACAACATAAGCTTTACCGTGGAAAAGGGCGAGGTCGTAGGTTTTCTCGGGCGCAACGGTGCCGGAAAAACCACCACGATGAATATGATTACCGGTTATATTTCATCGACCGGCGGCACGGTCACCGTTGACGGCTGTGATATTTTGGAGCAGCCTTTGGAGGCAAAACGCAAAATCGGCTATCTGCCGGAGCAGCCGCCGGTGTACACGGATCTTACCGTGAATGAATATCTTGATTTTGCCGCCGATCTCAAGGGCATTGCAAAAAAGAACCGAAAGAAACATCTTGACGAAATAAAAGATCTTGTCAAGATTGCAGATGTGTCAGGACGGCTTATCGGCAACCTTTCCAAGGGCTACCGTCAGCGTGTCGGTATGGCTCAGGCTTTGGTGGGAAACCCGGAAATACTTATTCTTGATGAACCTACGGTGGGCCTTGATCCCAACCAGATAATAGAAATACGCAAGCTCATAAAACGGCTGGGAAAGGAGCATACGGTCATACTTTCCTCGCATATTCTTCCTGAGGTGGCGGATGTTTGCGAGAAGGTCATAATTATCGACCGCGGAAGCATTGTGGCACAGGATACCATATCAAATCTCAGCAGCGGTACGGGGGAGAGCAGCGTGCTTTCCGTCAGAATCGCCGGAGGAGAAAATCAGGTTCTGCGCACCGTGCGCGAAATTGCCGGCGTATTAAAGGCGGAAAGCCTCGGAACGCGTGAGCCGGGAAGTATTGATGTTATCATTACCACCAATAAAACCACGGATGTGAGGCGGGCACTGTTCAACGCCGCCGCGCGCGCCGGCACTCCGATATTGCTTTGCCGCTATATGGATATAACGCTTGAAGATATTTTCCTGCAATTTACCGGCAGCAAGAGGGAGGAGCAGTAAAAATGAATGCAGTATACAAAAAGGAATTGCGCGCATATTTTTATTCGCCGATAGGCTACGCCTTTATAGGCATCTTTATGCTTATGCTGGGCGTAATATTTCTCGTAACAAACATTTCCGGCTCTTCGGCCGATTATGCCGCCGCTCTGTCGGGAGCATCCAGCTTTTTCGGCTTTCTTGTTCCGCTGCTTACAATGCGTTCCTTTGCAGAGGAACGCCGTACAAAAACGGATCAGCTGCTTCTTACATCGCCGGTGCGCATCGTTTCCATAGTCTTGGGCAAATTTTTCGCAGCCGTTACGGTTTTGGCGATAACGCTGCTGCTCAGCTTCATATATCCCGTTATACTTGCAATACTGGGCTCGCCGAGCTGGGGCGAGATAATATCGGCATATGTAGGTTTTTTGCTTATGGGGTGTGCAAGCATCGCCATCGGCATCATGATCTCCGCCGCTACGCAAAGCCAGGTGGTGGCTGCGGTGGTAACCTTCGGCGTATTTTTCATGCTGCTCATGACAAGCAATGTAATAAAGCTGATAAGCTCTGAATTTCTCCGCCGGACGCTTACGGCGCTTTCGCTGTTTGACCGCATGCGGGATTTTACCTCCGGCGTACTGGGGCTTTCCCCGGTAATATACTACTTTTCCATCTGTGCAGTCTGCATTTTTGTAACTGTGCGTATCATTGAAAAAAGAAGATGGAGCGGCAATTAACGGGCTGCAGAAGCAAATGCGTACAACTATTCAGGAAAGGTGCCATATCAGATGAAAAATACGGATGAGAAGAACATAAAACGCTTAAGAAACGATAAGCCTGCGCACAATTCTTCAAAGGATAACGGCGTTAAAGTGGAAGCCGATGTAAAAAAACGCGTAATACGCGGCGGTTTTTCCACTATTATGGTAATTCTTGCAATAGCCATTGTGGTGGTGCTTAATGTTATTGCAAGCGCGGTGGAAACAAAGGCCGGACTCAAGATCGATCTTACCTCAAATAAGATATATTCTCTGTCGGCTCAGACCGAGAGCAATATTAGGTCGATAATGAATAAAAAAAATGAAAACGGCGAATATTCCAATGAATTCGTTATTTATAGCTTTGCTAACGACTATACGCAGGATAATCTTATAGGCAAAACGCTGGAGCGCTATGCTGCTTTAAGCAACAATATAACTCTCAGCGTTCTTGATCCCGCAAAGGACAGCATACTCAGAAATAAATTTTCCGGCGTAAGCGATCAGGTTGAAGATAAGACGGTTGTAGTATTCAACAGCAAAAAGAATTCCTTCAGGGTAATAAAATACGAAGATATGTATTACACCGATAAGGAAAACAATGTTTCCTACTGGACTTTAGAGCAAAAGCTTACAAGTGCATTTATGTTTTTAGATTCGGGCAGGGCGCAAACAAACGTATATTTTCTTACGGGTCACGGAGAGACGGTTACGAATGTGAAGTTTTCAGAACGCGCAAAGCTCCTGAAAAAGAAGCTCGAAGAAGAAAATTTTAAGGTAGATAATATTGATTTGGCAATGAACGATCTTCACAGCGGTGATATCCTTATAGTCATAGGGCCTGCAAGCGATATTTCGGAGCAAGACCGTGACAAAGTGATAAAGTTCCTTGACGCCAATGGCAAGGCTCTGTTTTTTCTTGATCCTTCGCGCAGCGGGCTTAAAAATTTTGAGGCTATACTTGATCATTATATGATCAAATTCAAAAACGAAATAGTTGGTGAAAAAGACAAATCAAGACATACTACGAACAACCCCTCAGACTTGGTCCCCGAGGTGATTTCAAACAAAGAAATCACCAACGGTATATTCAATTCAAAAAGCAGCGTTTATGCGGGCAGCTGTGCTTATCTGGAGGAATATAATCCGAGCAGCGATCTTCTTACGGTGCTTCCGCTGCTGAATACATCTGACCGGTCGGTCTGCATTCCGTATGAGGATTATATAACGGGCGCATATGAGAATAAGATGAGCGAGTATACAGAAGAAAAGCGGCGCTGCATCGGTTTGGCACTGTATCAGAAGGATTCCTCCAGCATGCAGATAGACGAAGGAACCCGCATCTGTGTATTTTCGAGCTCTGAACTTGCGCTTGGAGAACGCTCCGGGTCTGCGGGGAATGTCAGCCTTATCAAAAACTGCGTAAACTGGGTTGATAATAAAACCAATACGATTTCCATCTCCGGAGTGCAGATGAACGCTTACGAGCTTTCCATTGCCGATGCCGCTACCGTAAAAACCTTAGTAACCATCGTTATCATTGTAATTCCAGTGCTTATTCTGGGCGGCGGCGTAATCATTTGGCTTAGGAGGAAAAATCTATGAGTGCTTCGCACAGCAGCATCAAGGTGATGATAATCTCGCTGGCATCGGCGGTGGTTCTGCTTGCGGGGCTGCTTATCGGCTTCTTTGCAATAAATAAGGAAGAGACAGATCAAACCGCCGGTGAGCTTATACCGCTTATTGCCTGCAACGAAAACGAAATAAACAGTCTGCATATTGAATCCGCAAGGGATACATACAACATCGTATCCGACGGAGTAAAGGATTACATTCCTCAGTGGCGCATTGAGGGCAGGGATAATACGGATATCGATCAGTATTCCGTTAAAACCGTGCTTAACAGATGCTATAAGCTCAATGCCCGCCGTGAGCTTGGCACCGTTGATATATCCGACAGCGAAATGATGGCGGCATACGGCTTTGATAAGCCTACCGCCACTGTTACCGTGGACTACAAGGACGGCATCAGGACCTTTGTTGTGGGTGCGGCTTACGGTAAGGATTATTACATGTATGAAAAAGGAACGGGAAAGTATTATGTGGTTCCCTCTACGGTAGGGTTGTATTTTTCCATGACGGTGGATGAGCTGCGCACATTGCCTTCTTTGGCTGTGTCAATGGGAAATGTGGGGGTTATTTCTCTTCGCCGCAGGGACGCAAAGGATATGAACATCGCATACATGCCGTCTTTTATTTCCGGCTCCAGCGTGTGGCAGATGACCTCTCCCGTAAGCGGCTTTGCGGACAATACCGCCATTACCGAGTATACCAACAGCATTTCCGATTTTAAGATGAGCCTTTATGTGGATTCTGCGGTAGGGGAGGATTTGGCCAAATACGGGCTGGAGGAGCCTTATGCTACCCTTGTGCTGGCACCTCACGTGATGGGCGGTGAAAGCTCCGATAAACCGTCGCAGATAATTGCGGTGGGGGATCCGCTTAAGGAAATAGAAGGCTACCGCTATTGTTACAGCTATACCTTCAAAAAGGGCGACGAGGTTGATGCTTCAAAATGCCGTCTGTATGCAATATCGGATGAAACCTTCAATAAGATATTCAATGTCAATGCAATAAATATAGTGGACCGTAATGTCCTTATGACAAATATAGTAAACGTTACAAGCATTGATATGGAAATTCAGGGCAAAAAGAGCACAATGAGCATTACAAAGAAAACCCTGCTGGATGACGACGGCAACCCCATTGTTGATGAAAGCGGAAAGGCAACATACGAAACCTTCTTCGATATGCAGGACGGGCAGCGTCTTAAGGCGTCCTGCGCCCGCGCCTTTTTTTCAAGGCTTATTACATTGAAGATTTCCGCCTTTGTGCGTGATGACGATCCGCAGGAAATAGGGAACAAGGTATTCGATGTGGCAATACATACGGATATCAAACCTTACGGACTTTCCGACAGCAAGGTGTTTGTGGATTTAACGGCTGAAGCATATGAGCTGGACAGCAATTATTATGTTCTGCGTTTTCACGGTCAGCAGGAGAATTCCTGCAAAATAAGCCGTAAACAGCTGGACGAATTGTTTGAGGCATACGACCTTATGCTGAAGGGAGAGCTGCCGGCATTGCGTGATTGACCTGATTTAGCTGCAAATGTACAAATAGCAGTAATATATAAATCAAAAAGGATGCCTTGCAGGCATCCTTTTTTAATATCTTTCGCCTCTGTCCTATTCAACCGTAACGCTTTTTGCAAGGTTTCGCGGCATATCCACATCGTTTCCGCGCTGCACGGAGGTGTAATATGCAAGCAGCTGCATGGGCAATATGGCAAGCGTCGGCGTATATTCCGGCATTGTATCGGGAATTTCCCAAATATCATCGGAAACATCATCAAAGAAATGGTCGCTTTTGCGCACAAGCGTCAGTATTTTGGCGCCGCGTACGCGGCATTCCGTAATATTGCTTTTAATTTTCTCGGCAAGCTCTTTCTGAAGCGCAATTGCAATCACCAGCGTGCCCTCTTCCAAAAGAGCAATGGTACCATGCTTAAGCTCGCCTGCCGCAAGCGCTTCGGAGTGAATATAGGATATCTCTTTAAGCTTGAGCGACGCTTCCTGAGCTATGGCATAGTCAAGGCCGCGGCCTATAAAGAAAACACTTTCGCGGCCGTAATTACGGCTTGCAAATTGCTGTATCTTTTCCTTGTGCTCAAACAGTTCGCGGTTTTTCTCCGGCAATGCCGAAAGCTCCTTCAGGGCAGCGCTGATGCGTGTATCATCAAATATACCGCGCTTGCGTGCAATGTCGAGTATAAGAATATATGTCATCATCAGCTGAGACACATAAGCTTTTGTGGAGCAGACGGATATTTCCGGTCCCGCCCATGTGTAGCAAACAAAATCCGCTTCGCGGGCAATTGTAGAGCCTACAACATTGCATATTGCAAGCACCTTGGCACCGCGACTCTGTGCAAGCTTCATTGCGGCTATGGTATCAGCCGTTTCGCCGGATTGGGAAATTACAATCACTAAGTCCTCTGGGCCGATAATCGGATCGCGATAGCGGAATTCCGATGCAATATCGGCTATAACCGGTATGCGCAGCTGTTTTTCAATTATATTCTTGCCCACCAACCCGCAGTGGTATGCGGTGCCGCAGGCCACAAAGAATATGCGCTTTATATTTTTAATGTAATCGCTCTCAAGGGGCATTTGCTCGTCCCGGAGATACAAATTACCGTTTTCTTCAATAATGCTCGGCGAGAGTGTGTCCTTAAGGGCAATGGGCTCTTCATGCATTTCCTTGATCATGTAGTGCTTGAATCCGCCCTTTTGCGCGGTTTTAACATCCCAGTCTACATGAAGAACATCCTTTTTGACCTCCTGACCGAGCTCATTGTAAATTTTAATATCATCCTTTGTAAGAACGGCAACCTCCATATTGTCAAGCAGAAAAACATCACGGCTGTATTCAAGAATTGCCGGGATATCCGAGGCAATAAAGCTGCCGTGAGAGGCTTTTCCTACAACGAGGGGGCTGTCCTTGCGTGCACAGTAAAGCTTGTCGGGGGAATGCTTTGTTACTATTCCCAATGAATATGAACCCTGAAGGCTGCCGAGAGTTTTAAGAACGGCCTGCATCATATCTCCGTCGTAATAGTAATCCAAAAGCTGAACGATAACCTCCGTATCAGTCTGAGAGATAAAGGTTTTTCCGGCCTTGGTAAGGCTGTCCTTGAGTTCCTTATAGTTTTCAATGATACCGTTATGTACAATGGCGATATCGCCTGCGGTATTCATGTGGGGATGCGCATTTGTATCATTTGGCTCACCGTGTGTTGCCCAACGGGTGTGGCCTATGCCCATATGCCCGCCGATGGGCTCGCGCTCTATAAGAGAACGCAGGTTACTGATTTTCCCCTTAACCTTGCGCACCTCCAGCTTATCACCGTTGAGAGTGGCTATTCCGGCAGAGTCGTATCCTCTGTATTCCAATCTTTCAAGTCCCGACAGCAATATCGGCACAACGGGTTTTTCACCAATATAACCAATAATTCCGCACATAATGTGTTTCTCCTTAAAAATAATACGCGCATACCGGCAGAAGCCGAAATTAAAAGCGTCGTAAGCAATAGCTGAAATTTTGTCGTGTATGATAAATATTTATATATTATCTTTTATATTATATTCCCGTTGGCGGCTTTGTGTCAATTAAAAGTGCCGCATTTGAAAACTGCAATGCGTTTTCGAGCGTTTAACAATCTGGAAAACACGAACATTAATACGAACATTAAAAATAATGTTTGCTTTTAATCGGCGTATGGTTTGACAAAAAGGGTATAGCGTATTAGAATTTTCACGAAAACTAATGAAACGGCGGTGAAGGAATATGGATTTGATCAAAAAGGAACAGTTATACGAGGGCAAGGCAAAAAAGGTTTTTGCAACACAGGACCCGGATTATGTTATTGTTTCATATAAAGATGATGCTACTGCTCTTAACGGGCTTAAACGCGGTACCATTTCGGGAAAAGGTGAGGTAAACAACCGCGTGTCCAATATTCTTTTTTCATACCTTGAAAAGAACGGCGTGCCTACGCATTTTGTTAAGGAGCTCTCGCCGCGGGAAACTGCGGTAAAGCGGGTATCAATAGTTCCCGTTGAAGTAGTTGTGCGTAATGTCGCCGCCGGCTCTTTGGCAAAGCGGCTGGGAATTCCCGAAGGAACAGTGCTTAAAAAGACGGTTCTTGAATTCTATTATAAAGATGACGCCCTCGGCGACCCGCTTATTAACTGTTCGCACATCTATGCGTTGGATATTGCAACCAAAGCTGAAATGGATCGCATATCCGAGCTTGCACTGAAGGTTGATAAGCTGTTAAGCGAATATTTTGCCCCGGCGGGAGTAAGGCTTATTGATTATAAGCTGGAATTCGGAAGATTTCACGATCAAATCATTCTTGCGGATGAGATATCGCCCGATACCTGCCGTTTTTGGGATGATAAAACGGGGGAGAAGCTTGATAAGGACCGTTTTCGCAGAGATCTGGGCGGCGAAGCCGAGGCCTATGCGGAGCTTATGCGCAGAGTGCTGAAGCAATCTGAGTGCTGAAAAAGGAGCTGCAATACAAAATGACTCAGAGTGAAGAATATGCAGTGCAGGAGCATTTCAGCGAAGAGTGCGGGGTAGTAGGCGTATATAATAACGGCGATATAGATACCATGGCAATGTATTTTGCTCTGCACGCACTTCAGCACCGCGGACAGGAAAGCGCGGGCATGGCGGTAACGGACGGAAAAACGGTAATTTACTGCAAGCATACCGGGCTGGTAAACACAGTATTTACAAAGGCGCGCCTTGAGCGCATGAGCGGCAAAAAAGCCGGAATAGGCCATGTGCGGTATTCTACAAAAGGGCATAACACCACGGTAAACGCACAGCCTCTTGTGGCGTCTTTTGCGGGAGGGGATGTGGCTGTTGCGCATAACGGGACGCTGCTTAATACATTAACGCTTAAAAAACAGCTTGCCATGCACGGCTCAATATTTCAAACGCAGACCGACAGCGAGGTTTTTCTGCATCTCATAGCACATTATGCCGGCGATGGAATGACTCAGGCGCTTGAACATATGATGAAGGATGTTCAGGGCTCCTATGCGCTTACCGTGCTTACTCGCGACCGTCTGTACGGCGTGCGTGATCCTTACGGCATAAGGCCGCTGTGTATAGGAAAAAAGGGCGGCTCGTATGTACTTGCTTCCGAAAGTGCGGCTCTGGATGCGCTGGGCGCCAAGCTGGTCAGGGATGTATGCCCCGGAGAGATTGTGGAAATAGGCCCTGAGGGGCTGAAAAGCAATATGGTAAAAAACCGCGTCAGACCCGCCGGCATGTGCCTGTTTGAATATGTTTATCTTGCCCGTACCGACAGCATCATGGACGGAATCGATATCATGGGGGCGCGTCTGCGGGCCGGCATGGCGCTTGCGCAGGTGCTGCCAGTGGATGCCGATCTTATAGCCGGAGTTCCCGATTCTGCATTAACAGCCGCAATGGGCTATTCCCGCAGCAGCGGTATCCCGTACGGCGATGCGCTTGTAAAAAACCGTTATGTGGGGCGTTCGTTCATTCAGCCTGAGCAATCGCTCAGAGAGTTGGCAGTGCGCATGAAGCTTAATGCGCTCAAAGCAAATGTTGAGGGTAAAAGAGTCGTATTGGTGGATGATTCAATAGTCAGGGGAACAACAAGCAAGCGCCTTGTTGATATACTTAAAAATGCCGGAGCAAAAGAAGTGCATTTGCGTATAAGCTCACCGCCGGTAAATTATCCCTGCTATTTGGGCATAGATACTCCGTCAAGGCGGCAGCTGATAAGCGCGGGACATTCCGTTGAGGAAATACGTGCAATGACGGGGGCTGATTCTCTTGCATATCTTCCCCTTGATGGGCTGATAAAGGCTGTTTGCGAAAATGACGAACCCGGTTTTTGCACCGGCTGCTTCAACGGAGGCTATCCCATGAATATAAGAACCTGCAAAAACAAAGGGATGTGCAGAATTAACAAATAATTGCGTTTACAAGGCAGGCGTAAAATGTTATAATCACGGTGTTGCAACCGTGATTTTTTATACGGTTTCGGCGGCAGTGTTCGTCTGTCTTAATAGGCACTGTTTGCCAATACCACGGCTTGATACTTAATTAATGATACCTGTTTGCGAAAGGAGCGGCATTTTGATGGATACAGAACTTCTGAGAAAAAAATATTACGGCTTCGGCGGAAGCGACAGCGATGAATGGACTGTTTTCTTTGAGGATACCCCCGAGGAGCAAAGCATATTTGTTCCCGGCTGCTATTTTGATGTTGCAAAGGAAAGCGGCTTGTTCCGCGGAGTTATAAAGCTGCTGGACGGGGACAATGTCGTTGTTCAGGACGAAAAAATAGAAGCGCTTCCCGATAAAATGCAGCTTGCCGCGATAAGCGCGATGCTTCGCAAGCCTGATTCCGAGAGGTTTGTTTGCCGGCTTCTTGCGGGGCGGATGCTGGATGTTCCTGATGAATGTGATATTCTTATGGACGGAAACGGAATCGCATTCCGTCACTGCAATATCGAATTAAAAATTTCAAACGATGCGGCAATCCTGTTTCAAAACGGCAAGGAGTATAAGCGTGTGAACATTCAGGACAGCGATTTGTCCGCGCAGGAGCTCGGGGCATTGCTGCTTGCCGCAACCGCTCCGGCAGTAACTTCCATGGCACAGGATGAGCTTGCAGAGTGCCTTGCGGAAAAATATCCGGATTTTGCACAGCTTTGGATAAAAAGCTACGAGCTTTCTAACGGCAATGCGGCAATATACCGCTTGGTAGTGCCGTCGCCGGCCGATCCCGCCCACAAGCTTTGGGTCATAATAGGGCAGGAGAGCGCCAATGTCGGCATGGATGATTTTTCGCTTTGCGACGATATTTGCCTGAACTGTGATGCGGTGGCAAAGTATATTGATTCGCTTATCACCGAGCATACCCTGTTTGTAGCTAAATATAAGGACAAAAAACATTTCGAAGAGAAAAATGAGGCGGAATTCGAATGGCTCGCCGCCCCCGAATCGCCGGAAAAACTGGAAAAAAACTTTGCAAAAAAAGCAAAGGGACTTTCCGGATTGTTCAATAAAGGAAAAATAATAGATATTTTTTCTTGGAACAATACATTCAGTATGACTCTTGAATTATAAGCCTGCATTTGTGAAAACATCGAATGACCGTCAATAAAAACACAGCCAAGGCCGATATGCATCGGCCTTGAAACTTTTAAGCAAAATAAACAGAGGTAACTCAAATGAAAATCGAATTGCACGCACATACATCCGAGGTCAGTCCGTGCTCCGGGATCAGCGCGGCGGATATTATAAGCGGATATCATAATGCGGGATATGATGCCGTTGTAATAACGGATCACTTTAATTTTTATGTACTTGAAGGTTTTAATATAAACAATGAAACCGACAGGGTCAAGCGATATATGCTGGGCTATGAATTGGCGCGGAAAGCAGCTGCAAAATACGGAATGAAAGCTATTCTCGGCGTTGAGGTATGTCTTCGTCACGAAAAAGGCGGGGATCTTTTGCTTTACGGTATCAGGCCGGAAACACTTTGCGCTCACCCGTATCTTTATGATTACTCCATGCAGCAGCTCAGGGACATATGTGATAAAGAGGATATACTCCTGTTTAAGGCGCATCCCTTCCGCGGAGTTTGTGATGTGGATGTTACAAAGCTTGACGGCGCCGAGGTGTACAACGGCTGCCCGAGGCATGACAGCAGAAACGATCTTGCGCTCAGCTGGGCAAAAGAGCACAATCTGATTTTTTCTTCGGGCGGCGATTGTCATCTGCCTGAGGATATCGGCCGCGCCGGTATAGTTTCCGATATTCTTCCGGAGAATTCGCTGCAGCTTCGCGATCTTTTAAGAAGCGGCAATTATTCTCTTATCCGCGCTCAGGAGTGATTTGGCCGCCCTGCAATATGGTTACATCCCTGTGTGCGTCAACCGCATACTGCAAGTATATAAAGCAAGAATTCAGCATAAAAACTAAGGCATCGGCCCTATGGACCGATGCCTTTTGGCATATCAAATTTATAAAATCAAACTACACCCTGAGCCAGCATGGCATCTGCAACCTTTACAAAACCTGCAATGTTCGCGCCTAT
>OLRI01002243.1_pt1 | contig 13884 bp, 12 predicted proteins | sample 1672871 | NCBI WGS metagenome assembly OLRI01 (sample SAMEA3136732, study PRJEB25190) | human gut metagenome
TGGGAGAGATTGATGTGGAGGATATTGAGAGGTTCTTTGAGGTGATGAGGGAGGCACAATATCTCCTATTTATAAGATAGGTCGTTGATTGGAAGAAATGTTTCTTTAGAATGGATGTTGTGTTTAATTCAAATAAATTTTTTTGTTGGATAAATCAAGCTTTAATTACTTGCGTTAGTAGGATAATTTGTGTCATTGAAACTTTGGTTCCTTCTAAATTTAGTGATAAAATAAGGATTTTAAGAAGTCATGAGGTTGTGTTTTATAATGTAATAGGATTGACATTCTTTAATTCGTTGGGAGGATTATTGACTATTTTGACACAAGTAAAGCTAGCCAATGTAATGGGAGCTTCTCATTATGGGGTATATTCATATTGTTTAGCTATTGGAGAAGTTGGTGCTATGGTAGTTCGCTATGGGCGACATAAAACAATGGTACGAGATCTTATACAATATCCGGTTAGAAATTTACAACTTATTTCTTCCACATTTATTATTGGGGTAATTAATTTTTTGATTTTTTTAGGGCTAGTTCTTGTTTTTCATCAAGATATAGATATTCAAATTTCTGTAGGAACAGTGTTGCTTATATGCGGTGCTTGTTTGATCTCATTGGATTTTCAACCTGTATATGAGTCTTTAAACGCAATGAGTTGGCATTCTATGTATAATTTGTTTCAGAAATTGATATTTGTTATTATCTTGTGGGGAATAATGCTGTCTCCATTTACTTTATCTTTGAATGTATTAGGAATAGTATTCTTCTTTTCTTGGATACTAGTAATTGTATGGCAATATAAAGAAATAACTTCGTTTTTTCATTTGAAAATCATTTCTACATGTGAATGGAGTAAATTATTTAAGTTGTATCGTGAAAATTTTGTAGTTGCATTTAGTTGTCTTTTTGGAATAGCTTTTGGACCAATTATTCGTATTGTTTTAAATAATTATTGTAATTCACGGGAAGTGGGAGTTTTCTCTGCAGGTTTACAAATTTTATTGATTGCTCAGTTTATATTAAATCAAATTGGACGTATTGGTAACCCAATGATGGCAATTATTGGAAAAGATAATTGTTCTATGAAGCAACGGAGACTTTTTGTATATCGTTATTTGTTTATAATGCTTTCAAGTACTTTGCCTTTTTTTATACCATTTTTCTTTTTTCCTTCTTTAGTTGTTAATATGTTTTTTACTGAAGAATATGCTGACTTAGTTATAATGTTACCTATTTTAGCTGTTTATTTGATAGCATTGTCTGTAGGAGTTGTTTATACTCAATTTTTGATTTCGATGAGAAAGGATCGACTTTATTTTATTATATATGTTTTAGGAGCTACTTTGACTATTTTGTGCGCTTTTCTTCTTATTCCTATATTGGGGATATTGGGGGCTACTTTATCTTTATGTGTACCTCATGCTTTAACTTGTTTATGTTATTGGTGGTTTTCTGCTAACTTGTTAAGAAAGTAGTTATGTTTGTTGAAAAAATAAGAATTCGTATCTTATTGGTACGTTGGATTAAGACAATATTTCATATATCGGATTTGAATCTTTTTCTGCGTGATGTTAGATTATATAGTTCTAAACTTGTTTATTGTAAAAAATTTACAGTTGTGGATTTAGTGAATTTAATGTGTGAAATGGGAATGAAGCCAGGATCTACAATCGTTATTCATTGTGCTATGAAGCAGTTTTATAATTTCTCAGGTACTGCAGAGGAGTTAATTGATGCGATTATTGAAAAATTAGGACCAGAAGGTACATTATGTATGCCTTCTTATCCATTTGATAAGAAGAATGAAAATATATTATTTGATGTTATAAAGAGTCCTACAGCTGCTGGATATTTAGCAGAAACTTTTAGAAAACGAAAAGGTGTAAAACGAAGTTTGAACAAATTACACTCAGTGTGTGCATTTGGTAAATATGCTGATTATCTTATTAATGAACATCATTTATCTAAGACGTGTTTTGATGAAAAATCTCCTTATTACAAACTTGCTAAACTGAATGGCCTTTCTTTTAGTTTGGGTTTGCCTAAATACTATATTGGAACCATAGAACATGTTTGTGAGAGTTTGTTATGTAATGAACTAGGCTTTTTTCGAGATTGCTTTTTGAAAGAAGTTAATTTTAGATATAAGGATGAAAATCAATTAGAAATTTATCATAAAATGTGGACGTGTGATCGTTTATATCTTCGAGCACATAATAGTAAACTAATTGATACTTATTTTGATAAAGAAAAATTTAGTCGGAAGCGAATTTCAAATTTGAGAGTTAGTATGTTTGATGTTGGTTATACTGTTGACAGGCTTGTTGATTTAGCTATGCAAGGGAAGACTCTTTATTCTTATCCAAAATTTTATAAATAAGAATGCCTCAGATAATTTTTATATTAGGTATTTTGATCTATCGTTTTTTTCTAGATAATGTCTATATACAAACAATAGCACCTTTCTATGCTTATCAGGGATTAGATTATGTTGGCACAAATATAGACTATTGGATTTCTTGGGGAGTGTTAATTGCCTTTTCATTATTGATGTCATTGCTTTTGAAATATAAAGAATTTTTTTTATCTAATATACTGATTCTTTTATTTTTGATTCGTTTTGTTCCATTTACTTCACTTTTAGCATGTAAGTCATTAGATAATCGTTTGTTATTGATGGAATTGATATACTGGGGGGCTATTTTTTTGTTTTCGCTTATTTTGAAACGGCCTTGTTTACATTTTTCTTTCTCTAAAAGATATAAACTATCTACACTAAGATTTTCCGTAGTTGATATTGTACTTGTTTTTTCTGTTTTAATTGTTTTATTTGTTTCTGGTTGCTATGCCCATTTTAGATTGAACTTTAGTTTGATGAATGTATATGATTTAAGAGAGGAGGCACGTGATTTTAGTATGCCAGTTCTCTTAAAGTATTTGTGGTCTGCTACAGGAAATGTATTACCTGTTCTTTTTGTTTATTATTTGATTATAAAAAGAAGAATAGTATGTTGTTTTATAGCTTTTGTTATCTTATTAAATTTTTCAGTCGATGGATTGAAAGCTAATATCTTTAAATTGTTTTTATGTTTGCTTTTACATTTAGTGTATAAACAGAATTTAATAAAAATGTTTCCTTGGCTTTTTGCTTTACTTTGTTTCTTCTCTTTAGCTGAATATTATGTATTTAGTACTCCTCTACTATCTGAATTTGTAGTTCGTAGGGTCTTATATATACCTGCTTTGCTTGATTCGTATTATTTTGACTATATATCGAAATATGGTCCTGTTTTTTATCAACGTGGAGATGTACACATCGATTTTATAATTGGAGAAGAATATTTTGGTAAAGCATCAATGAGGGCTAATAATGGTCTTTTTACTGATGCTTATATGAATCTTGGTGAGATAGGATGTCTCGTCTATCCATTTGTCTATGTTGCTTTTTTTAAATTTTGTGAATCGTCTTTTGAAGGCGTAAATGTAGAGTTAGTCATGTTTGTCATTATTATAATGGTTATAACTCTCAATAGTTCTGAATTTACGACTTCTTTATTAACGCATGGTTTATTTGCTCTTTGTTTATTACTTTATTTCTTACCAAGGAAAAGATATGACTAAATGGTCGTTTTGTAATAAATTGTAATTGCTACTATCTGTGCAACATTAGTTAGATAAAATATAATTGTTATGAATATTGAAAATAGTAGAATTTATTTTTTTCTTCGAAATTCCGTGCTTTATGGAATGCTTCAGCCTATTTGGCGCTTCTATTATAGAAGGTGTAGAAAACGTGCAATGAAATTATATGCTTGTGAGTTATTAGAAAACATGAAGCAAATATTGGATAAAAACAATATTTTGTTTTGGCTTGATTTTGGAACTCTTTTAGGTGCATATCGTGATAAAGACTTTATTTCATATGATTGTGATATTGATATTGCAATTTTGTATGAAGATGCAGAACGTGTAAGGAATTTATTGAAAAATTCTGATTTCTGTTTAACTCATGAATATCGTGTTGGAAAAGCAGGTGAAGTGGCTCAGTTAAGTTATAAATATAAATCTTTGTCGATTGATATCTGTTTTTATCATAAGAAGAATGAATCTATGTATTGTTATTTATGCTCTATTCTGCCAGGTGTTTCAATCGTGAACAATAGAAGATGTGTTGTAGCAGTTGCTAAATGTGTTGTTCCATGTGAGAAATTTGCAGATATAAACTTTCATAAGTTAATATATCATGCTCCATTTCCAACGGAAGAGTATTTGGCTGCTCATTATGGACCCAATTTTATGATACCTGACTCTAAATTTGATTACACAAAGGATGCTCCAAACATAACTAATTATGCTATAGAAGAATTAGCTGGTGAATGTATCTATAACGACTAAAATATAGATGAAGATTTTACATATATGTAATGCTTATCAGACAAATTCTTTATATCAAGAGTTGTTTGATAGAATTCAAAAAGATAACATTGATCAAGTTGTTGTTGCTCCAGGATATTATAAATCTGGTAGTGAATGTGTTAATGGAGTCCAAGTACTGTATTATTTTAGAAAAACTGGTGGTTTTCAACGCTTGTTCTGGAAGCATAAAGTAAATCGTATAACAAAATATGCTTTGTCAAATGTAACAATATCGACTGTGGATATTATTCATGCGCATACTCTTTTTAGTGATGGGGCTGTGGCTTATCAATTGTGGAAAAGACATTCGATACCGTATGTTGTTGCCGTCAGAAATACAGATATAAATTTCTATTTTAAGTACTTTTTATTTTATCGTTCTTTAGGATATAATATATTAAAGCATGCAAGTAAGGTGTTTTTGATTTCAGATTCTAATAAAAAGAAATTTTATAATATATTACCTACTGGAATACGGAAAAATATAGAACATAAAACAGAAGTCTTGCCGAATGGCATAAATGATTATTGGTTGTTGCATCGGAATTATAAAACATCCCATAATAAAAAAAAATGCAGTGAAATTAATTTGGTATATGTAGGAGATTTTGTTAAAAATAAAAATATTCATATGGTAGTAAAGGCTGTTGAATATTTAAATAAAGTGGGGGTTAATGTTTTGTTTACTGCTATTGGGAAAAAAGACAATACAATGAAAGGTTATCAAAAGTATCTATTTAGGGAGGAGGCTAAGTGGGCTTTTTTTAAAACAATGGAGCGATTGGATAAAATAAGCTTAATTAATTTCTATAAGACTTGTGACATTTTTATAATGCCTTCATTAACAGAAACTTTTGGCTTAGTGTATGTTGAGGCTTTATCTCAAGGTTTACCTATTATTTATACCAAAGATCAAGGTATTGATGGCTTTTATGAAGAAGGTTATGTAGGCTTTCATGTTGACCCTCATGATATTGATGATATTGCAAAAAAGATCATCATGATTATTAATAACTATGATACATTAACCGATAATATTAGGAATTTACTACTGGATACTTTTGATTGGAATAATATAGCAAAAAGATATATTGATTGCTATACTTCAATTTTTCATAATACATTCCTGGAATAAAAGATATTCTTAAGATTTTAGTAATATGACACAAAAAATTAAAATTGCCGTAATCGGTCTCGGTTACGTAGGGCTTCCTTTGGCCCGTTTGTTTTCAACAAAGTATAAAACTATTGGTTTTGATATGAATCAGTCACGGGTTGATTCATTGATGGGTGGACATGATTCAACAATGGAAGTTAGTGATGAATTATTGCAATCTGCAATAAAGGAAAATGGTTTCTTTTGTACGACGAAACTTGATGATATTAAAGATTGTAATTTTTATGTAGTAGCTGTCCCAACCCCTGTTGATATTAATAACCGTCCCGATTTGACTCCTTTAATTGGTGCAAGTACCACTGTTGGAAAAGTTTTATCTAAAGGAGATATTGTAGTCTATGAATCGACTGTCTATCCAGGTGTTACAGAAGAAGAATGTTTACCTGTTGTTGAGAAAGTTTCGGGCTTGAAATATAATATTGATTTTTTTGCGGGTTATTCTCCGGAACGTATAAATCCGGGTGATAAGGAGCATACTGTTGAAAAAATTAAAAAGGTTACATCTGGATCGACAGCGGAAATAGCGGATATTGTAGATGCTGTGTATAATTCTGTATTGGTGAATGGCACTCATAAGGCCCCTACTATAAAAGTGGCTGAAGCTTCAAAAATAATAGAGAATTCACAGCGTGATGTTAATATCGCTTTTATGAATGAATTGGCTAAGATATTTAATGCTATGGGTATTGATACCAATGATGTAATCGAAGCCGCTTCATCCAAATGGAATTTTATAAAATTGAAGCCGGGTCTTGTAGGAGGTCATTGCATCAGCGTAGATCCTTATTATCTAATTCAAAAAGCTCAAGTATATGGGGTATTGCCCCGGATTATGTCTGCTGCTCGTAGACTGAATGACGGAATGGGAGATTATGTGGCTAATCAAGTAATCAAATTGATGAATAAAAAAGGAGTACTTGTAAAAGACTCAAAGATATTGATTCTTGGAATAACATTTAAAGAAAATTGTCCGGATATTCGAAATACAAAGATTGTTGATATATACTCTACTTTAAATGAATATTCAAGTAATATTGTTGTTTATGATCCATGGGCTGATAGCGAGAAAGTTTTTCGAGAATATGGTATTCGGGTGATAAATAATGATATAGATGATTTACAAGAAAAGTTTGATGCTGTTGTATTGGGAGTCGCTCATAATCAGTTTAAAAATATAGATGTACGGCGATTTTTATCTCATGAGTATGGGGTGGTATATGATGTCAAGGGGGTACTGGGCACTGAGGCAATTGACGGTCGCTTGTAAATTATGCTGTCTGTAATCTGTCCTGTTTACAATGAAGTAAAGTATATCGATGTTTGCATTCGGTCTATTTTACTTCAAGACTATTCCCAAGAGAATTTAGAAGTTCTATTTGTGGATGGGCTGAGTTCTGATGGGACTCGTGACATAATCAAAAGATATAGTGTTGAATATCCATTTATAAAACTGCTGGATAACCCCCATCGGATTGTTCCATTTGCTATGAATGTTGGAATAGAGTCTGCTGTTGGAGACATCATTATGCGTTTAGATGCACATGCTTTATATCCTTCTAATTATTTTTCTACCCTTGTGAGTGAACTTAACAGACTTGGTGCGGATAATGTTGGAGCAGCTTGTCGAACAGATGTTTTGAATAAGACTTCTAAAACTTTGGCCATAAGGGAAGTTCTAAGTAATAAGTTTGGCGTGGGAAATTCGAGCTTTCGTTTGGGAGTCAGTAAAGTTATGGAAGTCGATACTGTTCCATTTGGTTGTTGGAAACGGAATGTTTTTGAGAAATATGGATATTATGATGTCCGTTTGATACGCAATCAGGATATTGAACTGAATAAGCGAATTATTCGTGGCGGAGGACATATTTATATTGTATCTGATACTTATTGTACATATTTGGCAAGGGAAACGTTTGGAGGTATCTCTCATAACAATTATTTGAATGGAAAGTGGAATGTTCTGACAGTGTATTATACTGGGCAGTTCGATTCTCTCTCTACGAGACATTTTATTCCTCTGTTGTTTGTTTTATCATTATTAATTCCGATATTATTATCTATCCTATATTTTCCGATCATTTTCCTCACGCTATTTTCTCTATTTCTCTATTTGACCATGTTGGTTGGTATTTGTATTTCGCTTAGTCTGAATAAGGGATTGAACTTCTTTTATTTGTTAACTGCTTTTGTGGCATTGCATTTATCTTATGGTTGGGGATCCTTAATCGGAGTGTTTGAATTACTAGTAAAGAAAATTGATATTAAATTTTGTTGATGTGCTATTGAAATCTCTTTTTGACCATATCGTTGCTTTTCTCGGTCTCCTTTTTCTTTCTCCAATTTTATTAGTAACAGCTCTTCTTATTCGTGTTAGGATGCCTGGAGGTCCTGTTATATTCAAACAGAAAAGAGTTGGGCGGTATGGTAGATTATTTACCATGTATAAATTTCGTTCTATGACGGTTGGACATTCCGGTAGTTCTGTTTCTGTAAAGGGGGAAAGCCGAATCACGCCATTGGGGGCTAAATTGAGAAAATATAAGATTGACGAACTTCCGGAATTATGGAATGTGCTGATAGGAGATATGAGTTTGGTTGGTCCTCGTCCTGATGTTCCGGGATATGCTGACAATCTGCAGGGAGGCGATAGGAGGATGTTGCTTTTAAAGCCAGGTATTACTGGACCTGCCAGTTTGAAATATCGTAATGAAGAAGAATTGCTGGCAGGGCAGGATAATCCTCAAAAATATAATGATGAGGTTTTGTTCCCTGATAAAGTGCGAATAAATATAGAGTATTTGGATAACTGGTCATTTTGGAATGATATTAAAATCATCGTTTATACCGTTTTTGGAAAAGATATGTAGAATTTTACTTTTCCTCTTGATTCCCTATTACGTAAGAAAATGAAATTATAATAAATAGTTTATTATGAACAAACGAATCTGGCTTTCGCTTGCTCACATGGGTGGCCGTGAGCAAGACTTTATAAAAGAGGCCTTTGATACGAACTGGGTTGTCCCTTTGGGACCTAACGTGGATGCCTTTGAGCAATCTTTGGTTGAATATTTACATGAGGACCGTCGTGTGGTGGCCTTGAGTGCCGGAACGGCTGCACTTCACTTGGGCTTGATTCTCCTGGATGTAAAACCCGGTGATGAAGTGATCTGCCAAAGTTTTACTTTTGCCGCCTCTGCCAATCCGATTTCTTATCTGGAGGCCAAACCTGTTTTTGTGGACAGTGAGAAGGATACCTGGAATATGGATCCGGTATTACTCGAGGAGGCTATAAAGGACCGTTTGCGCAAGACGGGTAAGCTCCCGAAAGCGATCATTCCCGTTCACCTTTACGGTATGCCTGCCAAGATGGACGAGATCATGGAGATTGCGGGTCGTTATGGGATTCCGGTTCTGGAGGATGCTGCCGAGGCGTTGGGTGCGGAACTGAACGGACGGAAGTGTGGCACTTTTGGTGAATTGGCCGCGCTTTCTTTCAATGGGAATAAGATGATCACGACTTCCGGGGGAGGTGCTCTGATCTGTCGTACGGAAGAGGAGGCCCGACAGACAAAGTTCTATGCGACGCAGGCTCGTGATGCCGCTCCGCATTACCAGCATACCCATATCGGTTACAACTACCGTATGAGCAATATTTGTGCGGGTATCGGTCGTGGGCAGATGTTTGTCCTCGATGAACATGTTGCCCGAAGACGGGCTATACATACTCTTTATACGGAGTTGCTTAAGGACGTTCCCGGTATAACGGTTCTTCAAAACCCTGATGGGAGGTTTGATTCAAATTTCTGGTTAACTTGTATCCTGGTTGATCCGAGTGTTGCCGGTAAGACTCGTGAGGACATTCGTTTGAAACTGGATGCTGAGAATATAGAGACTCGTCCTTTGTGGAAGCCGATGCATCTTCAGCCTGTATTTGTAGATGCTCCATTCTATGGAAACGGTACGAGTGAACACTTATTTGATATCGGCCTTTGTCTGCCTTCAGGACCGACATTGACGGATGAAGATATCAAGAGAGTAGTAGATACGATCAGACAAGATATGTAAAAGTATACCCGTTGGGGTATAAATAAATACTGTGCTCCCGCTTTTATACCATATCGGGTATAAAAGTGGGAGTCTTTTATTATACTTGTGCCCCAACAGGTATAATATGGAAAATCAAACGATAGCAGAATACGTAAAACAAATGCGTAGGGAAACTGGACTAACACAGGTGGATCTGTCAGAGAAAGTCGGTGTAGATTAGGTTTTGTACATGCGTTGAAACTGTTGATAATATGATACTTATAACTTTCCCTGAGTGATCGGTTCCAGATGCCCTGTTTTCCTTTGTCATCTTCCTGTAAATGTCCACCTTTGCAATGTTGATCAACGAAATGTGAATAAAATTAGTAGTAATAACATGAACAAAAGGAGATTAGGAATATGACTTTATTTTATAGAGCAGTACAATCGACCATGGCAACTAAGGCCGGTGACAAGAAGTGGCATTTGAATCTGGTGAAGATAGGTAAAACGGTGTCCACCCAGCAACTGGCAGAGATGATTGCGGAGAAGTCGTCATTGACCCCGGGTGATGTGCATAATGTGGTCCGGAACTTAATGACGGCAATGCGCAGCGAGTTATTGAACAGTAAGACGGTACGCCTGGAAGGGTTGGGTACTTTTACGATGAAGGCGCGTAGCCGGGGGAGGGGAGTAGACAAAGAGGAGGATGTCAATCCGAACCAGGTGGGGGCTCTTCTCTGTCACTTCACACCGAAATATACCCGGCCTGCCGCTATTGGCACTACCCGTGCATTGCTTCAGGGTGTTGAGTTTCAGAAGATAGGCAGTATCGGCACTTCGGGCGGTCATGATTCCGGTAATGGTGATGGAGACATTGTGGATGATCCGACTGCATAATAACTTTAATCAGATAAATACATGAAGAAGAATAGCTGGAATATCCTTTTAAAGGTGATTATAGCTGTGGCAAGCGCCATTGCAGGAGTGATAGGAGGGCAGGGATTGCTCTGATAGTTGACCGATCGTTTCGGTTGAAAAAATAAATGCCGGTATCTGTTCGGAAGAATGGGTACCGGCATTTATTATTATGGTTAGCAAAACCGATAATTAAGAATAATCTTGTATATTTGTGAGTGAAACGATTAATAGAAATGTGTTATGGCTAAACTTTACCCGATTGGGATACAGAACTTTGAGAAAATACGTAGGGAAGGCTATCTTTATATAGATAAGACTGCATTAGTCTGTAGATTGGTAAAAACGGGTTCATATTATTTCCTGAGCCGTCCCCGTCGCTTTGGCAAGAGTCTGCTGATATCTACTCTTGAAGCTTATTTTCAAGGGAAAAAGGACTTGTTTCGTGGTTTGGCTATGGAGGAGTTGGAAAAAGATTGGATAAAATATCCGATTTTACATCTGGATCTGAACACCGAAAAGTATGATACGCCCGAAAGCCTGGATCGAATATTGAACGATACGTTGGCTAAATGGGAAATGGTGTACGGGACTGCTCCTTCTGAAACTTCTATTCCTTTGCGTTTCAAGGGTATTGTACAGCGTGCCTGTGAACAGTCGGGGCAGCGGGTGGTGATTTTGATTGATGAATATGATAAACCGATGTTGCAGGCTATCGGTAATGAGGAGTTGGGAGAGAAGTATCGTGATACACTGAAAGGTTTTTATTCTGTGCTGAAAACGATGGACGGGTATATCCGCTTTGCCCTTTTGACGGGAGTTACCAAGTTTGGTAAGGTAAGTGTGTTTAGTGACCTGAATAATCTGAACGATATCTCTATGGACGAACCTTATGTGGAGTTGTGTGGAATTACAGAAAAGGAAATCCATCATTATCTGGAACCGGAAATTCGTCAGTTGGCGAAATATCAAAAGATGTCGTACGAAGATGCTTGCCGGGAGCTGAAGGAACGGTATGATGGTTATCATTTCACGGAAAATTCTATCGGTTTATATAATCCGTTCAGTATACTGAATACTTTTTATAAGATGAAGTTTGGCAGTTACTGGTTCGAAACAGGTACTCCGTCTTATTTGGTAAAACTTTTACTGCGTGATAAATATGACTTGCAACAGCTGGCGCACGATGAGGCGACATCAGATATGCTGAATTGCATAGATTCTACTTCGAAGAATCCTCTGCCGGTGATTTATCAGAGTGGCTATCTGACGATAAAAGGGTATGATGAACGTTTTGATATCTACCGCCTGGGATTTCCCAATCGGGAAGTAGAAGAAGGTTTTGTTAAATATCTTCTTCCATTCTACACAAACATAGATGCTATCGAGTCACCATTCCAAATTCGTAAATTTGTAGCCGAAGTACGAAGCGGTGATTATGATGCCTTTTTCCGCCGCCTACAAAGTTTCTTTGCCGATACACCTTACGAATTGGTACGCGATTTGGAACTACATTATCAAAATGTACTCTTCATCGTATTTAAACTCATTGGATTCTATGTAAAAGCAGAGTATCATACCTCACAAGGACGCATTGACCTCGTCCTGCAAACCGATCATTTCATCTATGTGATGGAATTCAAACTGGAGGGAACCGCCGAAGAGGCTCTGCAACAAATCAATGACAAACATTATGCACAAGCATTTGCTGCCGACAAGCGACAAATATTTAAAATAGGCATTAATTTCAGTAATGAAACAAGAAACATCGAAAAGTGGATAGTAGAAGATTTGCAGTAAAATTCACCTCCAAACAATCAGAGAATCCAAAACGTTTGATTAAATTTGCAGAAATTTTTCTTTAATACAACTTAATGATAGAGAAGCTGATTGTTCTTGAGGACATTGATCCGGTTATTTTTTACGGCGTAAACAACGCCAACATACAGTTAATTAAAGCTTTATATCCAAAGCTACGCATAGTTGCCCGAGGCAATGTCATCAAAGTGCTGGGCGACGAGGAAGAAATGTGTGCTTTCGAAGAAAATATCACCAAACTTGAAAAGTACTGCGCCGAATATAATTCACTGAAAGAAGAAGTTATCATTGACATTATAAAAGGAAATGCGCCGCAAGGGGAACAGACAGGAAACGTGATTGTGTTCAGTATCACAGGAAAACCTATCATCCCCCGAAGTGAAAACCAGTTGAAACTGGTAGAAGGATTCGCCAAGAATGATATGGTATTTGCCATCGGTCCGGCAGGTTCGGGAAAGACATACACCGCTATCGCCCTCGCCGTACGTGCATTGAAGAATAAAGAAATCAAAAAAATCATCCTTAGCCGCCCCGCCGTAGAAGCCGGAGAAAAGCTCGGTTTCCTGCCCGGCGACATGAAAGATAAGATCGACCCATACCTGCAACCTTTATACGATGCCCTGCAAGATATGATACCTGCTGCCAAGTTAAAGGAATACATGGAATTGAACATTATCCAGATTGCCCCGTTAGCCTTTATGCGCGGACGCACGCTGAATGATGCGGTCGTCATTTTGGACGAAGCCCAGAATACTACCACACAGCAAATCAAAATGTTCCTCACCCGTATGGGTATGAACACCAAAATGATTGTGACGGGAGACATGACACAGATTGACCTCCCCGCTTCACAAACATCGGGATTGGTGCAAGCTCTCCGTATCTTAAAGGGAGTGAAAGGTATCAGTTTTGTTGAACTGAATAAAAAAGATATCGTACGCCATAAACTGGTGGAACGTATCGTGGATGCTTACGAAAAGTTCGATAAAGAAGCGAAAGCTATCTGTCCATAAGAACAATGTAGCGGTATAACGCAAATCTCCTGACCACAATAAGGCTGTGGCGTACAATATTTCTTCCAATCAAAACGACCTGCTGCTATATTACAGCAAAGTAATTTTAGAGTTACTATACCTTTCCAACTCTGAAAATCTTTTTTATAACCTTTTTTCATACTACTAATGTGCTATATTATAATAAACTTCGGGTTCACTTGACACGTTGTAAATCCAGCTTCCGCAACGTACCAATAGAGCATTCTTGCCATAATAGAGTTTCTTCATTCCGGTTATACTTCCTGTTATGTGAAAGTTAGGGAAACGACTGATGTCTATTTTCTGTGCATCGCATCTGTAGAGTGTTTTAGTTCTCATTGCATTTATTTTTTTAAGTTGTTTTTTATTTCCCTCTTCTTGAAGCCTTCCGACTTCACCCAAGAGGTTGTTTCATGTGCATTTTCAACGGTGGATGCAAGAACTTACCGCCGCATGGCTGGCTCAGGAATACGGCGGCAGTAACAGCAACAGCCT
>OLRI01002248.1_pt1 | contig 13861 bp, 8 predicted proteins | sample 1672871 | NCBI WGS metagenome assembly OLRI01 (sample SAMEA3136732, study PRJEB25190) | human gut metagenome
TGTTTCAGCTCTGCGGCGTACTGCGGCAGGAGTGCGCCGTTAGTCGTCATGGTGAGCTCCCGCACACCATTGATGACACGCAGACTGCGGCACAAGTCCACGATGCCGCGCCGCACAAGCGGCTCTCCGCCTGTCAGCTTGATTTTCGTAATGCCAAGTCTTACCCCAATCCTGCACACTCTTTCAATCTCTTCAAAAGAAAGGATGTCTTCATGCGGAAGAAAGGAAAAGCCCTCTCCCGGCATACAATAAACACACCGCAGATTACACCTGTCTGTTACGGATACCCGCATGTAATCAATCCGCCTGCCGTACTGATCGTTCATCGTCCGCACTCTCCCGCCTGTCCTGTCAATATTTCAAGTCCATGTTCCACTACCGGAAGAACTGCTTCCAGATTTTCTTTTACCGCTTTCGGACTGCCCGGAAGATTCACGATCAACGTATGATTTCGGATCGCGGAAACCGCTCTGCTCAACATTGCCCTCGGCGTCACTTCCGCCGAAGCTGCTCTCATCGCCTCTGCGATCCCCGGAACATTCCGATGTGCAACTGCCATTGTAGCCTCAGGAGTACAATCACGCAAAGAAAACCCTGTACCTCCTGTCGTAAATACGATATCAACCTTTTCATCATCACAAAGTGTACATAGACACTTTTCAATTTCTTTTTGCTCATCCGGGAGAAGTTCCGTTCTCACAACATCGTATCCCTGATCCGCGATCATCTCACAGATCAACGGGCCGCTCTTATCTTCTCGTTCTCCCGCAAATCCTTTATCACTCATCGTAACGACCGCAGCTTTCCATCTGCGCGTCCGTTTCTCTTTTTTGCGGCACACGTTCTCCACATCTTCTGCCTCTGCATTTCCCGCAGATCTGTTTTCTGCCGACAGATTTTCACCGACAAGTCCGGCACACCGGTCAAAATCGTTCCATATATCTCCGCTTTTGCCTCCGGTCTTTTTCAAAAGACGGATATCGGTAATCTCCATCTTCTTATCCAATGCTTTACACATATCGTAAATCGTAAGAAGCGCGGCGCTCACTCCTGTCAAAGCCTCCATCTCAACTCCGGTCTTTCCTGTCACTTTCACTGTACAGGTACAGAAGATCGCACATTCTTTCTCATTCATACGAAAATCCACCTTACAATTCGTAAGCGGCAATATATGACACATAGGAATCAGATCTGAGGTCCGCTTCGCCCCTGCAATACCCGCCGTTGCCGCAACAGCCAAAACGTCGCCTTTACCGACTGTCCCTGCTTTCACAGCCTGAAAAACATCCCGGTTTACAAGAATCTTCCCTTCTGCCACAGCCTCTCGTGCCGTCTCTTTTTTGTCGGTCACATCGACCATGACCGCTTTTCCGTTTTCGTCAAAATGTGTTAATCCCATATAGAGTCCTTTCCGTTCTCTTACATTTTTCCAAATCATTTTTTATTCTACCACAGTTTCATAAATTTTTCGACGACAAGATTGTAAAAAAAGAATGCCCTGTACCGTGTTGCAGTACAAAGCACTCTTTTTGAATCTTCTTTCGTATATTTACATTTATAAAACAGACGCCGCTTCATGAGCGGTATGAACCGCATGATATAATGTTCCTATTTTCGTATTACAGTCTCCGACGAAAACAACTTCTCTCCCCGCATCCGCAAATGCCTGTACTTTCTCTTCATTTGCTTTTACCCCCAGCGAAAGGATGATCTGTTCATATGAAAGTTCTATCGTTTTTTCATTTTTTACAAATACGATGCGGTCGCCCTCAATGTTCATTTTGACACCGCCGATCATCTTGACCTGTTCTGCTTCCAACAGTCCGCGCAGGGCAATTTGATTAAATTTGGCGCCTCCTCTTCCAAAATCACAGACATCGATCATGTCAACCAAAGTAACTTCTTTTCCCGCTTTTGCCAAAGACAGCGCTGCTTCGCATCCGGTAAGTCCTGCGCCTACGATCACAACTTGCTTCTTTGCAGAAACTTTCCCAAGCTCCACATCTCCGACCCATACGACATCCTCTCTGCCTTTCGCAAACTTCGGAATAACAGGCTCTGCTCCGACTGCCACGATCACCGCGTCATAGTCTTTTCCCTTCAGATCTTCCGCCCGAACTTCACTGTTCAAATGAACAGAAACCCTCTCTTGACCGGAAATAGAATGAATCGTCCATTCTACATATTTTTTGATATCTTGCTTGAATTTCGGAGCGCCTGCCATTGTGAGGACTCCGCCTAAATGATCTTCTTTTTCATAAAGATCTACTGTATGCCCTCTTTGCGCCGCCGTTCTCGCCGCCTCGATTCCCGCAGGTCCTCCGCCTATCACGGCAATCCTCTTAGGCAAAGTGTTCCCCAGATTCATATACAATGTTTCCATCCCAAGTTCTGCGTTTACAGAACACCTCACCGGAGCAAGATCATAATGCGTCCGGTTAATACAATAATTGCATCTGACGCATGGTCTTGTATTCTCAGGGCATCCGCTTTTGGCGTTCTTAACCACCATCGGATCTGCCATCAGTCCTCGCGCCATAGAAACCATATCGGCCTTTCCTTCCGCAATATACTGTTCCGCCTGCTCTAATGTAACCGACCCGACTACCGTCACCGGAACAGAAATCTCTTTCCTGATTTTTGCCGCGTCTTCGATGTTGATTCCATGATCGTAATAGATCGGCTGATTCATATAAGGAGCAAGTTTTTGCTCGGAATGCATCCCTCTGGATACATGAAGAAGATCGATATACGGCTCAATCCGTTTTACAAATGCGATAACTTCATCCAGGGAAGGCGAACCCTCGATCATATCATTTGCATTGATCCGATATTCGATAGCCAGACGATCTTTGATCTTCTCACGAACCGCAGCGAGCAGTTCCACCGTAAATCTTGATGCATTTTCAATCGTATCCGCGCCATATTCATCTGTTCTTTCATTGATCCTCTTGTTCAAAAAGCATCCCGGAAGCTGCCCGTGAGCTCCATGGATCACAAGACTGTCAACTCCGCATCTTACCGCGCGCTCTGCCGCCAACGCAAAATCTTCAATATATTCCTTGATCTGTTCTTTCGTCATATAAGTAGGGTCAAGCTCTACCGCCGGCTTATCGCCGTTGTGATCTCTGTCTGCGAAGTTTCCGCCATACATATTAATGGCAAAAAGTTCTATTCCGATCTTGCACTGATACATATGGACAAGATCTGATAAGATCGTCATTTCATTTACGACACTTTCTTCGCTCATTCGCAGCAGATGAGTGACAAATGGAGGGAGATTTCGATTGACGCAGCCACATCCGATATTAATACATGCCGCTCCGCCTTTTACGATATCCCTTACCCATTCAATCAATTCACGGTTTACATGACCGTCCGCCGTCGCAAAGGACGGCCATACAGGAGTGAAAGAAACTCTGTTTTTCAATGTCATGGGGCCGATTTTGATAGGACTTAAAACATGTTCGTAGTTCATTTTCTGTTCATTCATTTTCCGATGTTCCTTTCAAAAGTATTTAATCATCTTTTGAATGTCTTGCACCGATCTGAAAATCTTCGTTATGATCGAACATATATTTCACGGTGATTGGATCATCCCCTGTCAGTTTTTTGAAATCATCAGTAAAGATATCCATTTTTCCTTCTCTGATCGCCTGCGCAAACGTCACCATTCCATCGCTTGAAAACGGAGCTTCACTGTCTTCCAGGAATACGCCGTCCGTCGTTCTTGGCACTCCCATAGCATCCCATATCTGATAATTTTCTTCATCCGTTACATTCTGGAACGTCAGATTGTTTCCTGTGGATTCATTTCCAATCTCAATAAACTGAGTAATCGTCATCAGCTCCGGTCCGTTAATATCCCAGACTTTCTGTGTAAACTCACCTGATCTGTGAAGCGCGTACGCTACAGCTTTCGCACAGTCTTTTCTTGAAATATAAGCCATTAATCCATCACCTTGTGAATTTGTAAGCGGAGTTCCCATTTTTACATAAGTAAAGTAATTTGTGACCATCGCCTCTGCATACTGTGAATTTCTCATAAACTGATAATCTAAGCCGACCTCTTTTATATAATTTTCTGTATAAATGTGGTCTTTCTTTTCAACACTAGGATTTGTCTCATCGTCTGCATTCACTAACGAAGTATAAATAATCTGTTTTACTCCTGCCGCTTTTGCCGCATCTATCGCATTTTTATGAGCTTTCTGCCTTTTCGCTCCTACAAACGGCATCGAAATAAGAGCCAGCGCATCTGCTCCTTTGAATGCCTCCGACAATCCATCTGCGTTGTTAAAGTTTGTCTGACGAGTCTCGACTCCCATATCTGCATATTTTTTGAGCGCCTCTTCACTATAACCACAAAAGATCAGATTCTCTTTCGGTTCTAAAGTAAGCAAAATTTCAGCGGCAGTTTCACCTAAATTTCCGTCAACACCTGTCAATAATAATTTACCCATCGTTTCATTTCTCCTTTGCTTTTCATACTGTAATGATAATATTTTAACAAGCAAAAAGAAACTACCTGCTTTTCTATAAAGACTATAAGTTTTTCTTATAATCTTTAAAATATGCTACAATATATTCATAAAACTGAACAACACTTTGTTTTTTATTTTCTTTTAAATAAGCCACCGCAAAATCTGCATGATGATGACTTCCTACTATTTTTACAGTGCACAGATCTTCCTCTTCCGGCACAACCTCTCTGCCTGTATATCCTATTCCTTCATCCAGTTTTATAGATATAAAATACTCCGAAAGAGAATTCACTTCTTTTACAATATTCGGTTCAAACCCATCCAATATAAACGCCTTCATAAAATCATCATAAAACTTTCTGCCCATCTGCGAAGATAACGTGATCATCGGCTCGTCTTTTACTAAAATGGGGTTGATGCTTTTATACTGACTTAATCTGTTTTTTCTGCTGCATACAATACACGTTTCCGACTGATGAATCGTTTCATAAGAAATATCCGGGTTTACAGAAAACTCTGATGACAGACCAAAAGCAATATCAATATCTCCTGCCTCCAACAGCTTTTTCCCCTCTTCAAATGTATAAACACGAACATCAAAATGCGTTTCATGCCCTTCTTTATATTCATTGATAATACGGGGAAGATATTTATTTTCAAACGGACCTGTAATCCCCACTACTATTTTCTGCGAATTCTTTTTTTGAATATAACGCGTCTGTTTCTCGATTTTCTCATATTCCTCAGATAACTGTTTGATCTTCTGATAATAATATTTACCGGCTTCCGTCAATTCAGGGCGGTATTTACTCCTGTCAAATAAACGAACTCCGACTTCTTCTTCCAGTTTAGAAATCTGCTGGCTAATGGCAGCCTGCGACAAATAGTGCTTTTTCGCCGCCTGCGAAAAGCTTCCTGTTTCTACAACTGACATAAAAAAATAAAAACTCTTTTTTAACATGTTGCCACCTCACCTGTTCCTGAGAATACTCGTTCTTTAAACTGCTTTCCTTTTTAGTATTCTTTCGTGTTATATGTGCGAAAGATCTTGCACTCAAGCTTCGGTTGTAAAAACTCAGTGCAGTTCAACTCCCATCATACCACATACAAAAATCATTTGCATCCGATCAGAACTCAACTCCACCGTCCGATCAGACCCCAGTTCGATTTCATCGCTTCGCTCTTCATCTCACTGACGGGCGTCCGCCCTATGCTTAAAAAAGAGGACTCCGCACCTTGTAAGCAAGCTTACGCTGCGGAGTCCTCTTTTTTATGCGCAGGTCTGATCTGTTGATTCAAACTGTGAATTGTATAGTTCGGCGTAGAAGCCGTTTTGGGCGAGGAGTTGTGTGTGTGTTCCTTGTTCGATGATATCGCCGTCTTTCATAACGAGAATGAGATCTGCGTCTCGGATTGTCGATAATCTATGGGCGATAACGAAACTTGTTCTGCCTTTCATCAAATTATCCATTGCTTTTTGGATTCTTACTTCTGTTCTTGTATCGACGGAACTTGTCGCTTCGTCAAGAATGAGGATCTTCGGATCTGCAAGTATTGCTCTTGCGATCGTAAGAAGCTGTTTTTGTCCTTGTGAGATGTTTGTTGCTTCTTCATTGATTTCCATCTGATAGCCTCCCGGAAGTGTCTGGACGAAACGGTGAACATGTGCTGCTTTTGCTGCCTGTATAACTTCTTCCTCTGTTGCGTCGAGTTTTCCGTAACGGATGTTATCCATGATCGTTCCGTGGAAGAGCCATGTATCTTGAAGTACCATTCCGAACATTTCTCTTAGTTCGCTTCTGTTGAAGTCTCTTACGTCATGGCCGTCGATCTTGATCGAACCGCTGTTTACATCATAAAAGCGCATGAGCAGTTTGATCATCGTTGTTTTTCCGGCTCCTGTAGGACCGACGATTGCGATTTTCTGACCTTCTTTTACATTTGCAGAGAAATCGTTAATGATGATCTTTTCCGGATTGTATCCGAAATGAACATTTTCAAACTGTACATTTCCGTGAAGTCCTTCTACCGAAACAGGGTGTTCAACCGTCTGATCTTCTTCCTTTTCTTCGAGGAATTCAAACACCCGCTCCGATGATGCCGCCGCAAGCTGAAGCATGTTTGTCACCTGAGCAACTTGTTGGATCGGCTGTGTAAAGTTTCTCACATACTGAATAAATGACTGGATATCTCCGACTTCTATTGTCTTTTTAATCGCCAGAAAACCTCCGAGTATCGCTACTCCTACATAACCTAAGTTCCCTACAAACTGCATGACCGGCATCATCATTCCAGAGAAAAACTGGGATTTCCATGCAGATTCATACAATTTATCATTTGTCCGGTCAAATTCACGGATCACATCGTCTTCTTTGTTAAATGCCTTGATCACGTTGTGTCCGCTGTACACTTCCTCGACCTGACCGTTTACATTTCCGAGATATTCCTGCTGTCCGCTGAAATATTTCTGCGAATGTTTCATAACGAATGAGATCAGGCCAACGGAAATCGGCAGGATCAACAGCGCCACAACCGTCATAAGCGGACTGATCGAAAGCATCATAACGAGAACTCCTATCAGAGTCGTCACAGAAGTAATAAGCTGCGTCGCGCTTTGGTTCAAACTCTGTCCGAGAGTATCTACATCATTTGTCACACGGGAGAGCACCTCTCCGACAGGCTTCGTATCAAAATAATCCATCGGCATCCGATTGACCTTTTCCGTAATATCTTTTCTCAATCGGTACGTCGTTTTCTGTGAGATTCCGGTCATAATCATTCCCTGAATAAAGGAACAAAGCGCGCTGACTACATACAGACCGAGAGTAATAAGAAGGATCTGTCCGATTTTTCCGAAATCCATTCCCGATCCGCCCGATACTTTACTGACAAGCCCGTTAAAAATCTCTGTTGTAGCCTTACCTAATATTTTCGGTCCGACAATGTTAAATACCGTTCCGCATACTGCGAAAACAGCGACAAAAAGCATCTGCACTTTATATACGCTCATATATTTTACAAGTTTTTTAAGCGAGCCTTTAAAATCCTTTGCTTTTGCTCCTCCTCGCATTCCTCCATGAGGACCTTTCATTCCGTGCCTAGACATCGCTTCTCACCTCCTGTTCCGCTGTTTTTGCACTGATTGCTTCTTTTCTTTCTTCTGTTTTTATCGTTTCACTTTTTATATCTTCCGTTTTTCTGTCTTCACTTTGCATTCCATCTTGAAGTTCTTTTTCAGACAACTGGGATGCCGCAATCTGTTTGTAAACTTCACAGTTTCTAAGAAGCTCTTTATGTGTACCGATTCCTGCAATCTTTCCATCATCAAGTACAATGATCTGTTCTGCATTTAAAATCGTACTGATTCGCTGTGCCACGATCAGCACCGTACTTTCTTTCGTCCGCTTTTTCAAAGCTTTCCGTAGAGCAACGTCTGTCTTGAAGTCAAGCGCCGAAAAACTGTCGTCAAAAATAAACACTTCCGGTCGTTTTGCGATCGCCCTTGCGATTGAAAGTCTCTGTTTCTGGCCTCCGGACACATTCGATCCGCCCTGCGAAATAGGACTTTCATATTTGTTCGGCTTTGCTTCGATAAACTCTGTTGCCTGCGCTATCTGCGCAGCTTCTTTCATCTCCTGCCCGCCGCCTTCCGGATTCCCGAACATAATATTCGATGCGATATCACCTGAGAACAACAGTCCTTTCTGAGGAACATACCCAAGTTTATCTCTCAAATCATGCTGTGTCACTTCACGAATATCTGTTCCATCCAAACGGATACTTCCGTCCGTCACATCATAAAAACGGGGGATCAGATTGACAAGCGTTGATTTTCCGCTTCCGGTACTTCCGATAATCGCTGTCGTTTCTCCCGGTTTTGCCGTAAATGTAATATCTTCAAGAACATTTTCATCCGCACCCGGATATTTGAAAGAAACATGGTCGAATGTGAGCACACCTTTTTGTTTTTCTTCAAATTTTTTCGGTGTTTTCGGATCATGGATCACCGTCCTGCTGGACAGAACCTCATCCACACGATCTGCCGCAACAGCCGCTCTTGGAAGCATAACCGACAACATGCATATCATAAGGAATCCCATAATAATCTGCATCGTATACTGGATAAACGCCATCATATCTCCGACCTGCATCTGTCCGTCGTTGATTCCTTTTGCACCGGACCACATGATCAAAACCGAGATCCCGTTCATAATAAGCATCATGATCGGCATCATAAACGTCATCGCGCGATTTACGAACAGATTTGTTTTCATCAGATCCATATTTGCTTTGTCAAACCGCTTTTCCTCATGCTTCTCTGTACTAAACGCCCTGATCACAGGAAGTCCGGTCAATATTTCTCTCATAACAAGGTTCACTTTATCAACTAATTTCTGCAGGCTCTTAAATTTCGGCATTGCAACCGCAAACAAAACCAAAACGACTAAAGCGATCAAAACAACTGCCAGACCGATGATCCAGGACATTGAAACATTTGTCTGAAATACCTGCACAATGCCTCCGATCGCAAGAATCGGCGCATAAAGTACAATTCTAAGCAGCATCACGATAATAAACTGTACTTGTTGGATATCGTTTGTACTTCTCGTGATCAAAGACGCCGTGGAAAAATGATCGAACTCATTGCTTGAATATCCTACGACTTTCTTAAACACTCTTCCTCTTAGATCGCGTCCTGCCGCCGCTCCGACGCGGGATGCAAGAAATCCGACAAGAACGCTTGCCGCCATTCCGAGAAATGCAAGACCGATCATTTTTGCTCCTGTTGAAAACAGATAGCGAAACTGCAATTCATCCATATCGATACCGAGATCTGCATAAGCTTCTTTTACATAATTTACGGCAGCCTGCTCTGTGATCGTATCAGGAAGTTCTTCCGTCTTTTTTTCTATCTCCGATACAAATGCCTGTTTCTGCTCCTGCGGCATCATTTTCAAAATATCCAAAACCGTCATATCTTCCGATATCATTTCCGGAGGAAGCTGTGCTTTCAACTGTTCTTCGATATCTGCGGTCATATCGCTTCCTGATTCAAATCCTGCCGCCATCATCATAGGCGCTGCCAGAATACCGCTTAATTTTTCCGTCCTATCCGTATCTTCTTTTACAGTATCTTTTAAGACATAAGCCTGTTCTTCATATGTTTTGTCATCTTTTTCATATGCCGACAAAACAGTTTTTCCGTCTTTTTCAGAAGTAAAAAGCAAAAGTGTCTCCATATCTTCCGCGGAAATCGCATCCGGTATATGATCTTCAACTCCGCCTTGTTGGATTCCCACATTGACGATGTCCGAAGTATATGCAGGCAAAGACAGATCACAATACGCCTGCACGATCAAAATAGCCACGATCGCAAGAAGCGCTTTCCAGTGCTCGAACGCATACTTAAATAAGTTTTTCATACTTTTTCGTTCCTTTCATATTGATCAAGATTGTTGTTTACATGAACCAAAAGCCTCCGAAACAAAATCTTTTCTTCTACGCTCATTCCGCCAAGCAGGATCTCCTCCATTTTATCCGTCACATCTTTTATAGATTGAATACACGAACGTCCTTTTTCTGTAAGAGCCAGACGCATGACTCTTTGATCTGACGGATCTGCCTCTCTTGCAATATATCCCGCCTGTTCCATTTTACGGATCGATGATGTGATCGACGGAGCAGTAATATTCAACTGCTTTGCCAGATCTTTCTGAGACATTGATTCACAATGATGAAGCGTAAGTAAAATACTTGCCTGGCTTCTGTTCAGATCAAATACACTGTACAGATCTTTTGCCGCAACCATCGCCCGGTGAGATACAATCCCCAGTATTCCGATTACCGGCGCATCATTCATATCACATTGAAACATGTTATGCCTCCCTCCTGCATTTTATTTATTAGTTAGATAACTAAATGATATATTAGTAATATAATACAAAAAAGTCAACATATACATGTTGACTTCACATTTTTTTCATACTTTTTGACTAATTTTATTTAGCAGACTAATTATATGTTTCCCGATCTTCCTGCTGTTCATTCTCCCGTTCTTTCATTTTGATCGTCTGCACATCGATTCCGTTTACTTCTATATGATCGTCCACCGGTATCACAAGACAGCGGCGTCCGTCAATGATCCTCGTCTCAACGAGATCCGCTCTTTCCGGATTTACCTTAATAACGATGTCCGGAGTTTCAATCTGAAACTTTCTCGTCTCTGCAATATTAGATGCTAAAAGCGATGTTTTTTCTCCTGCATTTTCCGTGAAATTGCGGTCGAAACTTTCCATCTTTTCCGCCTCTACACCGCTTTGCTCAAACACTTTCTTCATATCTGTCAGATCAAGCGCCAGCGGTTCCGGTTCTTCCTTATGTTCTTCTATCAACTGATTCAGCGTTTCATGAATATTTCTGACGGTCTCATAATCTCCGTCCTCACCAAGCGTGTCTTCGATCAACATTTTAAACGTTTCTTTCTGCGTATCGGCAGACATCGGCATCTTCGTTCCGAAAAGCTGATCGATCATTCCGGGCTGTAAATCTTCTGATTTCTTCGTATAATATAGCATACTATGTAAATCCGTGCTTCGGTCATTAAAGGCAGGGAACAAAAATCCTTTATCGGGCATATCTACGATCCAGTCTCTTATCCGATCCTGAATGCAGTTGCTTTCCGCATTATAACTCAATCCTGCTTTCGACAAAGACACCGGGCAGAGACTCATAAGCAAATATTCATACACTTCGTCAGACGCGTCGAACATTTCGATCCCGTCGGAAGATTTTCCCGGAACATCATACATCGCATGGATCAAAATAATGTAATAATTCTCGGCACAGTCGTATGCCTCGATGACTTTATCACAAAACTCTTCCAAAAGCATATCATCCTGAAGCTTGCTGCTGCGAAGCTTCAAAAGAAACTCCTGCGTTCCCCCGGGCATCTCCGCATCGATCGGAAATTCCATATTCAATATATTTTTCCCGACCGTACCGGAAAGCGTCTTTTTAAAAATGTCAAAATATTTAAACGCCTCTTCTTCCGGCAATGACAAAAAAGCTTCTTTTGATTCCATCTTCTTTTCTTTCTCATGATCTACATAACACCCGCATATACGTGTAATCGCACAATTTGCCGGAGTAAACTGCTTTCTTATCTCTAATATTTCCTTCTTATTCATATTATAAACCCCTTTCCGTCATTCTTCTGTCTGTTTCTTTCGCGCCTGCTTTCATCGCATCTGTTTCTTTCGCATCTGCTTCCGTTTTGCTCATTTTCCGGCGCTATTTCCGTTTGCGCCGATCTATTATATCATACACCTGATCGGGGAATTAAAAAAGATTTGATTTTCCCTTTGTTCTATGGTACGATAGCGTCGCAAACAATAAGACCATACAAAATAGACTTTTGATAGAAAGCTTACATTTCAACGCATTTGGCTTCGCACTCTTTCTTGAAATATTTTCAGAGAAAATGCATCGTCAGATGCCTTTTTTACGGAAGGAACTTTTATGAACGCTGCAAGACAAAACGAACAATCGATCTTCCATACTTTTTTTAAATATGTATCATCAAACGTCCTCGGCATGATCGGATTTTCCTGCTATATTCTGGCCGACGTTTTTTTCATTGCAAGGGGAATCGGCGCAGACGCCCTCGCGGCGCTCAATCTGACGCTCCCTGCATACAACCTTATGAACGGGATCGGTCTGATGATCGGTATGGGCGGAGCCGCCCGCTACTCGCTTTCATCGACACGCCCGGACAGCGATACACACCGCACTGCTTTTACACATGCTCTGCTTTTGGCCGCTCTCTGCGCACTTTTCTTCTCCTTTGCGGGAGCATTTTGTTCAGAAGAGATTTCCGCCATACTCGGCGCCGATCACGACACGATCGGTTACGCCTCCGACTACATCCGCATACTGCTTCTCTTCTCCCCGCTCTTTCTCGGAAACAATCTTCTTCTTTGTTTTGTGAGAAACGACGGAGCTCCCAGACTTTCTATGGCGGGAATGCTTATCGGAAGTCTTGCCAACATTGTACTGGACTATATTTTTATCTATCCGCTTGGCATGGAAATGGCAGGAGCCGCCACTGCGACTGCAACTGCTCCTGTGATCAGTATGCTCATCATGTCTGTCCATTTTATAAAGAAAAACAACCGGTTTCATATTACAAAAATACGGCTGTCATTAAAACGCGCCGCTGATATTTGTTTCCTGGGAGTTTCCTCTCTTGTACTGGAGCTTTCCTCTGGAATCGTTATTATCGTATTCAATTTCCTGATCCTTAAGTTGAACGGAAATACAGGTGTTGCCGCCTACGGAATCCTTGCAAATATCGCCCTTGTCCTCACTTCTGTTTTTACAGGGATCGCGCAGGGCATACAGCCTATCGTCAGCAGACATGCCGATGCAAAAGGAAAGCATGTACAAAACAGTATACGAAAATATGCGCTGATCACAAGCCTTCTCCTTTCGCTTGTTTCCTACATAACGATCAGTCTTTTTTCTGTTCCTATCGCCGAAGCATTCAACAAGGCGGATGATCCTCTGTTGACAACTATCGCTTCCGGAGGCATGAGAATTTATTTTATCAACTTATTTTTTGCCGGAGTGAACATTATAGCATCTGCATTTTTATGTTCATGCGACAAACCAAAACTTGCATTTGTCATCTCTGTTTTAAGAGGCTTTATACTGATCATTCCTGCCGCATGGATTTTGTCGTCATTATTTGGATTGACAGGGATCTGGCTTACCGTTCCTGTCACCGAAGCGATTGTATGCCTGTTTTCATTCCTGTTTCTTTTTCGCGGCACACACACTCAAATAGTACAGTCAACATAAAACGCCCACTCTTTCAGGCGTATCAAAAAGTATCGGGATACAAAATTCATCTTCTGTATCCCGATACTTTCGTTTTTACTTACATTCCGCTGTACGCAGTATTTTATTTGCATTTTCAATCCGCTCTTTTGTCGGAGGATCAATCCCCTCCAACGGATACTCATATCCGAGTTCTTTCCATTTATATGCTCCGAGCGTATGATACGGAAGGACTTCGACTTTTTCCACATTACTTAGTCCGTCAATGAATTCACGGAGTTTTCCAAGCGCTCCGTCATCGTCGCTCCTCTGCGGAACAAGGACATGACGAATCCAGACAGGTTTTTTAATCTCATCCAAATATTTAGCGAAATCAAGAATATTTTCATTCGTACATCCTGTTAATATCTTATGCTGCTCATCATCGATATGTTTTATATCGAGCATCACAAGATCTGTATATTTCATCAGTTCCTGTACTTTCCCGAAAAACGGTTCTTCTCTCGTAAACGGATTTCCACTTGTATCAAGCGTTGTAT
>OLRI01002249.1_pt1 | contig 13860 bp, 6 predicted proteins | sample 1672871 | NCBI WGS metagenome assembly OLRI01 (sample SAMEA3136732, study PRJEB25190) | human gut metagenome
CTTCCTATCTGGACGCTATCCTGCTGTCAAAGTGCGCAAAAAATTGTACGTTACCGTTTTGTCCACATTGTAACCGATGTTTTGGCCAAAGTTTAACCGATGGGTTGTGTCGCCCGTGGTGCAAGCCGCCTTGGCCCATGCGCAGTTCGAGGCCGTCCATCCGTTCATCGACGGGAACGGTCGCACGGGTCGGGCGCTCATCCACCTCGTTCTGCGCCGACGGGGATCGGCCGCCAATTTCGTGCCGCCCATCTCGCTTGTTATGGCAACCCGCTCGAAAAGCTATATCCAAGGGCTGTCCGCTTTCCGCGCGGTCGACTCCGAAGTGGGCGATGGCGGCCGGGAAGGCGTCAATGAATGGGTGTCGTTCTTCGCGGGCGCTTGCCTGACGGCGTGCGAAGAGGCGGCGGCTTTCGAGGAGCGCGCGGCGGCTTCGGCGCTCGTGGCGGGAGAGGCTTGGGCCGGTGCGGAAGAACTCGGCGCTTGACCTGCTGATCGACGAGCTTGTCGGCATGCCGCTTTTCACCGTGGGCGCGGCAAGCGAGGCGACGGCGCGTGCTTTCAGCGCGGTGTCGGCTGCGGTGGAGCGGTGTGTGGAGGCGGGCGTGGTGAGGCCGGTGAAGGCGCAGGGGCGCAACCGCGTGTTCGAGGTGCCCGAGGTTATCGACGAGTTCAACATGTTCGAGCGGAAGCTTGCGAGCCCCGTTGGCGACGCCGGCATCGAGAAGCCGTCGAGGGTGGTGCCGGACAACCTTGCGCGCTGGCGGTGAAGCGGCTGCGCTTGGCCGCTAGCGCGTCAGCGTGCGGATGGGGGCCACGAACACACCGTCCTCGTGCTGGGAAGCGTAGGTGCCCGGTTCTTCCGCTGCCATCGGAGGGGAGCGTCGGCTCCTGATGTCGCTCGCTCGAGAGGCGCCGCGCTACGATCTTTCGCAGCATGTTTTCTGCGGTTTCGACGCGAATCCGACGCGAAGCTGACGTGGAAGCGGCGCGAATCTAGCGCGAAGCTGACGGGGGCCGATGCGGAGCCGATGAAGGATTGACGCGAAGCCAACATGAAGCTAGCGTGATCCCAACAGAAAATCGTCCGAACGTAAATGGAGATTCTATGGAAAAGCCGATGGGGGGGGGTCGTTTTAATGAGTCTTTCGATTGGTATTTTGCCGTCTCCATCCTGATCAAAGGCCTTCATCCAGTATGCAAGTGCGCGCCCGCGCGCCTTTTCCTTTCCTTCGCCAAGTACGTTGTGTTGCACTTTTGCTGCTGTTTCTTTTGTACAATGCGGACATGTATGCGTGAAAAGACGCGGCGTCTCTGCGCGCCGCGAGAGAAGTACCAAGAGCGAGAAACGGAGCAAGCTATGTCAGGTAGGGCGGTAAAAGTGAGACAGGGGGGGGGGGCGTTCTAAGCTAATCGCCTGCTTGGCGGCAGTGGCTTTGACACTTACCCTCGCTCCCAGTTTGGCGTTTGCCGGAGAGGGTGCGGCGAGCGGCAAGGCAACTGCGGACGGCAGCACCCTCACCACGTGGGAGGGGCACGCCAAGGATAACACCGCCAATATCGGGCGCATTTGGACGGACAAGTCCGTGTCAACCGACAGCTTCACGCTTTCGGGCGACATAGGCGACAGCGTCACCATCAACAAAACCGATGGTTCTGACTTCCTCGTGGGGCTTTCTGCCCTCTCCTCCACCTCTTCGCTCAATGCTGTGAGCGGTTCCCAAAAACCCCTCGATATCGTCCTCGTCCTCGACATGTCTGGCTCGATGGACGACAGCATGACCTCCTACAACTATCAAGAGGCCTATAACCTAAATACCGGTCGCACGTATTACATACTTGTTGATGGCGAGTACGTCGAAGTCAGCTACAGCCGTCGCGACGGATGGCACTACACCACCGGTTCGTGGTGGGATGAGCAGACTCACAATGTGACTCCGAAGAGCAGCGCTTCCGACACCGATGAGAATCATGTGCAGTTCTACACCCGGAGCCAGAACACTCAAACGAAGATTTCCGCGCTGAAAAGCGCGGTGCAGAACTTCATTTCCAGCGCGGCCGAGCAGAATGCCGATGCGAGCGACAATCTGAAGTCCCGTATATCGCTTGTGAAGTTCGCCGGCAACAACAGCAATTCAATTGGTGACGACACCTATAACGATGGCTGGTTTGCCACCTACAACTACTCCCAGATTGTGAGCGACTTCACCACCGATATGAACTCGCTGCAGAACACCGTGCGCGGTCTTGAGGCGGCGGGTGCCACGAGCGCCGACTACGGCATGGAGCATGCGCAGCGTTTGCTGAACGGCGATAGGCAATATGGCCTAGAAGGCGCGCGCGAGGATGCCGAGAAGGTGGTCATCTTCTTCACCGATGGCGAGCCGAACCATCAGAGCGGCTTTGACGGTACCGTTGCGAACAGCGCCATTGGTAGCGCAAAAGAGTTGAAAGACGGCGGCGCTTCTGTCTACACAATCGGTATCTTCAGCGGTGCGGATGCCGAGAGCTTGGACAGCAATGCGAACCGCTATATGCACGCCATGTCGAGCAACTATCCCAATGCAACTGGCTACAGAACCGACCAGATGGGTGATCGGGCTGCGGACAGCGAATTCTACTTCGCGGCCGCCGATGCCGAGCAGCTGAACAAGGTGTTCGAGGACATCTTCGAGCAGATTCAGACCGAGGCGCAGTATCCCACCCAGACTGGTGGTACTGGTGGATATGACGCCACCAAGAGCGGCTACATCACCTTCACCGACACCTTGGGTGCCTATATGGAGGTCAAGGGATTCAATGATCTCGTGTACGGCGGCCAGACATTCAAAGCTACCGACAACGGTAACGGCACTTGGACGTACAACGGTCAGGTGAGCGGCGGCATCTATCCGAACGCCAACCTGAGTGACATCATCGTTGAGGTGGCGAAGAGCGACGACTACGCTCAGCAGGGCGACACCGTGACGGTGAAGATTCCCGCGAGTGTCATCCCGCTGCGCAACTTCCATATCGATGGCGAGAATGGAACCTATACGGGCAGCGTGACCGAGGCGTACCCGATGCGCGTGTTCTATTCCGTCGGGCTGGTTGACAGCGTGGATATGAACGACCCTGCAACCTACGCCGGTGCACAGGTGGAGAATGGTACCGCCAGCTTCTACTCCAACCTGTGGGACGGCAAGAGCGCATACGGCAACACCACGGCCGAGTTCCAGCCGGCGGCAACCAACAGCTTCTACTACTTCACGGAGGACGCTCAGCTCTACACCGATGCGCAGTGCACCACGCCCGCTACGCGCCAGAACTGGAGCTCCAGCCAGGAGGCGTACTACAAACTTGAGTACTTCGTGCTGAACCAGGATGGCAGCGCCGAGCAGAAGACCGAGTACGTCCGAATCCCGGCCAACTCCGACGAGTTCGAGCACTTGGCGAACACGTCCGAGGGCGTGGGTATCGCCAAGGGTACGCAGAAGACCAACCGCATCAAGGATTTGGTGGGCGTGAAGGGCACCGACGGAGGCGCTAATAACACCGAGACCGCTTCGGGCTTCCTGTCTCCCGACTGGGCGGCGGCGGGCTTCATCACCACCTCGCTGGGCAACAACGGCAAGCTGACGGTGGACATCCCCGGCTCGCTCGAAGTGACCAAGAAGGTGGAAAGCGCCGAGGGCGTGACGGCTCCGGCAGATGCAAACTTCCCGTTCACTATCAGCCTGACGAAGGACGGTCAGGTGCTGACCGGGCAGTACAACGCGCAGGTCTATAAGGCAGACGACACGCCGATTGGCGATGCGTTCACTGTTACGGACGGTTCGACCTTCACTCTGAAGGCCGATGAGACTTTGAAGGTCGTCGGTCTGCCTGCGGGTACGAGCTACATCGTGACCGAAAATACGGACGCTGAAACTATGCCTCAGGGCTTCACGCAGACCGCTTCCGATGGCGCGACCGGCACCATCGTCGCCGGCGAAGCCTCCGAGGCATCGTTTACCAACAAGTACAGCGTCAAGGAATTCACGCTGTCGGGTTCTGAATACCTCGACGGCGCCAAGGTGCTGACCCCGCGCGATTGGCTGGAATCCGACAGCTTCACCTTCGTGCTTGCCGGCTCCTATATTCCCGATGGCTACCAGACCGAGATCACCGTCAAGAGCGGTACCGCGAAGGCAGACGAGCAGGTGAAGTTCAACTTCGAGGACATCACCTTTACGAAGCCCGGTACGTATACGTACACCATTCAGGAGCGTGCGCCCCAAGGTGAGGACCGTATTCCCGGTATGAGCTATTCGGGTGCCGTGTATAGGATTACCATCAACCTTACCGACAAGGGTGATGGCACGATGGCGTCTGACATCAAGGTTGAGCAGACCAACCTTGATAGCGGCGCGCAGATGGAGCAGCCGACTTTGGCCGAGCTTGCGGTGTTCACCAACACGTTTAATACCGAGGTGAACAACTGGGCTCCGCAAGCGAGCAAGGTCTACACCGATGATTCCGGTGCTAACCCGCTGACCGCTAATATGTTCCATTTCCGTCTCAAGGCTGTTGGGGACAATGCCTCCGAGGCACCCATGCCGGAGGATGTAACGCCCGAGGCTGACGGTTCGGTCATTCTGGGCAATTTGGCAAGCGATACCCAACAGGCGCGTATCCTCATTCCCGACATTCAGCTTACCGCAGCTATGGTTGGGCAAACCTATACGTACGAAATGGTTGAGGTTGTTGACGTTAACGGTGCGTGGAAGCCGGTGTCCGAGGCCATTACCACCACTGATGGTGAGTATATTGAGAACGGTATGACCTACGACGGTACTGCCCATACCGTCAAGGTCACCGTTACGGTTAACGACGAGGGCGTTATTTCGCCCGTGGTTGTGTACGACGACAATGCTACACAGATTGAATTTACTAATTCTTATGAGACCGAATCGCTGACGCTCACCGGCGATGCCGCTATCCGCGGCACCAAGACGTTGGCCGGGCGCGATATGCAGGAAGGCGAGGCGTTCAACTTCACGCTGGTGGGCGCTGATGATGCCACCAAGGCTGCTCTGGCTGATGGCGTGGTGTCGTTTGTCGAGCAAACTGGCGAGGGCATCACCGCTTCTGTGAGCGGTGGCAAGAAGGATGAGGCTGTCGCTTTCGATTTCGGCAACATTACCATTGCCAAGCCCGGCACGTATGTCTTTGATGTGACGGAGACTGCGGGCGACAAGAAGGGCGTCGCCTACGACGGGCACACCAGCAAGGTGACCATTGAGGTGACCGATCCCAACAAGGACGGCAAGCTGGCTGCCAACGTCACATATGTCGACGGCGATTGTTGCGAGTTCACCAATAACTACACGGCCAGCGCTCGGTACAGCAATCAGGGTGCCCTGACCGTCGCCAAGACGTTGACCGGGCGCGATATGAACGCGGGTGAATTCACGTTCACCATCACCGGCGGCGACGAGGCGCACGCCGTGCCCGCGGTCGATGCCAAGTTCACCAACGACAAGGGCGCGGTGGACGGCATGGCCAGCGAAATGACCGGCAAGCTGGGCAGCCTGACCTTCACCCAGGAGGACATCGGCAAGACCTTCACCTACACGGTGAAGGAGAAGGTGCCCGCCGAGGGCGAGGAAACTTTCGGTATCACCTACGACAAGTCCGAGCATACGGTTGCCATCACCGTAGAGGACAACGGCGACGGCACGCTGAAGCTCGTCACCAAGGTTGACGGCACCGAGGGCGACACGGTTGCGTTCGAGAACAGCTATGCGACCGAACCGGTGACGATGCCCGCCGAAGACGGCTTTGCCGGCTTCAAGCAGTTCACCGGGCGCGAGTGGAAAACGGGCGAGGGCGGCGACAGCTTCACCTTCGAGGTGGAGAGCGTGAGCGCACCCGAGGGCGTGGATGCGCCGATGCCGAGTCCGAATACCGTCACGGTGAGCGAGCCGACCAACGAGGATGGTACGATTGCTCCCTTCAACTTCGGCGATCTGACCTTCGACACGGTGGGTGAGTACGTCTATCGCGTGAGCGAGGTTGCGCCCGGAGAGCTGGGCGAAGACGGTCGCCTGAACGGCATCAAGTACGACACGCATACGGTTACCTACACCGTGACCGTTTCGGACAACGGCGACGGCACGCTGCGCACGTCGGTAAAGACCGCTGGTAACACCATGTGGACGAACACGTACGAAGCGGGCGTCAACGAGGGTGTGACTTGGACGGGCGATCTGACCAAGGTGTTCACGGGGAAGAATTGGGATGGCGAGGAGTTCGAGTTCACCATTAGCGCCGTGACCGAGGGTGCTCCGATGCCGACCAGCGGCAACACCGTGAAGGTGAGCGCTCCGAACGTCGAGGGCGACGACACCAAGGCGACCTTCAACTTCGGTGACATCACCTTCGATAAGGCGGGCACCTATGTGTACGAGGTGACCGAAACCAAGGGCGACTTGGGCGGCGTGACGTATTCGACCAACAAAGCAACAGTGACGGTTACCGTGACCGACAAGGATGCCTCCGGCGCGGCCACCGGCAAGCTGGTCGCCACCGCCACGGTCGAGAACGGCACTTTCGCCAATACGTATCAGTCTAAGCTGGACTATGTGGATGCGGGCGGCTTGCAGCTGACCAAGACGTTGAACGGCCGCGACATGGCCGACGGGCAGTTCGAGTTCACCGTGAAGTCCACGGGCGACGAGGACCGCTTGGGCATCGACGGCAAGACGTTCGAGTCTCCGGCTGCCAAGGCGGGCGTGGAGGGCGCGCCCGTGAAGCTGATCACCGGCGAGACGGTCGAGTTCACGAGCGACGATGCTGGCAAGAAGTTCAGCTACGAGATCGTCGAAACCAAGAAGGGCGAGGCCGGCTACACCAACGACGAGGCCACGCACAAGGTGGACATCGAGGTGACCGACAACGGCGACGGCACCTTGAAGGTGACCACGACGGTTGACGGCGCTCCGTACGAGTACGCGACCGACGGTGCCGCCGCGCAGGTTCCCACCGTGAAGTTCGTGAACTCCTACGACGCCGGCGCCGCGACGCTGGGCGGCGAGGGCGAGGTTTCCATCGACGCGACCAAGAGCCTGACGAACCGCCCGATGACCGACGGCGAGTTCACCTTCGAGGTGAAGAACGCAGATACGGTGGTCGCCACGGGCACCAACGATGCGAACGGCGTCATTGCCTTCGAGGAGATCAGCTACGACCTCGACACGCTGCGCGCGGACGCGGAAAGCGGTGTTGCCCAAAAGGTTTCTGCTGACGGTGTGGACACGTACACCTACCACTACACGGTTGCCGAGAAGACCGACGGCTTGGACGCGGCGGGCGTGACGCCTGTTGCGAGCTCCTTCGAGATCGAAGTCGTGGTGACCGACGACAACACCGGTAAGCTGAAGGTCGAGGTCGTGTATCCTGAGGGCACCACGTCGCTTGACTTCGAGAACACCTACGGCACCAGCGCGTCGGGCGAGTTCCACGCGCAGGGCAGGAAGGTGCTGAACGCGGCTGACGGGCTGACCCCGCCGGACATCGCGAACAAGTTCACCTTCACCATCAGCGGCGTGGACGAGAACGGCAACGAAGCGCCTCTGCCTGAAAAGACCGAGGCGGCCAACGACGCCGCCGGCAACGTGGACTTCGGCAAGATCGAGTTCACCATGCAGAACGTCTTCGGCGACACCGGCTCGGTTGCTGCCGACGCAGACGGCGAAGGCGGTGTGCAGACCATGTCCGCGCAACGCACCAAGACCTTCACCTACACGGTGGCGGAAAGCGGCGACGTTGCAGGAGTGACGAACGACCCTGAGGCGTCGAAGACGTTCGAGGTCGCGGTGACCGACAACGGCGACGGCACGATTTCCGTGAGTGGTCCCACGAGCGCAGCGTTCACGTTCGTCAACACCTACGCGGTTGAGTCGGTGACGTTCGACCCGACGGGCGAGGGCGCGCTGAGCATCAGCAAGACGCTGACCGGGCGCGACATGAGCGAGGGTGAGTTCAGCTTCGAGCTGGTTGAGACCGTGGATGGGGCCGAGGCCGTGGTGTCCACCGGCACGGCTGCCGCCGCTGCTGATGGCGAGGCCGCCGCGGCGAGCTTCGCGCCCATCACCTACACCGAGCCGGGCGAGCACACTTATACGCTGCGCGAGGTGAAGGGCGAGGCTGGCGGCGTCGATTACGATAGCCGCGAGTACACCGTGAAGGCGAGCGTCGTCGACAACGGCGATGGCACGCTGTCGGTGAAGATGGGCTTCGACGGCGCCGAGGCCGCGACGTTCGAGAACGTCTACGCCGCCGACCCGACATCGGTGAGCCTGCAGGCCGCCAAGGTGCTCGAGGGCGCGGACCTCGCCGACGGGCAGTTCACCTTCCAGATGCTGGACCGCGAGGGCAGGGTGTTCCGCGAGGCGAAGAACGACGCCGAAGGTGTGGTGGCGTTCCCGGCCATCGAGTTCACCGAGGCCGGCACCTACACCTACGCCGTGGTCGAGGTGGACGACGGTCAGGAAGGCGTGACCTACGACGATGCGAAGTACGAGGTCGTGGTGACCGTGGCCGATGACAGCGAGGGCAACCTGACCGCCGCGGTCGAGAGCAACGCGGGCGAAGAAGGCCTGGTGTTCGAGAACGCCTACGCCGCCCCGGCCGACCCGGAGCCGGTGCCGCTGCCGCCGGCGGACGACGGCGACGGCGCCACGCTCGTGAGGACGGGCGACGCCGCTCCGACGGCTCCGCTCGTTGGCGGGGCGTTGGCCGCCGCTGCGGCGCTGGCCCTTGCCGGGCGCAAGCTGGTTCGGGTACCATTGCGTCGTGACCGATAAGGTTCGGCGAAGGCCGAAGGATGGCCGGAAGGTTGCTGCTTGGCAGTCGGCAGACGGCTGAGCGGCAGCTGAAAGGCGGCTGAAAATCGCAGGACGATCGGGCCGGGAATCCCCCGGCCCGATTTTTTGCAACGGAAGGAAGGCATCATGCGCGAAGAGACATCCCCCGGCGAACCCTCCGCGCGCGTTTGCGGCGATGCCGCTCGCGCGCAAGGAAACGTCTGCTCCGCGCAGAAGGCCTCCCTTGCCGACGCCGTCGCGCAGGGAGGGGGCGTGCAGGTTGCCGCCGTCACGCAGGGAGGGGGCGCTCAGGCTGCCGCCGTCGCGCAGTCCGCCGCTGCGCCGCCTTCGGATGCGGACGGTGCGCGTTCGGGGCGCATCGGGTTTCTCGAGGGCATCGGCTGCCATGTGGTGTGGGGCCTCATGCCCGTGTACTGGAAGCTCCTCTCGGCAGTTCCGGCGCTCGAGGTGCTGTCGTGGCGCATGGTGTGGTCGTGCGTGTTCGTGGTGCTGCTGTGCGTGTTCGTGAAGCGCACGCGGTTTCTCCACCTGTTTCGCGACCCGCGCGCCGTGCGGACGTTCCTGGCGTCTGGCCTCATCGTCACGTGCAACTGGGGCGTGTACGTGTGGGCCGCCAACAGCGGGCACCTTTTGGAAACGAGCATCGGCTACTACTTGTGCCCGCTGTGCAACATCGCGTTCGGCTTGGCAGTGTTCAAAGAACGGCTCACGCCCATGCAGAAGCTGGCCACGGCGCTGGCTGCGGTGGGCGTGACGTTCTTCATCGTGACGCATGGCGGCGACATCTGGATCGCGTTCGCCCTGGCCCTGTCGTTCAGCGCGTACGGAGCGGTGAAGAAGCGGGGCGGCTATCCGGCGCTTCCCGGCATGGCGTTCGAGTCGGTGCTAACGGGCGTGCTGGGCGCGCTCGCGCTGGCAGTGGGCGCTGTGGCACCGTGGATCTGGCAGCTCACGCCCGCCACGCCGGATGCCCTGGCCGTCACGTCGCCCACGCTTGCTCTCGGGCTCTTGGTGGGGTGCGGCCTGCTCACGGCCATTCCGCTGCTTTTGTACTCCGCAGCCGCCAACCGCATCTCCATGACGGCGCTCGGCTTCATCCAGTACGTCAGCCCCACCATCGCGCTCGTGCTGGCGGTCAGCCTGTTCGGCGAGGCGTTCACGCTTGCTCACGCCGTGTGCTTCGCGTGCATCTGGACGGGCATCGCCGCAGTTGGCGTGGAAGGCGCGCTCTCCGCGCGGAAACGCCGAGCGGCGGTATAATGCTTCACGAGGTTTTGCCGCGCGCTGCTGGCAAGCGGCGTGCAGTTGGCGTTTCGTGCGTCGCGCGCGTCGGCGCGTCCGAGGAAGAAGGCGGCGCGGATGCCTGGCGTCTGGGCGTTTGGGTGTCCAGGCATCTGGGTGCTGCCGTGCCGAGGCGCTGGTGTATCGGCGTGCCGACGTGCTGGCATGCTGGCGTGCCGACGCGTTGACGTACTGGCGTAGACGCGTCTGCGCGTCGTCGCGTTCTCGCGCGTCGAAGTGCCCGCATGTTGCGTGCCGCATGCCGCGTGCCGCGTGCCGTATGTCGCGTGCTGCGCTGACGTTCGCCATGTCGACGTGCGCCGCGCACTAAAGCCCCGCGCGTCGTCGCGTTCGCGTGCCGACGCGCCAACAGCAAAGACGAGGAGGACAGCATGCAGGTCATCACCGATCAGGTCTACGCGTTCTCGAAGGACAACGCGCCGTGCGCCACCGCGCATCCGGGGGAGGTGCTCGTGTTCAAAACGCTCGACTGCTTCTCCAACCGCATTCCCGACGAGAACACGACGATGGCCGACCTCGACTACACGTACGGGTTCGCGAACCCGGCCGCCGGCCCCGTGCACGTCGAGGGCGCCGAGCCGGGAGACGTGCTCGTGGTGGACATCTACGAGGTGGAGGTGGCCGACGAGGGCACCATCGCCACCGACGACCACTGCGGTCCTTTGTTCGAGATGACGGGCTACCGCACGAAGAAGATCCCCATTCGCGACGGCATGGCCGACTTCAACGGCGTGAAGTTCCCCATCAACCCGATGATCGGCGTGATCGGCACCGCGCCCGACGGCGAGGACGTCATCGACGGCTTCGTGGGCGCGCACGGCGGCAACCTGGACAACAAGCTGATCACCAAGGGGACGCGTCTGTATTTGCCCGTGCGCGTGCCCGGCGCGCTCTTGCAGATGGGCGACGTGCACGCTGCCATGGGCGATGCGGAGCTGTGCGGCACGGGCATCGAGATTCCCGCCGAGATCACGGTGAAGGTGTCGCTCATCAAGGACTTCGAGCTGCATTGGCCTGTGCACGAGACGTTCGGCCCCCACGGCAAGTGGTACGTGAACGCGAGCGCCCAGGAGTTCGACGAGGCGCTGAAGAACGCCTCGAAGGAGCTGCAGCGCCTGCTCATGCGCATCACCGGCTGGGATGCGGTGGAGACGTACATGTATATGTCCGCACAAAGCGACGTGGAGCTCAACCAGGCGTGCAAGCCCTGCGAAGTGCAGCTGTCCCTGCGCATCGGCACGCCGAAGCTGCCCGGGTTCCCGCCGCTCGTGGGGTAGCTGCGCGCGGCGAAGCTGACGAGCGGTAGGCTGGCGGCAACGAGTGAGCGAGCGGTCAATGGGCGTCAAAGAGCGGTGAGGGCCGCGGCACGGATACCCGCGACGCGGCCTGGTTCATCGGTTTGCGGCGCGCCTCGTTTCCCGATGGCGAACGGCTCGGTTTGCTCTGCGGCCGCGGGGGCGGTGGGCGGCAGCGTGGGGCTGCGGTGTGCTGTGCGTCGCGGCGCGATGCGGTGCCGTGGGGCTGTCGAGCAACGTGCGGCTTGCGCGCCGTGCGCCGCAGGGGCTGCGTGTCGTGCAGCGTGCGTGGCGAGAGCGCTGCGCGGCGCGCAACAAACTGCGCACCATGCAACGCGTGTCGCGGAAGGCTGCGTACGCCGCGCAACGCGCGCGTCGTGTGTCGCGGGGGTCGCCGCGCAACGTGCGAGGCGCAAAGAGGATCGTCCGGCGCGAAAGCGCCGTCCACGATACCGCGCCTAGCGCTTTATCGTGATAAAGTGCGAGACGCGGGATTATCAGCTGCGCGATAAGGGTCGCGCGAGACGAGAAGAGAGGTGTTGCGATGGCAAAGGAAGCTCAGGCTCCGGCCAAGGCGTCGGGGGAGAACATCGAGCGGTTCGGCTACAAGCAGGAGCTGCGACGGGGCATGGGACTGTGGGACGTGGTGCTCTACGGCGTCCTGTTCATGGTGATCATCGCGCCGCAGTCCATCTTCGGCACCATCCAGCAGAACAGCCACGGCATGACCCCGCTCGTGTACATCATCGGCTTCGTGGCCATCCTGTTCACGGCCATGAGCTACATGCGCATGAGCAAGCGGTTTCCCATCGCGGGATCGGTGTACTCCTATGTGCAGCGCGGCATCAACCCCCACGTGGGCTTCATGGCGGGCTGGCTCATCCTGCTCGATTACATCCTGGTTCCGGGCCTGCTCATCGTCATGGTGATGAACTGGGGCGTGGCCCTCATCCCCGGTAGTCCGGCGTGGCTGTGGGGCGTGGTGTTCATCGCGTTCAACACGTTCGCCAACATCCGCGGCATCCAGATGAACCGCGGTGTGGACTGGGTGATCTTCGTTGTGGAGATCCTCGCGGTCATCGCGTTCATCGCCCTGGGCTGCACCTTCCTGGCGGGCGGCGGCGCCAACGGCTTCACGATGGATCCCATCTACCAACCCGGCGAGGTCGACCTGCACTTCGTGGCGGCGGGCATCTCCATCGCCGCGCTGTCGTTCCTCGGGTTCGACGGCATGTCCACCCTGGCTGAGGAGACGCACGAGCCCGAAAAGAACATCGGCAAGGGCATCATCATCGCGCTGTCCATCATCATCGTCGTGTTCGTGGCGCAGACCTACATTGCCGCTTGCGTGCAGCCCGACTGGGCCAACACCGACCCTGACATGGGCTTCTTCGATTCCGTCATGATCGTGGGCGGCGAGGGCTTCTACAAGATCATGCTCGTGGTGAACATCGTGGCCGTGGGCATCGCCAACATCATGAATGCGCAGATCGCCAGCTCGCGCTTGCTGTACTCCATGGGTCGCGACGGCGTTATCCCGCGCATCTTCGGCAAGGTGCATCCGAAGTACCAGACGCCCTGGGTGGCGTCCATCTTCCTGGGCGTTGTCACCTTGTGCTTGGCGTTGCCCCTGATGGATCGCATGAGCTCGCTGGCCGAGTTCGTGAACTTCGGCGCTCTGTCGTCGTTCATCATGTTGAACTTCGCGGTGTTTTTGTTCTTCTTCGTGAAGGAGAAGCGGTGCCGTTCGGCCAAGGACGTGCTCATGTACCTGGTGTGCCCGTGGATCGGCATCGCCATCTTGGTGTACGTGTTCACCGGCTTTGCGACGATGACCTACATCGTGGGCATCGCGTGGCTGGTGATCGGCCTTGTCATCGGCGCGGTGAAGTCGAAGGGCTACAAAGAGGTGCCCGAGGCGTTCAAGAACTTGGAGGTGTAGAGGAGCGCACGCCGCTGCGGTTGCGGCCGCGGCGGCGTGCGTCCGCGCGGCATTCGCGGGTTTTGTGGGCGGGTGCCGCGTGCGGGTATCTGGTGCCCTCAGCTGGGTGCGCGTGCGCCTTCGAGGTGAAGTTCCGTGTGGAAGCGGCCCCTTTTCGCAGCGGGGTTTTCGATTGCGAGAAGGGGCGGTTTTGCGTTTTGCGAGGGCTCGCAGGAGGGGCGGGTGCGAGAGAGAGGGGGGGACGAGGGCGGGTTGCAGGGCGGGTCGGGTCGCGGGCTGCGGGCAGGTTGGCGAACGGGGACGTGTGTGGCAGATCGACCCGGCCTATGCCAGCAGCAGTTCGGTAAAGACGCGTCGATTCCACTGTCAAACCAGGATTGACACGAACCCGCGTTCGCCGAATCGTCCCTCGAAGCCCCCGATCGGGTGCCTCAGGGGGGCTTCCCGCTTGCCGGCTGGAACCTCCGAAGCG
>OLRI01002253.1_pt1 | contig 13853 bp, 4 predicted proteins | sample 1672871 | NCBI WGS metagenome assembly OLRI01 (sample SAMEA3136732, study PRJEB25190) | human gut metagenome
AAGTGAAAGGTGTTCATGATGTGTATTTTGTATTCCGAGGAACAGGCTATAATGTGGCTTCCTGGGCATTTTCAGAAAAAACAAATCCAGAACTTCCGGATCTTTCTGCAAGACCAACGGTAGAACCAGTTCCAACAATGAATCCAAATGTAAAAGTAGGATGGAATGCGGATAAAACGGAATACGTTGTTCCGATTACAGAGGAAAATATTGTTGAGATCAAGAAAATATTAGAAAAAGTTTGTCCGTTTGTTCCTGAAGTCGTAACTTCAAAGTTAGGCGCAGATGCTCCGATCATAGGTGGGATAAAAGTTGCATTGGATTATGCGGAAGAGCAGATCATTATGCTCTGGAAATCATAGGAGAATGATATGGAGGCATATATGGACATATTACTGAAAGAAAGACTGGTATCTTATTATGAAAAACATATTTTAGAAGATGTGATGCCATTTTGGGATCGGAGGTGCATAGATAAAGAATACGGCGGATATATTACTTGTTTTGACAGAGAAGGAAAGATGACAGATGATAAGAAATATATTTGGTTTCAAGGGCGTCAGCTATATATATATTCACTGCTTTATAACAAAGTACGCAAAAAGAAGGAGTGGTTGGAAAATGCAAAGCATGGTTTTTCATTTCTTGTAAAATATGGGTATGCGGGCGATGGAAGATGGAATTATGTATTGGACAGAAAAGGGAATGTTTTGGAAGGTACAATCTCAATATTTTCTGATTTTCATGTTTTGCAGGGGGTGGCAGAATACCTTAAAATAGAAGAAGTAAGAACGCCGGAAAATATGGAACTTTTAAAAACTTGTTATGAAACGATGGAAAAAAATGTATTTGATCCATGGTTTAAAGAAATATATGAAAATACATGGAGCCCGGTTTTTATATGGCATGACATGTATCTGACATGTCTGTCTACAACGGAAACATGTGCGGAAGTATTGGGGACGGATGTTACAAAAAAACTTTTGAATGAATGTGTCGATAAGATTGCTAACTGGTTTGCAAATGATGAATATAACGTAGTGTTTGAAGCGGTTACAAGAGAAAATAAAATTGATATTGAGTCAGACAAAGGCCGCTTTATTAATCCGGGACATATGCATGAATCAGCATGGTTTCTTATGAAGGCAGGAGTATTGCTGGAAGACAAGCAGATTACTATGCGCGGTATACAGATTGCCCGTTGGGCAAATGCCGTCGGAAAAGATGAAGAGTATGGTGGAATTATTTCATATGCAGACGCATTGGGGGAAACACCTCGCCCGATCGACTGGTTTAAAGAAACGAACTCTTTATGGAATGAAAAAGTATGGTGGCCGAATGCAGAGGCGTTGACAGCTTATGCACAGGCGTATTGCTATACGAAAGACAGTTATTTTCTTCAAGAATTTTTAGATCAGCATAATTATTGTAAAGAAAAGTTTTTTGATTCACAATATAAAGAGTGGTTTGAACGACTGGAATATGACGGAACCGTAAAAAACAGTGCAAAAGGAACACCGTGGAAATGTGCGTTTCATCTTGTGAGAGCGCTTGTGTTTACATTAGAAGCATTTTCGGAAATGGAGGCGGTATAGTGTATTTTCTGGGGATTGACGGAGGGGGAACAAAAACTGATTTTTTACTGTTAGATGAAAACGGAAAAACGATTGCACAGCGCAAGATAGGAACTATTTCTTATAAGCACGTTGGAATGGATTATGTGACAGAATTACTGAGAGAAAATATAAATCAAATATTAGACGGGAATGATGCCTATATATGTCTTGCCTTTCCGAATTGGGGAGAATCAAGAGTAAATGATGAACGCTTTTTATGCCGGATTGACAAAATTACAGATAGGCCGATGAAAATTGTAAACGACAGCGCCGCGGGATGGGCAGGATCTTTGGGATTAGAAGAGGGGATCAATCTTGTGGCAGGAACAGGTTCGATCGCTTATGGACAAAATAAGTTTGGCACAGAAGCTCGTGCGGGCGGATGGGATGATGGTTTTTCTGATGAAGGCTCTTGTTATTGGTTGGGAAAGAAAGCGTTGGAGCTGTTTTCAAAAGAGAGTGACGGAAGGGTAAAAAAAGGAAAGTTACTCGAGATTTTCCGATACAATTTTAATTTAAAAAATGACTTTGACCTTATAGACATTTTTGATGAAGTGTATAAAAATAATCGTACAAAAACAGCTGAACTTCAAAAATTGCTTTTACAGGCAGCGATGCAAGGAGATGAAGAAGCAATACGTTTGTATGAGGCTGCGGCAGAAGAATTAGCGCTGATCATAGGCGCTGTTTATAGAAAACTGGAATTTTCGGGAGACACGATCGTATCTTATTCAGGTGGATTGTTTCATGCAGGAGATTTTATATTAAAGCCACTGGTGCGGAAGCTCGAGGAAAATGGAATTTGTCTTTGTCCTCCTAAATATTCGCCTGTACAGGGAGCGGCGCTTTTGGCGGCGAGAGAATATAGCAGAGACGGTGAATTTTTATCACGAATAAAAGCAGGCTTAGAATAAGAAAAAGAGAATATCCGCGGCAGATTGCGATTTTTTGCTGCGAGATATTCTCTTTTATTTTATATTATGTTTATAATTATTTTGCCGGATATTTTTATTTGGTGATAAAATCACAGACATAATTTCTATTATGTGTTATTATACTTATATAATGTGCAATGAAAATTATAAGAGAGTAAGATCGACACATAAAAACAAGAGAAAAACAGGAGGAACGATTTATGAGATTAAAAGATAAAGTAGCGATTATTACAGGAGGAAGCCGTGGAATCGGATTTGCGACAGCAGATGCATTTTTAAGAGAGGGTGCGAAAGTTGCTGTTGCGGCGAGCAGTGAAAAAAACGCGGAAGCGGCAGTCGAGAAGTTAAAAGCGATTCATCCGGATGCAGAAGTGGTAGGGATCAGTCCGAACCTCGGAAGTTTTGAAAGTGTGAAAGAAGAATTTGATAAAGTAGAGAAACAGTTCGGACGTATTGATATTTTGGTGAATAATGCGGGGGTTTCCGAGAGCACTCCGTTTACATCTTATACAGAAGCTGATTTTGATCGTGTGATCGATCTGAATGTAAAAGGTGTATTTAACGCAACACGCGCGGTAGTTGACGGAATGATTAAAAATCACAGCGGGGTTGTCCTGAATACGTCTTCAATGGTAAGTATTTCCGGTCAGCCGAGCGGATTTGCTTATCCGGCGTCTAAGTTTGCGGTAAACGGTACGACGATCTCTCTGGCAAGAGAGCTTGGGCCAAAAGGAATCCGTGTCAATGCAGTTGCTCCGGGAATTACGGAAACAGACATGATGAAAGCCGTTCCGAAAAACGTGATCGAGCCGATGATCGCACAGATTCCGCTTCGCAGACTCGGACAGCCGGAAGACATTGCAAATGCATTTGTATTTCTTGCATCTGATGAAGCGTCCTATATTACAGGCGTAGTTCTTAGTGTAGATGGAATGGCGCGCGCGTAAATATGGCGTTGCAATATTGTTTGCAAAATAATTTACCGGGAAGGGATTCCTTTTCATATATTTGAACATGTGCTAATATAATATCTCAGCGGAAGTTGTTCCGTTGAGATATTTTAAATTTCTGGGATGGTGAATATATGGCGCGTCAAAATGAGCGGAAAATGAAATTATATATGGAAGCGGGTCTGGCGGTACTTCTTGTTTTAACGATTGCACTGGCATCAGTATCAGGGCGGCTCTCTTCGCAGGCACATGAGAAGGACAAGAATAAGCAGGAAGCGGCTGTACAAGGAGAAGCGGAAGTTTACGAAAAAAACAAAGGAAATGATCAAGAGAAAAATGAAGTGAAAGACCAAAGGGAAAACAACGCTCAAAATACAGCGGGAAATGCTGAAGAATCACAGGAAACGATCGCTGACGGACAGTATCCGATTATGGGAAACAGCCGCGTAACAGTTGATGAGATGGTAGATTATTTTCAGACGGCAGGAAAACCTTATCCGAAAGAAGCTCTTTCCAAAGGTGGAGCAGAGTCTATAGAAGTGTTTTGCAGGATGTATTATGATGAAGCGGTGGCAGAAGGCGTTCGTCCGGAAGTTGCTTTTGTGCAGACGATGAAAGAAACGGGATTTTTGCAGTATGGCGGAGATGCTTCTGTCGAACAGTTTAATTTTGCGGGATTAGGTACAACAGGCGGGGGTGTGCCCGGGAACTCTTATCCTGATGTGCGGACCGGGATCAGGGCGCAGATTCAACATCTGAAAGCATATGCCACAGCAGACCCTTTGAATGGGAAGTGTGTAGATGATCGGTATGAGTATGTAAAAAAAGGAACGGCTCCATATGTGGAATGGCTGGGGCAGCAGGAAAATCCTGAAGGGCTTGGCTGGGCAACGGGAGATAACTACGGATATGATATTGTAAAGATGATTCAGGATATGAAAAAATAGATTCGGTTTTATTTGTGAAAAACATACAAAAAATAAGCGTTAAAAACATGGAAATCCCACTGAAAAATCAGCAACTTTATTGAGAGTAATCTTATTGAAAAACAATATGACGAATAGTATAATTAAAAATAAGGCACAAAATGGAAAATCGTACATGAATATATACGATTTTCCATTTTTAAAATGACCTTGAGACAACGGAGGGAAAAATATGAAAAAAAGAGGAAGAGTTTTGGCGCTTTTGCTGGCGGCGGTTTTGACGGTCGGAAGTGTGCCGGGAACGGTTATGGCGGCAGATGGTGTGAAACCCAAAGATGGGATGACGAAAGAACAGCCATTCTGGAGTGGAACGGGAGGAAGTTCGCAATTTAGAATCCCGTGTCTTGTATCTCTTGATGACGGCACAATCGTAGCAGGCTGCGATGCAAGATGGAATACGATTGCCGATGGCGGTGGTTTGGATACCATTGTGTCACGATCTGAAGATGGCGGAAGGACATGGGAGTATACGTTTGCCAATTATCTTGGCGATAATGGAAATACACACCATAATGATTCAACTGCATTTATTGATCCGGCAATGGCAACGGACGGAGAAAAGGTGTACATGATCGCAGATCTTTATCCGGCAGGATATGCGCTGAATGGCGCGAGTCATGCACCGGTGAAAGGGAAAAGCCATGATGAGAACGGAAATATTCTTCTGGCAGACGCGAGAGAATGGACAAACTGTTGGGCGGCAGAACGTCAGGACGCAACGAAATATACATATCGCTTAGAGAAGAATAGTAAGAAAAAGTCAGATTCGGCATATGTGATTAAAGACGCAGAAGGCGCGGTTGTAGAAGAGTATACAGTTGATGCATATTTTAATATTAAAGGCGACGGTGTAGATGCGAATCTGTTTGAAGCTGATTCACCGTTTCAGGTATGGCCAACAGATTATTTGTACCTGACAACATCAGAAGATGGTGGGGCAACATGGTCTGTTCCTTCTATTATTAATATGCGAAAAGAATCAGAGCAGTCTCTTTTGGTTGGTCCGGGACGCGGTATGGTTACTTCAACGGATAGAATTTTATTTACAGCATACGAGTATACCGGCGGAGATAAAAATAGTGTGGCGATTTATTCTGATGATGGAGGTAAGACGTGGGAAAGAGGTCAGTCAGTATCAGGCTGGAGTTCGGAAGCTGTTGTGACTGAAGCGAATGGAAAGCTGTACATGTTTACTCGTCATGGGGGTTATTATGTTTCTTCCGATTTTGGAAAAACATGGTCAGATAGGCAGGATATGGGGATTCAGTATTGTCAGACATGTCAGTTGACGGCAATTACATATCCTGAAAAGATTGACGGAAAGACAGCAATTTTATTTGCCGCTCCTTCGGGAACAGGTCGTGATTCCGGGAAAATTTTCGTAGGATTAGTACAGGATGATGGAAAGCTTGACTGGAAATATAATTACAGCATTAATGGGTCAGCGTATTATGCGTATTCTTGTTTGACGGTTCTTCCTGATGGAACAATCGGTCTTCTTTACGAAAATGCGGGAGCAGCGATTACTTATGTGGATTTTGATATTGAAGATGTTGCAAAAGGCGCGGCAATCGGCGATATTTGGTGCACAGAAGGCGATAAACCTGTGGCAGAAGTCACTATGAAATCAGATGATGCAAAAGAGCTTGTATTGAATGGATTGAAAGAAGATGCAGAAGTAACAGTAACATCTGATAATGAAGATGCAGTGACAGCGGCTTATGCAGATGGGAAAGTGAAATTAACTGCTAAATCTGTAACGGGAATGGAAAAAGCTGCTGTAACAATAGAGTCTGAAGGAGAAAAGACAACAGTCAATGTAATTGTAACAGATGAAGAAAAATACGAAATTGTAGATCTTAAGCCGGGCGAGACAAAAACATATACGGATACAACGGGAAATTATAGTAACAGTGATTTGTCGTCTGTAGATACAAAAGTTGCGGAAGTAACAGTAACAGGCGAAGATGCACAGGCGGTTGAAAAACATGCGGAAGCACAGTTTGCAACTGCGAAGGCGAAATTTGATGGAGAAGAGGTTTCCTTAGAGAATTGTCTCTTTACTTTTGAAAAAGTAGAAGGTCAGGAAAATATATATACAATGTCGGCAAAAGCCGGAGAGGAAACTGTATATGTAAATTATAAGAATGCTTCTCCGAGTGGAAAAGTATGCGCCACAACAGCAGCAAATATTAAGCTGGAGGCAAAAAGCGATCAGACATTTGAACTTTTGGATCAATCAGAAGGAGCAAACGGAAATCGTTTGTATTTCTACAAAACAAATGAGTCTGAACTGCGTTTTGACAGAAATAGAGATGATCATGATAATTGTCATATGGAACTGTATAAAAAAGCGGCAAACGACAATACGGAGTCTGCAATTCCGGGATACGAGAAAATTACAGAATTGTCTCAGATTACAAGTGGCGAGAAATATTTAATCGCGGCAAAAGCAGCTACGGGAACTTATTATGTTGTAAATCCTTCCAATGCAAATGAAATATATAAACATGTTGCAAAAGTTGTTGAAAAAACCATACCTGTAGAAAAAGAGGCGGCTGTAGCGCTTGGAAGTAACGCGCAGTTTAATGACGGTGGAGAGAAAAAGATCGGTACGTGTTTGTTTACATTTGATAAGCAGGCAGAAGATGGAAAATATAAGATTTTTGCAACAACAGAATCCGGACAGAAAGTATATCTTGGACCGAAATCTGCAGCTACGGCTCAGACACCGCTTACCGCGACAGAAACGGTGATTACAGTTGCTAAAACTGGCAAAGGATTTACATTGGCTCAGATGGAAAGCGCTACAAACAGCGGATATCTGTATTTTTGGAAAGATGATGAAAACAAATTCCATTTTGACAGATACAGCAGTGTAGATTCGAGCGGAAAATGTGAGTTTGAGCTTTATAAGAAAGCGGATAACGCAGAAACATCTGAAATACCCGGATACGTGAAACTGAATGATATGTCAGAAATTGAAGCGAACGGACAATACTTGATTGCGATGAAGGCAAAAGATAATAAGTATTATCTCTTGAATCCGGCAGCGGGAAATGAAAAATATAAATACGTCGCAAAAGTGACAGGCGAAATGTATGAAGATGAGACAATCGGGGCGAAAACCGATATTACAATTACCGGAAAAGCAGAAGGCAAAACATCTGTGAAGATTGGAGATAAGACATATTTCATCTTTGTAGAAAATGATGTAGAAAAAGTGACATTAAAAGTAGGCGATACATACAATATACCGGGAGAAATTGTCAATAAAACCGAAGTAGAACAAAGAGGTATCGTAACATTAAAGGCACAGACAGATATGCCGCCTTATAAAATTGTTTCCGAACTTAAGGATGGAACATATTTGTTCGGAACGAAGAGTCATGTCATGTTGAATACGGCAAGTACGGCGGGAGAAAATCCAAAAGGTCTTGGAATGAAACCGGTTAATTTCAATGTGGATGACACAGCGAAAGAGTTTATGTGGAAGCTTACAAAAACTGAAGCCGGATATACGATGCAGGATGTCTCTTCAGGTAAATATGTTAACATCTCAGGTCAGAATGTAGAACTGAAAGAAGAAGCACAAGTATTGACGGTAGGCGTGAAAGATAACAGTGGATTTTCTGTTTCAAAAGATAATAATTATTTGAATAACTGGGCAAATACCAATGATAAAGTTGCAGCGTATGGAATGGATAACAATACATGGTATTTTTACACTCCGTCGTCAGGTTACGTAGCGACAGCGGCGAAAGTAGGACAGGAAACTTTAGTTACATCAGAAGGAACAGACTATGTGATCACGGTTATTGAGAAAAAACCGGAAGTAAAAGAATACACAGTAACGGCAACGGTAAATAATGATGAGATGGGTACGGCACAGCTTAACCCGAACGCTTCTAAGTACAAAGAAGGAACGGAAGTAACGGCAACTGCGACAGTAAAAGACGAAAGCAAATATGAATTCGTGAACTGGACAGTAGACGATAAAGAAGTTTCTAAGGAAGTGGAGTACAAGTTTACAGTTAAAGGAGATATGGAACTTAAGGCGAACTTCAAAGAGAAGGAAAAACCGCCGGTAGAAGAGACATATACAGTAACGACAAAAGTAAACGACGATAAGATGGGTACAGTAACGCTTGATCCTGCAAAAGACAAATACAATGCAGGAGAGAAAGTAACGGCAACTGCGACAGTAAAAGACGAAAGCAAATATGAGTTCGTGAACTGGACAGTGAACGGAAAAGAAGTTTCTAAAGATGCAGAGTATACGTTTACAGTTGACAAAGATATGGAACTTAAGGCAAGCTTTAAAGCAAAAGAAGAGCCGCAGCCGCCGGTAACAGAGACGTTTGAAGTAACAGTAAAAGCAAATGATGCGAATATGGGAGTTGTAGCGATCGACCCGAAAAAAGACAGCTATGCAAAAGGTGAAGAAGTAATAATTATTGCAGAAGCGAAAGAAGGGTATGAATTTGTAAACTGGACAGCAGGCGGTGAAGAAATTTCCAAGTCGGCAGCATATCGTATCAATGTAGATAAGGATATGGAATTGACAGCGAACTTCAAAGCGAAAGAAGAGCCGAAACCGCCGGTAACAGAAGATACATTCAAGCTGAACGTAACTGTAAACGACGACAAGATGGGAACAGTAAAACTTGATCCTGCAAAAGAAAGCTATAAAGCAGGAGATGTCGTAACGGCAACTGCAACGGCAAAAGACGGATACAAGTTCGTGAACTGGACAGTAGACGGTAAGGAAGTTTCCGATAAAGCAGAGTATGCATTTAAAGTGGACAGAGATGTAACATTGAAAGCAAACTTTGAAAAAGTAGCGGCAGATCCGAAACCTGAAACTCCAAAACCGGAGGATCCGAAAGATGAGGATAAAGCAATTCAGACAGGAGACAACGGCGTATCGCCGATCATTCCGCTTGCAGGATTAGCAATAGCGGCAGGAGCGGCAGTTACAGTTCTTCGGAAAAAAGAAGACTGATCAGAACAAAGGGAAAGAATGTTTTGATCTGAAAATAAAAACTAAAACAGAGGCGTCGCATTAAGCGGCGTCTTTGTTTGAATAGCGTAAAAGGTATTGGTTTCGTTTTGATTTCAATACCTTTTTGTTATGTAAAAAAACTCTTTTCTTGTAATGATAAAAGAAAATAGACCGGGAGTTGTTAAAATTAGACAGGAAAACAAGGCGGAGGATGGATGATTTCATATGAAATTCAGTAGTTTTGTCAAGGCCGTTTTCGTTGAAAAAGAATATTGCCGATAGTATAATTAATATAAATGCGAAAAAAGGGAAATTGAACATGATTCATATGATTTTTCGTTTGAAAATTTACGGAGGGAAAGGTTATGAAAAAAAGAGGAAGAGCTTTAGCGCTTCTGATTGCCACGGTTCTGACAGTAAGCAGCGTACCGGGAACGGTTCTGGCGGCAGAGGGCATAAGACCCCAGGATGGAACGACGAAAGAACAGCCGTTCTTAAGCGGAACAGGCGGAAGCTCGCAGTTTAGAATTCCGTGTCTTGTGTCTCTTGATGACGGCACAATAGTGGCAGGGTGTGACGCCAGATGGAATACGAGCGGAGACGGCGGTGGTCTGGATACGATCGTGTCCCGGTCAACAGACAAAGGAAAAACATGGCATTATACTTTTGCAAATTATCTCGGAGATAACGGGAATGCATGGAATAACTATTCGACAGCATTTATTGATCCTGCAATGGCGACAGACGGAAAAAGAGTATATATGATCGCAGATCTTTATCCGGCCGGATATGCGCTGAATAGTGCAAAATATCCGCCGGTTCCGGGAAAGAGACACGATAAGGACGGAAACATTCTTCTGGCAGATGCGAGCTCATGGGAAAACTGCTGGGTAGATGCGCGTAAAGACGGAAATAACTATACATACCATCTGGAAAAGAACGATAAGAAAAAGTCGGATTCCGCATATGTGATCAAAGATGCTGATGGCAAGGCAGTGGATGGTTATACAGTCGATGCCTACTTTAATATTAAAGGAAACGGCGTAGATACGAACTTATTTGAGGCGGAATCTCCGTTTCAGGTATGGCCGACAGATTATCTGTATCTGACAACTTCGGAAGATGGTGGCGCAACATGGTCAGTTCCGACAATCGTGAATGCAAGGAGAGAGACAGAACAGTCTTTGCTGGTAGGTCCGGGACGCGGTATGGTTACCTCAACAGGGCGCATTATCTTCACTGCATATGAATACACAAACGGAGATAAAAACAGTGTTGCGATCTACTCTGACGATGAAGGAAAGACATGGACAAGGGGTCAGTCTGTGTCAAGCCAGAGTTCGGAGGCGGTTGTGACAGAGGCAAACGGAAAACTGTATATGTTTACTCGTCATGGCGGTTATTATACATCTGAAGATTTCGGGGAGACATGGTCTCCGAAGCAGGAAATGGGAATCAATTACCGTCTGTACTGCCAGTTGACGGCAATTACATATCCGAAGAAGATCGACGGAAAGACCGCAATCTTGTTTGCGGCGCCGTCATCGGTATCAGACCGCTCTGCAGGAAAGATTTTCGTAGGATTAGTGCAGGACGACGGAAAACTGAACTGGAAATACAACTACAGTGTAAACGGTTCTGACCCGTATGGATATTCATGTCTGACAGTTTTGCCTGACGGAACGGTAGGACTTCTCTATGAGGGATCGGGAATCGTTTATGAGGATTTTGACATAGCAGATATCGCCAAGGGAGCGGCGATCGGAAACATCTGGTGTACAGATGAGAACGGTCCTGTGGCGGAAGTTACAATGACATCGAACGGTTCAAAAGAACTGACGGTGAACGGACTGAAAAACGGCGCTGAAGTGGAAGTTTCCACGGATAATGACAAGGCGGTCACTGCGGCTTATGCAAACGGGAAAGTGACGCTGACATCCAAAGCGGTAACGGGAATGGAACGCGCCGACGTAACAGTGGAGTCGGCAGGTGAAAAGACGACAGTCAGCGTAATTGTAACAGATTCGGAGAATTATGAGATCGTAGATCTTCGTGTGGGAGATACGAAAACTTATACAGATAAGACAGGAAATTACAGCGGCGGCGCTTTAGAAGGGCTTGATACGGACATCGCGGAAGTGACAGTGACAGGAGAAGATGCGCAGGCGGTTGAGAAACGGGCAAAAGTGCAGCTTGCGACAAGCGAAGGACATTTTGACGGAACAGAGAAAACTCTGGATGACTGTCTGTTTACGTTTGCGGCTGCAGACGGACAGGACAATACATATACAATGTCCGCAAAAGACGGAGATAAAACAGTATATGTGAACTACAGAAGCGCGGCTTCGGCTGGTACGGTATGCGCGGAAACAACGGCGAATATTAAGTTAGAAGAAAGAACCGACGATCAGACATTTGAATTATTCGATCAGACGCCGGGTAATCATGGAAACCGGCTGTATTTCTATAAGGATAACGAGGGTAAACTTCATTTCGACAGAAATACAGGCGATCATGCGAACTGTCGTATGGAATTGTACAAAAAAGCTGCGAACGGCAGTGCGGAGTCGGCAATTCCGGGATATGAGAAAGTGACAGGGTTGGATCAGATCACAGACGGCGGAAAATATTTGATCGCGGCGAAAGCGGCTTCGGGAGCTTATTATGTTGTGAATCCGTCTTCTGCCGGAGAGAAATATAAACATGTGGCAAAAGTTGTTGAAGAAAATGTACCTGTGGAAGAAGAATTGGCTGTAGCCCTCGGAACGACGAAAGATTATAACGACGGCGGCGAGAAAAAGATCAGCAAATGCCTCTTTACATTTACAAAACAAGGCGATGACGGTACATTTAAGATTTCCGCAGTGACAGACGATGGAAAAACGGTTTACCTCGGACCGAAATCATCTTCATCTGCGCAGAAACCTACGGTAGCGACAGAGGCAGTGATCACTGTTGCCAAAAGCGGAGACGGTTTCTCGTTAGAGCAGAAAGAGGGAACACAGGCAAGCGGATATTTGTATTTCTGGAAAGATAATGAGTCTAAGCTTCATTTTGACAGAAACAGCAGCGTAGACGGAAACGGTAAATGTAACTTTGAACTTTATAAAAAATCCGATGCAAAGAGTGAGAGCAAAATTGCAGGATATGAGAAGCTGACAGAGGTATCGGAAATTCAGGACGGCGGTCAGTATTTGATCGCAATGCAGGCGACAGTTGCGGGAAACAGTTATTACCTGTTAAACCCATCGCTTGGAAGCAATGTACATAATTATGTTGCGAAAGTGACAGATCATATGTACAAAGACGAGACGATCGGAGCGAAGACGGATATTGCGATCACCGGAAAAGCAGAAGGTAAGACGTCTGTAAAGATCGGGGAAAAGACGTACTTTATCTTTGTAAAGAATGATGTAGAAGAAGTGACGCTTAAGATCGGAGAGACGTTTAATTTACCGGGCAAGCTTTTGAATGAATCCGAAGTGACAAAAGACGGTATCGTAACGGTGGAAAAACGTGAGGATATGCCGCCTTATAAAGCGATTTCGGAAATTGCGGAAGGAACGTATCTGTTTGGAAGCAGGAGTCATATTATGCTGAACACAGTAAGTACGGCAGAAGGAACGCAGAAAGGTCTTGGCATGAAAGCGGTCAATTTCAACAACGATGAGACAGCGAAAGACTTTATGTGGACGATTGCAAAATCAGGCGAAGGATATACGATGAAAGACGCTGCGTCCGGAAAATATATTAACATTTCAGGAAATGACGTAGAATTGAAAGATACGGCGCAGGTATTAACGATTGGAGCAAGTAAAAACGGCGGATTTGCCGTTTCGGCAGGCGGATATTATCTGAATAACTGGGCAGGCGGCAACAATAAAGTTGCAGCTTACCAAAGTGATGATAATTCGTGGTATTTCTATAAAGCATCTTCGGGAAATGTAGCGGCAGGTGCGAAAGAAGGAACGGTTACTGCGGTAACGTCAGAAGGAACAAACTACAAGATTACCGTTGTAAAAGAAGCTCCGGAACCTCCTGTAGAAAAGACGTATACAGTAACGGCGGCGGTAAACAATGAAACAATGGGTACGGCTTCATTAGATAAAGAAGGACCGGAGTACAAAGAAGGAACAGAGCTGACTGCAACTGCGAAAGTAAAAGACGAAAGCAAATACGAGTTTGTAAACTGGACATCAGGAGATGAAGTAGTATCGAAAGATGCAGAGTATACGTTTACAGTTGAAAAAGACATGCAGCTTACGGCGAACTTCCAAGCAAAAGAAGATCCGGAAGAGCCGCAGCCGCCGAAACCGCCGGTAACAGAAGATACATTCAAGCTGAACGTAACTGTAAACGAC
>OLRI01002263.1_pt1 | contig 13783 bp, 16 predicted proteins | sample 1672871 | NCBI WGS metagenome assembly OLRI01 (sample SAMEA3136732, study PRJEB25190) | human gut metagenome
ACCAGCAAAGGTGTTGTAAAGGCAAAGGAGTGTAGGTATCATCTGTTTCTTACGTGAGATAATGCCGTCCAACAGGATGCCATCCGCATCCTCCTGCTTCTTGAACGCATGCGCCAGAATTTTTCCGGCATCCTCCCCCGCAAATATAATCTTGGAAGATTCCTCCAAAATATCCGTCAGCATGACATATACCATATTTAAACGCTTCTCGCCGAGCACCTGCGGCAGGAACGGGCGGAGCTGTTCTCCGATCTGTTCTAATTCCTCTCCGCTCATGGCGCTGATCTGGGCAACACCGAAATCACAGTCTTCCGTGTGGAAAATCTTAAAATCCTGATAGAAAATCTCTTCGGTCGTCTTGTTCTTGAAATCACTTCCGGCGCGGAACATTTTCTTCGCATGATCCTCAATATCCACATCCGCAATCTCTGCGAGCCGCTTTGCAACGCTCTTGTCAAGCGGCGTGCAGGTCGGTGAGCGGAACATCAGCGTGTCGGAAATGATCGCTGAGAGCAGAAGTCCCGCGATCTCCTTCGGAATCTCCACCCTCTGCTCCTGATACATCTGATAGATAATCGTCGACGTACAGCCGAGCGGCTGATTCCGGAAATAAACCGGCGATACGGTCTCTAAGCTTCCCAGTCTGTGATGGTCGATGATCTCTAAGATCTCCGCCTCTCCGATTCCGTCCACCGCCTGTGACTTCTCGTTGTGGTCGACAAGAATGATCTGTTTTTTCTGCATATTCATGAGGTTACGTCTGGAAATCATTCCGACGTAGTTGCCGTTTGAGCCGAGCACCGGGAAATCTCTGTGGCGCACCCGCGACATGACATCCTTGACGTCGTCCACATAATCGTCAATGTCAAACGTGACGAGCTCCCGTCTGGTCATGTACTGCTTGATCGGCATACTCTGATTGATCAGACGCGCCACGGAAAATGTGTCGAACGGCGTTGTGATAATCACGCAGTCCCGCTTCTCCGCAAGCTTTTTGACTTCTTCCGCCACCTCGAGACCGCCGCCGATGATGATGCAGCTCGCGTTCGACCGGATCGCCTGCATCTGCGCCTCCTCGCGGTCGCCTAAGATCACCAGATCGTCGTCCTCGATATAATCCGCCATGTATTCCGGGTTGGAGGTTGCAATCACAACTTTTCCGCGCACAAAATGTGCATGCTCATTCCCGGCGTAGACCTCACCGTCGATCGTCTCCGCAATCGTCTTGTACTGTGTGCGCGCTTTTGAGAGCACGCAGTTGTCCAGCACGTCCATGTAGGACGTCGCAATATCCTTGGTGACGATCACACCTTCCAGCTTGCCGAACTGATTGGTGACCGGAAGCGTTACAACCTCCAGCTTTTTCATCAGCTCCCATGCCCGTTTCAGCGAAATCTGATTGCTGACACCGGCCGTCTTGCGGATATTGATATCCTTGATCTGTGCACCGGCATAGCTCACAAGCGGCGGTTCCTCCACGCCAAAGCGCTCTAATACGTAGCGGGTCTCCTCATTCACCGCGCCCGCACGCTTTGCCACATAAGTCTTCTTGTCCCCGCTCTGGTTTTTCAGATATGCATAAGAAATCGCGGCGCATATCGAATCCGTATCCGGATTCTTATGCCCCACGACCCACACTTTCTTTGATTCTGTACTCATATGATCTTCTATTCCTTAAAGCTAAAAATTAAACACACCGAGAGAATACAGGATGAATCCGATCAGAACAACAAAATTCAGAATTGCAAACCAGGAAAGGCATTTGACATATCCCTTCACCGATCCGACTCCCTGCTCCATCTCGTCCATCTTCTCGATCTTGGAATCAAATTCGTTGAACAGATCCTGAATGTTGCGGTAGCACTTCACGTTCTCCGAATGTACCTTCTCGGAGAGATCTGTCTTGATGGATTCCAGCTGTGCTGTCGCATTCTCAAGCAGCGCCTTGACCTCGGCGATCTGTCCCTCGGAAAGCTTCTTGTTCGCGATTGCCTGCTCCTCCAAAAACTGCTTGTTTGTCGCAAGCTGCTCCTCGGAAAGCTTTTTATTTGCAGCAATCTGATCCTCATTCAGCTTGCGGTTCGATGCAAGCTGCTCCTCGCTCGCACGCTTTACCTCCGCAACCTGCCCCGAGATGCTTGTCTCAATCTCGGTCATCTTCGCTGTCACACGGTCTGCCAGATCATCGACCTTCTTCGTGAACTCTGTCACGATCTTGTCAGCTTCCTCCTGGCGCTCCACCAGAATGTGCTGCCACTCCTCGGCCTTGCCTTCCCGCTCGTTGACAATCGACTGCAGTTCCTGTACCTTATTCTCCTTCGCTGCAAGCAGATCCTGCAGCTGTTTCGCCTTCTCACGAAACTCGTCGATCTGACTTAATAAGAAATCTTCCTTTTCCACTTCTGTCTGTATCCTTTCCCGTTCCTGCGTGCTCTCCCCGGTCTCTAAAACCCTGGTCTCCCGAACCTTATTATTGCTCTCGCGCTTCGGGTGTGTCTTATATCCCTCCGCCCGTTCCGGCTCTCCTGCAGGTCTTCCTTGTCTGGGGTGAATCTGCGCCAGTAAAAGCTGAAACAGGTTTGCCATAAACGCTTCCTCCCTTTGTGTCTTCCGAACAAAAAACACCTATGGGTATTCTATCATTATCATTTTTCTTTGTAAAGCAGGAAAAAGCAACCGCCTCCCGCTCACTCTTTCCGGCGGAAAAGCAGTGGTGTCTCCGCCGCCAGCATTGCCAGCCATCCGATCAGGTAGGCAACCGGCAGTGCCACAATTCCAAGCTTCATGGAAAATACCAGCGGAACGGCTGCCGCCACCCGCACTCCCATGTTAATAAAACTGCTGATGAGCGTCACCCTGAGGTCGCCCATTCCGCGAAAATATCCCTGAATCCCGTTTGTAGCCGCCGGCAGAAAATACATCGCCGCAATCGCATGCAGATAGATCACTCCCAGGGAGATCACCTCCTCATCCGTCACAAACAGTTTCATCAGCGGACGCGCAAACACAAAGCAGACCACACAGATAAAGAGCGCATAGATCATCTCGATCCACAGCCCGCAGCGGAATCCCTCCCGGATCCGCTCCTTTTTGCCGGCACCTTTGTTCTGTGCCAGCAGCGCGGTCATCGCATGGGCGATATTCTGCTCCGGAGTGTAGGCAAAATCATCAATGCGGTTTACGACTGCAAACGCCGCCATGACAGAGATTCCCATTGTATTGACAATCGCCTGGATTCCGATCTTGCCGAGCTGTACCGTCGCCTGCTGCATGGCGCTCACCCAGCCAAACTGCACCGTCTTATAAAATAACCTCCGGTCAAACACGCGCCACTTGCGCCCCAGGCAGAGAATCTTTACCTTTTTCTTAATATATAGCCCGCACAGCAGACAGCAGAGTGCCTCGCTTAGCACCGTCGAAAAGGCACATCCGTTGCTGCCCCAGCCTAGCACCACCACGAAAAACAGGTCTCCCGCCACATTGAGTGCAGCGCTGATCATCAGAAAATAAAGCGGCGATCTGCTGTCGCCAAGTGCCCGCAATATGCTCGCATAAAAGTTGTAAATAAACGTAAAGATCAGTCCGCAGAAAATAATGCGGAGGTACCCCGTAGCAATCGGAAGCACTTCCTCCTGCGTCCTTATCAGCCGAAGCATCCACGGCGTCAGAAAACCGCAGACGGCTGAAAGCAGGACGGAAAACATCAGCCCGCCGATCATGGTCGAACTGATCTGCCGCTCCAGGACATCATAATCCTTTGCGCCGTAGTGCATTCCCATCAGAACGCCTGCTCCCATGCACATCCCGCTGATAAACAGAATCGCGAGGGTCATCAGCGGACTGCTCGTACCGACCGCGGCAAGCGCCGTCTCCCCCACAAATTTTCCGACAATCATACTGTCGACCGCATTGTAGAGAAGCTGAAACAGATTTCCGAGAACAAGTGGAATTGTAAAACCTACCAGAAGATGCGGTATCGCTCCTTCCGTCATATCCTTTGTCATTGCAGATGCCTTTCTATCTTTTGTTGTTCTGCTTCAGGATGTGTATGATCCTTCCCTCATAATACACCGCAATCGCTGCAATCAATACCACGATAATCAGGCTGTATCCCTGTTTTAATTCTTTTCCGAGCGCATCACAGACGCTGGTAAATAAAAGTCCCTCCACAAAGACAAGCTTGACCATCCGAACCATCCGAAGCGTATACTGTCTGATCTTACCGCTGCATACCTCCCTTGTCAATCCGTTCACACGTTCCGGGTAGACGGCAAGGAGGGTCAAACCCACATATACCAGAATCATAAACACAAGATTCATCATCAGGTTCACCGGATTGACGTGGAACGCGATCCCGTAATAGATCTGTAACCCGAGATAGGCGATCGCCGATACGATACCGACTGCCTCAATGAGCATCACCTGCCATGTCATCTCGTTCTTTTTCATATGTCTCACACCTCCTTTTCCCTCTCTTTTTCTTACAGCAAAAGTTCCTGCGCCCAACACTGTGTCAGCCGCTCTAAATTCCATGCGGCATTGGCAGGACTCGTAGACGGCAGCTTTTTTACTTCCGGCATCTCCGCGGTCAGACAATATTTAGAAAACAGGCGGTACGCCGTATCCCCGTTGGCACAGATGCGCCGGATGTCCGCCGTCTTTAAGATCACTTCCATGTCATTCGCCGTCACATTGCGGATCGAACTGTCCGATGATCCTGCAATGTCACAGGAGGCAATGACATCCCACAGCGCAATATGGTGCTCTAACAAAAACGCCTTTTTCTGCGGAATCGTCTCCGGCAGCGTATCCTCAAAGACCGCTGCCAGCACTTTCCAGAAACGGTTCTGCGGATGCCCGTAATAAAACTGCTGTTCTCTGGATTTTACCGACGGAAATGTTCCTAAGATCAAAACTTTTGATTCATTATTAAAAATTGGCTCAAATGTATGCGTCACGCTGTCTGCTTTCGCCATGTTATCTCCTTTTTGACGCTGTATCGTTAAAGTCCTTTCGCTAAAAATTCCTTCCGTTCCAGCCCCAGTCGCTGATACCGCTGTAGGTCACATACACTGCATCCTGCGGAATGCCAAGCTCCGTTTCATAGATGTCGCAGATTTTTGCTGTCATCTGGCTATAGGCATCCGGTGAAGCGTTTCCAAACAGGCTGACTGCCACAAACGCACCTTTTTCTAACTTCTTTCCACCCATGTAGAGTGTGTAGTCGTCATCAAATCCTACCATTAAAAACCCTTCTGATTTGTTTAATGTGGTAATCGCCTGTCCAAGCTTTGCCTTAATCGTTTCCTTTTTGTCCTCTGTCATTGATAATGTTACTTTTGAATCAATAAATGGCATTTTTCTACCTCCTGTATTTTCATATCTGATGATATTTTTCTCATAATTTTTTACTGATCAATCGCGTAAACACGCTGATCCTTTTCCTCTATGAGAGCTCACTTCATCATTTACACCTATCTAGTGATGTCCCATATGTAAATATTTTTCTCTTGTGGCAAGTCCACCGCGGATATGGCGCTCCTGCTTATTGATATCCAAAACCTGTCTGGCTTCTTTTGCTAAAGACGGATTGATCTGCTGCAGACGCTCTGTCACATCTTTATGTACCGTAGACTTACTGATCCCAAACTCCTTTGCAGTCTGCCTTACCGTGGCATTATGTTCAATGATATATTTTGCGATCTCGATCGCTCTTTCCTCGATATAACTTTTCAAGTGTCTTCCTCTGCGATATTTGTTTTTACAATCTATGCAGAGTTTTACACAATTATTCTATCTCATTTCCAAGGTCCATGCATCTTCATTTTTGTTATAGCCCGTTACACTTAAGTACTGCTGCGGACTGTTTCTCTTTAAGGCATCATATGCTGTCTGCAATGGGATCCATTCACGGTTCCTCGACGGTCCGCTGGAATCCGCCAAAAAGACCTCATCTTTAGCCTCATCGTACAGCCACAGGGTGACATAATGTCCCGGCATATCCTTCCAGAAAGTATCGTCACTATTGCTGCTGATCAATACCAGCAGACCTTTGCTGTCTTTTGCAAGCTGCTGAAATTCCTCATAAGAAGATGGTTTTCTTCCCATCTCACACTCTATTCCCATCGTTTGCAGGGTTTCCCGCATCGCATCCCAGCCAATCGCTCCGAGACCGCTGTGTGGATTGTAATTCGATACCTCCTGTGCATATTCGTACATCTGCAGCGGTGTGCACTTGTTGCCGCTGACGGTACTGTATATATTAGCCATACTGCACAGGCCACAGCCAAACTGGCTGAACTGCTGCCCGCCTGCCTCTTCATAGCACCAGGCACCGGACCACTCTTTTTCCTTTTCATAGGATTTCGTTCCCTGAAGATAGGAAAATACGGCATCCTCCGGCTTTGCTTTTTCTTCCTTTACAGGCTTTTCTTCTATGATTTCTTTTTCCTTGTCTGCCGCCTGTGTTTCCTCTTCTCCGTGGGCTTTCATAGTCTGAAACTGTCCGACGGAAATCCCCTGGCATGCACCAAGAAATCCGGCAAGGCAGACCACTACCAGACCGGACATCCATTTCTTAAGTGTCTTATGTTTACTCCTCATATTCCATTGTTCCTATTCTATCCTGTTATCACCGCAAATAACTGCCTAGCCTCCTAAAGTAACATCCTGTCGGTTGTACCACTCCAGTGCCTGTTCAAAATCCGCATCCGAATAGTCCGGCCAGAGATGTTCCTCCACATAAAAATCCGCATAAACCGACTGCATCGGAAGAAAACCTGACAGCCTGCGCATACCGCCCCAACGGATGATCATATCAATTCTCGAAATATCAAAAGAATACGGCTGTCCGCTTTCTGCAATATGTGACAGATCCCATTCCCAGCCATAATTTACTAAAAAATTCACTCTCATTCCACCGCCATGGACCGGTGTTCTCACCCGAAAATGCTCCAGCTCTTTCGGAAAACATTTCGACTTCTCATTGCCGATCACTAACAGATCCGCCCCCTCCTGCGTCAGCATCTCAACAGCCTCTACACAGGCACTTTGAAAGGCATCGAACTGTTCTTTTGGTCTTTTACAGTTATCTGTCGTAAACCCGTAGTAAGTCAGCTCTTCCACACCATATTCCTTCGCTTTTTTTAACAGCTTCATTCCCGGCTCTAAGCCGTACTGATAACCGTCCTTTTTCTCCATCTGCTGCGACAATGCCCAACGGCGGTTACCGTCCGGAATGATCCCAATGTGTTTTGGTATCCTCATACGCTCACCTGTCCTTTTTTTCCAGTATTCCCTTTTTCCGGAAAAAAATTCTTTTGAACAGGACAGCTAACATATTCCAAAATCTGCAAACGGCGTATCCCACTGATATTTTTCCATCACTACATGACCGTCCTCAAATTCCACACCATCGGCTACCAACAGCTCCATCTGGCGGTTCTCACCTCCAAATGCAAACGCCTTCGACACACGTCCGTCCTTGGTAACGACACGATAGCAGGGAATTTCCTGCTCATTGGGATTTGCATGCAGTGCATAACCGACTACTCTTGCCCAGCGGCGGTTTCCTGCCAGAGCTGCCACCTGACCATAGGTAGCAACCTTTCCTTTCGGAATCTGTTTCACTACTTCATAAATTTTTTCAAATGTATTCTGCTCACTCATATTTAATAGGAAATAATCTCATAGCCGTCTTCCGTTACTAAAACCATGACTTCCCACTGCGCACTCGGCTGTCCGTCTGCCGTATAGACCGTCCAGTCGTTTTCTTCATCGACAAAAATATCTGCCTGACCCATATTGACCATCGGTTCAATCGTAAATACCATTCCCGGAACCATCAGCATTTCTGTACCGGCTTTGGAATTGTATCCAACCCATGGCTCCTCATGGAACTCCAAACCTATGCCATGGCCGCCAATTTCCCGTACAACGGTGTAACCGTTTGCATAGGCATGGTCATGAACTGCCTGACCCATATCTCCAAGGAATCCCCACGGTTTTACCTGCTCTAAACCTTTTTGTATACATTCCTTTGTGACATCCACCAGACGTTTTTTCTCCGCTGAGACCTCACCGATGCAAAACATTCTCGAAGAATCTGAAAAATATCCGTTCAGGATCGTAGAGCAGTCCACATTGACAATATCGCCCTCTTTTAAAATATCCTCTTCGGACGGAATACCGTGGCAAACCTGTTCATTAATGGACGTACATACGCTCTTTGGAAAGCCCTGATAGTGCAATGGTGCCGGGATTCCGCCCATTGCCGTGGTTCTCTCATAGACCATCTTATCGATCTCTTCCGTGCTCATTCCCGCATGGATATGCTCGCCCACATAGTCTAAGACCGCAATGTTAATTGCTGCACTGGCTTTCATGCCGGCGATCTGATCTTTATTTTTAATGATCTTGTGCGGTGGAACCCGGTGTCCCTCACTGCGAAACAGTTCTATTTTTTCATCAAATGCCTGATGGCAGGCTTTATATTTTCTTCCACTGCCACACCAGCAGGGATCATTTCTTCCTATTTTCAACTTTCATCCTCCTGATCCTCAAATTTATGGTTCAATGTCACATTTCCAAACGGTACCTTGTCCCAGAATTTCTTTTTGACTTTCAGCTTATGCTCTTCTAACATTTTTTCATAGGCTTTCCCATTGTAGTCATAGGCGCCAAAATTCTCGCCTTCTTTGTCTGCTAAAATCTTCTGGTACTTCTCAGCAAGTGCTGCCTTATCTGTCATTTCATAGATCTCTTCATCGGTCAGTCCCGCCCGCTCTTTCTGCTCATCCGATAAGTCATAGCAGAGATCGGATGCGGAATCCCTAGCATACTGCTTCTCTTTTTCATCCAGTTCCATGCCCTCTTTCTTTGCCGCTTCATAAAACATCATATCATGGGCGACTCTGTCTAACACGGCTCTTTTTGCCTCTAGCCGTACAAATTTTCCATTGGTATGCAGTCCCCAATAGGCATTTGTATCATCTGGATCATAGACCATTGCCTGCTTTTCGATCTCCTTCTCCTGCCTTGCAATGTAATAAGTCATGTCACGCAGTTGATAATCGGTTCCGTCTAAGGTAAATACGGTCTTATCCAGATCCTTTAAATAGTCAAACCGGTTCCGGTTTCCGTACAGTGCCGCAAGATAGATCATGATGGCTGTAGCTGCGAGAATCCCTACGATCGCAACAACCTGTTTTTTCATATAATGCTCCTCTTATGATAACGCTTCTCTTATGACTCGCAGAGCTTTGCAACAACCTGATTGATCAGTTTTCCATCTGCTTTGCCTTTTAACTCCGGCATCACATTTTTCATGATCATTCCTTTGTTCTTCTGTGCAACAATATCTGCAAATTTTTCCATGATAAAATTCTTTATCTCTTCTTCGCTCATCAGTGATGGCGCATATTCCTGAATCACATCATAACGGAACTGATACTCTGCTTTTAAATCTTCACGCTCTGCCGGGCAGGTATCAATCTGTTCTTTTACGGTTTTTAATTCCTTTAAGATCACCTGATCTACCATATCTTCTTTGATATCATCACGGCATCCTGCATCGATCGCTGCCTTTTTTACGGCTGACACTAAGGATGAGATTGCCTCTTTTCTCGGTTTATCCTTTGCTTTCATTGCTGCTATCATATCTTTTTGTAACTGTTCCATCTGCATATCTGTTTCCTCCTTATACAACTCACACTGCTACCATTATAACACTCTCCCTTTTTACTGACAATTCCTATCTCACAGCAAAAAACCTAAGAAATAAACTCTGTTATTCCTTAGGTTTCTTGTATTGATTATTTTTCTATGATTTTGCAGATACTGCTACAACAGTCGTCTTACCGTAATAATGGTCTTATAAGTTGCGTTATCGTTTCCGACGATTCCATAGGCTGTTCCCTTGGCATGGACGATCTTGCCACCGCCCATGTAGATTGCCACATGACCTGCATAACAGATCAGGTCACCTGCCTGTGCATTCGCATAGCTGACTTCCTGACCGCAGCTTCTCTGGGCACCGGAAAAACTTGGGATGCTGATTCCGAAGTGTGCATAGACATAGCTGGTAAATCCACTACAGTCTGCACCGGTATTCGGGTCTTTTCCACCCCAGACATATGGTTTTCCGACAAACTGCATGGCATAGTTCACGACATCCGAACCGCTGACATTCGTAGTCTTTGGTGGATTTAAGTTTCCTCCCGGTACGCTTGCATTGGAATTTGGCTTAGAAGTTCCTCCGCTGCCCCCGGAGCTTCCACCGGATGACCGGCCGGATGCCGCCGCTGCTGCCTGCTGCTGTTGGATGATCTTATTCTGCTCTGTGATCGTCTTCTGATATTCGCTCGCAAGGCTCTTTGCATTGGCAATCTGCGTATCCGCATTTGCCTGCTGGCTTCTTAAGTTTGCCATGGCTGTCTCTAGCTGCTTTTGCTGCTGCTTTAGATCATCCTTGGCTGTTTCTAATTCTTTCTTTTCATCCTCTACCTGTGCTTTTAAATCCTCAACCTGCTTTCTGGTCTTTTCATAATTATCTAACAGGTTTCTGTCATAATCATAGACTTCATTAAAATACTCCACACGGTTGAGCATATCCGCCATACTTTTGGATTCTAACAGAGAAGAAATTACAGCACTGTCGCCACGCTCATACATGAACTTAATACGCTTTTTCATTGCCTGATACTGCTTCTTCTCATTCTTCTGTGCCGTCTTTAAGTCTTTTTTGACCTGTTTTAACTGCTTTTCATTCTGATCGATCTCTTTTTCTAAGATTCCGACATCTACCATGAGGTTGACAAGTTCTTCGTTCTTTGTGTCTAACTCGCCTTCAATCTCTTCTTTCTTATTCTCAAGATTATCAATCTTTTTATTTACATCATTCAGATTTTTTTCTGCTTCTGACTTCTTATTCTGTGCCGATGTCGCATACACTACCTGCGAACTTCCAATTGTGAGTGACACTACGAGTACCAATGCCAGAACTGCTTTTGCCCGTCTCTGTAGTTTTCTCATCTGTTTTTTCTCCCTTATGATTGTTGTTTTTGACTAACAATCTAAGTATAGCATCGTTAAAAATCCTTTTCAACCGATTCCAGTTTTTTCATAAGAGATTTGGTAAGATTATGCACCCATATTTTTTACGATAAGCAGTTTATCCCCCTTGCCCACACGGTCGGAGGACAATTCATTGGTCTCCATGATCTCGCGTACCGTGGTGTGATTTTCTTTTGCAATATTCCAGATGTCATCCCCATCTTTTACAATATAGCCTACCAGTCCCGGAATTTTTTGCAGGCTCTCATAGTCCGCTTCCTGACAGTTTACTTCCTGTACCCGTTTTCTGTTTCCGATGGAAAATGCGATCAGATTCAGGTTGATGACTGCCTTGATCTCCACCTGTGTATTGTCGATCAGAATGGTCGTAAGCTGCTCTAAACCACTTTCGATCTCATATCGGCTGTTCTTTTCAATGCCCGGTACTTCAATGGTCTGATGGAATGGCAGGAATCCTTTTAAGGAACCGATCGGCATTTCATCATCCGTTGTGATATAGAGAAGCTCCACGGCAACCGTTCCCTCTACATAGACCCCGTTTCCGGAAATTTCATGCGTATCGATCTGCACACTTCCCTCGGCACAGCAGATCTGCAGCATATTTTCCTGCGTTGCCTCTAATTGAAGCTGCTCGGAAGCACGGCATTTTGCATTGTTTTTCATCAGTAATTTTTCAAATGTAATATCTTCAAAAACCGGACGGACATCTTCCTTTAGGGAATACACATCCTGCAGCATTTCAAACTGTTCCTCTTCCCACAGCTTGATGTCTAAATCTGCCACGGCATCCACCACGAGCATCCGCTCTTCTCCATCGTAGTCCGGCTTTACCTCCACGTCAAAAGAAACATCGTCCACACCCACATAGGATACCAGTTGATCTCTGCAGCCGCTGCAATCCACTTCGCCCTGAAGCGGAACTGTTGTCTCTAACCATTGCAGCCGCTCATCCTCTTCATTTCCCTGATAGAGTATATAAATAAGAAGTTCTCCGTTAAATTGAATGACATCCTCGCCAATGCGGGACTCCAATCCGCGAAGCTGCACATTTTTCCAGAGCAGCTCACGGATATTCGGCTTATTCGATGGCAGAATAATCTCATTTTTAAAACGACAGGTATCTTTCTTTGCCGTCACAAGCTGTAATGCCTCAATATTTTCCTTGCGGATTTCATATTCGTCCTCATTTTCCATCGCATAACTGATCTCTTCATCACGCACCTCATCCATCTGCACATGAAAAACGATCAGAGAACGGATGCTCAATTTTCTCGAATTGATGATCCCGATATTTAAATCCTCAATATCCCATGTCGCCTTAACCGGGTCAAATTCCTCCGCACCGTCTAAATTTACCGTCTCTGAAAACGGGATTTCGCCCTCTAAATACGCAATGTCGTTTTCCTCGCCATCGCTGCGGTATAACACCTGAAATCCGAGATTTCCTCTTAACAGCACATGCCCGGTCTCTGCTTTGGCTTCTTCTAAGTGAATTGCTCCTTTTGTTGTAATAATTCTTACAATATCCGGCTTGCTCTCCGGAACGTTATAGTCATCGTCAAGGGTGACCTGGCTCATCGCCCGTCCCTTTTCATGGCTCATATGTATATACTTCTTCTTTAATTCCATAAAAAACTCCTTTGCTTGGGACTTTTTACATTCTATTCCAAGCAAAGAAGTTTTATACTTTTTTAGCATAATTTCATGCGAATATCTCTCGTAATAATGTCGGTGTAACTAAAAGACAGTAACTGCGGTGGATTCTCATCCCTCTCATCATCTATCAGGATGGTAAATACACTTGGGTATGCATTCTGAATCACGCCTTCCTGGATATCAACTTTATTTCTGCCACGGTCTAACTGTATCTTTACCTTGCTTCCACACTGTTGAAGAACCGATGCTCTGACTCTGTTTAAATCCTTCTGCTGCATTCTTTATTCCTCCTAACCCACAATTGACTCACTGTATCTGCTTTAGTTTATCACAGTAATAAAATATTTGCAAGGTCTAAACACGATTTTTTTACTCAAAAACCACAATATCTTCCGTTTTTTCTGTCGAGACAACTATATATGGGTAACTTTCGACTTTTTCCGACACGTCATTTTCTCCCGGTCCGATCAGCTCCGATTTGAAATAAACTGCATTTTTAGCCTGATATAAATCCTTCACCTGTATGCTGTAACCTCCTGTTTTCTGCACTCCATATCCGCGGACAATGTACAGTTTGTCACCGGACATATATGTAAGTTTCATCTCCTTTTGCTTTTTCTCCTCAATAATCTTTTTCAGCTCATCGGGAAGCTCTTTTTCAGAGATCACGGTAAATTTCATATCACTGACTTTGGCATCATTTTTTTCTTCCACCTTGCATCCGCCCACTGTGATCGCCAACAGCATCAGCAGGATTCCTAAGCACATCATTGTTTTTAGCCGCCTCATAGATTCCCTCTTCACATTCTTCTATTCTATATAAATAATATGCATTTGATATTGTAATTGTTCCACCATATTTGTATAATAAATTTTATGTAATAAATTTTAAAGAGGTAGCATGCGTATGATTCGATTGATTCTGGTAATTATTTTTTTACTTTTATATTTTATCTTAGGACTGCCCGTTCTCGGAGTCCTCTGGCTGATCGGGAAGCGGAATAAACCCGCAGCAGACATTGCAAGCCTGCGGATCGTGCAGTGGGCATTCAAA
>OLRI01002265.1_pt1 | contig 13771 bp, 13 predicted proteins | sample 1672871 | NCBI WGS metagenome assembly OLRI01 (sample SAMEA3136732, study PRJEB25190) | human gut metagenome
CGACACCGTTTCTTTGGGCAAGCACCAAAGAAATGGGGTCGAAAGGCAGGACAGGCCAACGACCACCGCCCAACGTATCGGCGCACACGCACAAGCCCAAAAAAAGAGAGAACCCCCTTTGCCGGGGGGTTCTCCCTTAAACAAGCACGCTTACGCGGCGAGCGCGGCGACGATGGCGTCGTAGACGGCGTCGGCGTTCGCGCACATGACCATGACGATGGTGCCGTCGTCGAGGGTCTCGAGCTTGGCGTTCTTCGCGATCTCGTACTGGTCGGCCAGGTAGGTCTCGAAGTTATTGCACTGGGTGTCGATGAACGCCTGGAGGCCAGCCTTCACGGTGTCCGCGCAGCCCTCGGCGGGCTTGGCGATGACGATGCCGTAGGCCTTGACGTTGATGAGCGACACGCTCATCGCGATGTCGTCCACGTCCGCGGCCGTGAAGCCCACGACCTGGTAATACGCGTCCTCGATGGCCGCCTTGTCGCTGAACACCGGGTACGCCTCGTTCTCCTCGTCCGTGCGCGCGGACGTTATCGCGTCGGCCAGGGCGCTGGTCGCCGGGGCCTCGGTCTCGGGCGCGGTGCTCGGCTCATCGCTCGGCTGCTCGCTGGGCTCTTCGCTCGGCTCGGCGCTCTCGGTCGGGGCGGTGCTGGGCTCTTCGCTGGTCACGGGGTCCGTCTCAGCGGGCTTGTTCTCGGTGCCGCAGGCGCTCAGCAGCGCAAAGCACATGGTCAGGCAGAGGACTGCCGCAATGATCTTTTTCATCTTTTCATATTCTCCTTGGATTTATTCCGGCGGCTCGGCCGCCGTCTGCCTTAGACTTGCGCGCGGCAAAAAAGTTCCCGCGGATTTTTTAAATTTTTGTTTCCCTTGCCTGCGCCGCGCCGCGATGTTAAAATCTCTTTATACAATCTTCCCCGGAGGCCGCCATGAATAAACCGCGCACGCCCTGGTATCGCATGGACAACGCCAGCTTTATGTACTCCTCCATCCAGCGCGAGGAGTTCTCCGCCATATACCGCTTCTCCGCCGTCATGACGGAGGACGTGGACCCCGCGCTGCTCCAGGCCGCCGTGGACCGCACGCTGCCGCGCTTCCCCGGCTTCGCGATGAAGATCTGCCGCGGCTTTTTCTGGTACTACTTCGAGCCGAACACCGCGCCCGGGCCCTTCGTGCGCGAGGACGTGGCCGACCCCTGCCGCCCCGTGCGCTTCAACGAGGACAACGGCTGGCTCATCCGCTTTTACTACTACCGCCGCCGCATCTCCCTCGAGGTCTTTCACGCCCTCGCGGACGGCGCGGGGGCGCTGACCTTCTTCCGGAACCTGCTGGCCGAGTACCTGAGGCAGCGCGGCGTGGACGTCCCGCCCGGCGAGGGCATCGCGGACCTCGACGAGCCGCCCCCGGCCGCCGAGCGCGAGGACGCCTATCTCCGCTACGCCGGGCCCGCCTCCCGCGCCCTGCCGAGGATACCCCGCGCCTACCAGAACCGCGGCACGCCGGAGCCCTTTTACACCTTCCACGTCACGATGGGCTTCCTCTCCGTCTCCGCGCTCCGCGAAAAGGCCCGCAGCTACGGCGCGTCCATCACGGAATACCTCGCGGCGGTGCTCCTCAAGCTGCTGGTCGAGAAGCAGCGGCGGGAGCGGCCCATTCGGGAAAGGCCCGTGGCGCTCGCCGTGCCGGTGAACCTGCGCGCCTACTTCCCCAGCGAGACGCTGCGCAACTTCATCCTCACCGTGCAGCCGAGCGTGGACCCGGCGCTCGGGGACTACGACTTCCCGCAGCTCGCGGCGCTGGTGCACAACTACATGCGCCTCACCGCCGAGCCGGTGAAGCTCCGCGCGGGCCTGACGCGGGGCGTGCGGCTGCTCTACAACCGCTTTCTCATCCTCATCCCCCGCGTGGTGAAAAACCCCATCATGCTGCTCAGCTACGGCCTCACCGGCGTGCGGCCGTACAGCGCCGTGTTCACCAACCCCGGCCCCTTCCGCGTGCCGGAGTGCATGAGGCCGTACATCGAGCACATGGAGGTCGTGCAGGGCCAGGCCACGGTGGCGAGGCCGCACGTCTCGTCCATCAGCTACGGCGACACGATGGAGATAACCTTCTCCGGCGTGCAGAAGGAGACCGACCTCGAGCGCGAATTTTTCCGCTTTCTCGTGCGCGAGGGACTGCACGTGCGCATCGAGAGCAACCGACAGGGGGTGCAATGAATGTCATACTGCGTAAACTGCGGCGTGGAGCTTGATCCCGGCGCGCGGGAGTGTCCCCTCTGCCGGACGCCCGTGGTGAACCCGGCCTGCCCCGTGGACGAGGACGCGCCGAGCTTCTTCCCCACGCGGCGGGAGGAGGTCGCGCCCGTCTCGCGGCGTGAGGCGGCGCTGCTGCTCACCAGCATGCTCGTGAGCGTGGCCATCTGCTGCGCGCTGCTGAACCTGGTGTTTTACAGCGACTTCTGGTGGTCGCTCTTCATCGGCGGGGCGATGGCGATGCTCTGGGTCTGGTTCGTGCCGCCGCTGCTGACGCGGAAGCTGCCCGTCTGGGCGCCGCTGACGCTGGACGTGCTGGCCGTGGGCGCTTACCTCTGCCTCATCGCCGCGGCGGTGGACGGCATGGACTGGTACGTCGGCCTCGCGCTGCCCATCACGGCGGCGGGGGTGCTGGTCATACCGCTGCTCTACTGGATAATCCGCACGCGGCGCTGCTCCCTGCTGGTCTCGGCGGTGCTGGTGCTGATGGCCATAGGGCTCTTCGCCGTGCTGACGGAGTTCCTCTGCGACGAATATCTCAAGGGCGAGTGGGTCCCGGGCTGGTCGATGGTCGTGCTGGCCTCCTGCGCCGGGCTCTCCATCCCGCTCATCATAGTCCGCCGCGTGCCCTCCCTGCGCGAGGAGGCGCGGCGCAGATTCCACATGTAGGAGGCGCATATCATGCTCATGCACACAGAGCGCGAGCTCATAGCGGATTACGGCCGCAGGATGTCCACGGCGGGCCTCTGCCCCGGCACCAGCGGGAACCTCAGCGTATACGACGCCGCGCGCGGCCTGATGGCCGTCAGCCCCTCGGGCCTCAGCTACCACGAGACCCGCGCCTGGGACGTGGTGGTCATGGACCTCGACGGCAAGATAGCCGACGGGGCGCGCCGCCCCTCCAGCGAATGGGGCCTGCACGCGGGCTTTTACCGCGCGAAGCCGGACATCGGAGCCGTGGTGCACACGCACTCGATGTACTGCACGGTGTTCGCCGTGCTGGGCCGGGAGATAGAGCCGGTGCACTACGCCATGCTCGCCTCGGGCGTGGAGCGCGTGCCCTGCGCGCCGTACCGCACCTTCGGCACGCCGGAGCTCGCGGAGGAGGCGGTGCGCGTCTGCGGCGCGGGCCGGGCGGTGCTGCTCGAAAACCACGGCATCGTGGTCTGCGGGGACGACCTCCCCGGGGCCTTCGCCCTCGCGCTCAACGCCGAGTACGTGGCCGAGCTGCAATACAAGGCCCTCGCCATAGGCCGCCCGCGCGTGCTGGACGCGGAGGAGCTCAAAGCCGCCGCCGCGCGCTTTGAGACCTACGGCCAGCCGGGGGGCCGGAAGGGATACTGAAAAAAGTGCCGCCGCGGGACACGAAGGTCACGCGGCGGCTGTATTTGGAGGGAGAAATATCGTTATGAGAGCACGCCCGTCGGGCTGCAGGAGAGGGTGACGGTGGTGTCCACCGTGCCGAGCAGCGGGTGCTTGAACTCCCCGTTGGCTATGGCCTTGTTGTCCTCGCACCAGGCGCTGGCGCTGACGAGATACCAGCCGGCGGCGTGTATCTCGTAGTCGTAGGAGGCCAGGGTGGCTATGCAGGTGGTGCCGCTGTACTTGAACGTGCCGTGCACCTCAAAGGTGATGGCGAGCTCGCCGTTGGCGCTGTACAGGCTCTGCACCTTGGTGCCGCTCGTGAGCTGCTGGGCGCGGGTCTGCACGGCGTAGAGCTCCGTGACTATGTAACAGCCGTTGTCGAGGTACTCCACCTCGGTGGAGATGGGCGCGGGCCCGTCAGCAAGTGCCGGGACCCCCGTCGAGAGCAGCAGCGCCGCCGCCAGGGCAAAACAGATCAAGCGTTTCATAAGTGCCGTCTCCTTTGTCAAAAATGTCGGTGTCGGAAACCGTTATGCGCATGGTGGAGCCGTACCACACCAGCGCGCAGATAACCGCCGCCAGCGCAACGCAGAGCAGCGCGAGCAGCACGTGGCTGCGCTTCCAGAGCCGGCGCTCGCCCTCGCGCTCCGCCCCGCCGACGGTCAGCTGCAGCTCCTCCGCGGCCTGCTCCGGCGGGCCGAAGGCGGCCGTTATCTGCTCGAGCGTGCACTCCCCGCCCAGGGCGTCCCTTATCTCGTCGGCCAGGCCGTCCGTGAGCCGCCGCCTGGTGGCGCGGCGCGCCGTCAGCGCGCCGGAGACGGCACGGCAGTATTTCTCAATGCCGTTCACTCCCGGTCCCCCCTTTCAGCAGTGCGGAAAAGACGGCCGAGAGCTCCTCATATTCCCTTGCCGTTTCACTCAAATACGCGGCGCCCTCCGGCGTCACGGCATAGTAAGTCCGCGCGCGGCCGTCCACTATCTCCGTCCTGTCCTCGCGGATGTAGCCCTGCTCCAGCAGACGGTACAGCACGGGGTAGAGGAGGGAGAGCACATACCTGCCCCCGCTCCGGCGGCTCAGCTCCTGGGTTATCTCGTAGCCGTACATGGGCCGCTCCGACAGCAGGCTCAAAACGGCCAGCGGACTTGTCGCGCGCTTGAAAAAAGCCTCGAATGAATGTCCTGTCGTGTCCTTTTTCATGCTCAAGCACCTGGTGAACAGTATAAGACCGTTTTTGACTTTCGTCAACAGTTATTATGCAATGCTAAATATGCCGTGTGCACAAATTTGCGGCGCAAATTTCGTCGATACGCCCAGCGCCGGGTGATACAGATCGGATACAAGCGCGTGATAAAATGCGGAAAAAAGGAGGCGGGACCATGAAAAGTGGCAAAACTCTCAGGAACACGCTCCTCGTGCTCGCCGCGCTGGCGCTGGCCGTCTTCCTCGCGGTCTCGTTCGGGCTCTTTTCGCCGAGTGCGCACATGTGGCCTAGCCGCGTCGAGGGCGGGCAGCTCTATTACACAAGGCACAACTGCACCCTCGCCTACACCCCGGGCGGGGGCTCGGCCCTGCTCAAGCTGCCCTGGGACAGGGGCGGCGGAGAGGCGCCGGACACATACACCGTGGGCGAGCGCAGCTTTACCCTCAGCGAGGACGGGACGCAGCTCCTCGAAAACGGCGAGGACCTCATCCCCGAGGGCCTCGGCCTCTTCGCGTCACGGCTGAATGCGCAGCCGGACAGCCTCATCGTGCCGCTGAGCGACGCCCGGGGCAATGAGGCGGGCCGGCTCTGCCTGACCGCCGACCACAGCCGCGTGCTGGACGGCGCGATAGAGCCGCTCTGCGCCGCCGGGCGCTGGGCCTACGGCGTCGAGCAGCGCGGGGACGAGGCGGCGACGCTGTACTGCATGGACCTCGAGACGGGCGAAGCGTGGCCGCTCACGGATGAGGCGAGCCTCTCCCTCGCCCTCACGGACGGGCGCTGGCTCTACACCTACCGCATGTTGGGCACCGGCTCCGCGAGCTGCTGGGAGATAGCCTGCGACGCCGAAGGCCGCCCCGAGGCCCTCGACTACGTGGGCGAGGTGTGAGCATGAGGCGCGCGGCGGCACTTGCGCTGGCGCTGCTGCTGCTCGCGGGCTGCGGCGCCGGGAGCGCGCCCGTCCCGGCGGAGACGGCGGAGGCGTATGCGCTCGAGAGCTTTGAGCTCGCGGGCTTCCCCGCCGTCTGCGGCGGCGCGGTCTACGACTGCGCGGGCGGCTCGGGCGCCGAGGTGTGGCCCGAGGCGGGCGCGCCGCTCGACGCGCCGGAGGGCGCCCGGGCCACGGCCCTCGCCGCGGGCGGCGGGGACGGCGTCTGGACGCTCGACAGGTACTGGGACGCGGACGGCACGGAGCACGCCGCGCTCTGCCTGCATAAAATCGGCGGCGGCTGCGAGAGCTTCGAGCCGGGCTGGCCCGGCGAGGTCACGGACATGTGCTGCTCCGGCGGCGCGCTCTGGCTCGCCTGCGCCGACGGCTATGTCCGCTGCGTTGACGCCGACTTCGGGCTGCTGCTCGAGTACGAGCTCGGGGACGTCACGGGCATGGGCGCGACGGAGAGCGGCGTGAACCTCAAATACCGCGAGGGCAGCGAAGTCAAATTCGCAAACCTCAGCCCGGACGGCACTCTCACGCCCGGCCCGGCGGCGCTGACGGAGGACTGCGTCCTTCAGGACGCGCTCGGCGGCTGGCTCTGGACGGACGGCCGGGGACTTGTCCGCGACACGGGCGCGGGGGCGGGATACGCCGTCATCTGGGCCGACAGCGGTGTCATCCTCTCCGCCGCCTCGGTGCAGGTGGTCGAGCTGGGCGAGGGGCTCTACGCCGTATCCGACGGAAGCACCGCGGGCGTGCTCCGCCCGGCGTCGGAGGCGGACCCGGAGCCGCCGGAGCGGGTGACGCTCACGCTGGCGAATCTGGATGAAAACAGCTGCATATCCTCGTATATCGACGAGTTCAACCGCGCGCACAGCGATATCCGCGTGGAATTGCTGCCCGAGATGAGCCAGGAGGCGCTCGTCGCCCTGATGGCCTCGGACGAGGCGCCGGACATCATCGGTTTCGGCTATAATTCGCCTGAGTCCATGGCGGCAAACGGCTGGCTGCTCGACATGTACACGCTCATGGGCGACTTCCCGCGCGAGGACTTCCTGCTCGGGCCCTTCGAGACGGACGGCGCGCTCTACGCGCTCTCGCCCGAGTATCATGTGTACACCCTCGTCGGCCTCGAGGCGGACTTCGGCCGCTCTTACGTCCACCCGACAGAGGACTATGAGGGCATAGGCTTCAACCATTTTGCCGGGGATGAGTTCCTGACATACTCCATCCCGCTCTGGATAGAGCAAAACAGGCGCGGCGCGGACTGCGGCTTTGACTCTCCGGAGTTCACAAAGCTGCTGGAGATGGCAGGCAGCATGACCAAGGCCGAGAGCTTCAGCCCGGAGACTTTGTCCGTATACATTATGACGAATCACATGGAGCTCATAAATACGGAAAAAGAGCGCGGCCTCGAGCTCTGGCCCGTGGGCTTTCCCGGCGGCTCGTACATAAGCCCCACCGCCGCGATGGGCATACACGCCGCTACGGAAGAGCCGGAGGCGGCCTGGGAGTTCATCCGCTGGTGCGTCGCGGAGCGGGAAAACTTCATGTTCACCCTGAACCTGCCCGCCCTGGAGGAGAAGTTTTACGAGCTGCTGCACCCGTACGAGGATCTCGACCCGGAGAAGGTGGTCATCCGCGAGGACGGCACCTGGGATCACGAGGGGCGGCACTATGAGACGCTGTTTTCCTGGGAACCCTCCATCACGGAGCGGCAGGCGGACATGATGCTGGGGCTGGTGAAAAGCCTGGACACGGTCATCTACTGCGACGCGGAGCTGGTCGACCTCATCCGCGAGGACGCCGGGGCTTTTCTCTCCGGGGAGCGCAGTCTCGGGGACACGGCCGCGCTGCTGGGCGACCGGCTCGGGACGTATCTGGCCGAGAAATACGGCTAAAAGCTCTTGAAGCTCATCCCCCGCGCAAGGCGGTCGAGCGCCTTCTGCCGCAGCGCCTCAAACTCCTCCGGCGAGCGCGGGGAGTAGCTTTCCACAGGGTTTTCAACACTCTCGGGAATGGCGGGGGTTTGCTTTTGTTTTTGATTATGATTTTGTTTTGTTTTTGTTTTTGATTTTGTTTTTGTTTTGGCATCGGTGTATGAAGCGTCCTCCTCGGCCTCTTCAGGGGCTTCTTCATCCTGCTCCCAGCGCTTCATGGCTCTGGCCCGGGCGCGCTCGCACTTGGCCTCGTAGCGCTTGCGGTCGTTGTCCACGTACCTCGCCACAAAGCCCCAGGCCATGCTCATCTCGGGGTCTGTGAACTCCGGCACCTCGCCGAACTCCCCGTAGTTGAGCATCGCGGCAAAGAGCCTGCCCAGCTGCTCGAACGACAGCTTGTCAATCGCCGGGCGGAAGTCGAAATACATCATGATACCCGGTAATCTGCCCACGCGGCATCCCTCCTTTGCCGCAACAATATACAGCCCCTCAATTTTTCCGCAAGGGCGCGGGGAAAAAACAAACCGCCTGTTTCAAACGAAACAAGCGGTTTTTTCAAGACATCATGAAAGTATGGACGCAGCTTTCAGGCCCGCATCCAAAAACCAAACCGCAACCCAGTGCCAGCGGTTGCGGTTTGGAGAGGAGCCGCGACAAAATGAGTGAGAGGTGACTTTTGCAAAAAAGTCGCCGCGAACGATATGACGTCCGCGGCGACGTGGTACGCCCGACGGGATTCGAACCCACGACCTTCAGAGTCGGAGTCTGACACTCTATCCAGCTGAGCTACGGGCGCATGTGCGCTTTGCGCCCGATTATTATAGCAAATCGCGCCCTCAAAGTAAATAGTTAAGTTTGCCTATTTCCCGCGCTTGTGCTATACTTTTAAAAAACGATCTCTCACAGGGGTTTCGCGCTTATGAAGACTTTGAGAAAACTTATCGCGGCGCTGCTCGTCTGCTGCATGGCGCTGCCGCTGGCCGCCTGCGGGGAGGTTCAGGCCACGGAAAAGCAGCTCTTTGCCATGAACTCCGCCGTCTCCATCAAGGCCTACGGCAAAAACGCCGAGGCCGGGCTCAGCTCCGCCGCCTCCGTCATCTCCGCCCTCGACGCCTCCCTCGACCCCGAGCGCGAGGGCAGCACCCTCTACAACATCAACTCCGCCGCCGGCGACGGCATAGTCATCACCGGCCAGGTCGCCGAGATGCTGCAGACCGCCCGCACCGTCTACGACGCCACGGACGGCGCGCTCGACCTCTCCGTCTACCCCCTCGTCAAGGCCTGGGGCTTCATCGACGGGCTCTACAAGGTCCCCAGCGAGAGCGAGATCGAGAGCCTGCTCGAGCACGTGGACTTCTCCGCCGTCAGCGTCTCCGCCATGACCGAGACCGACACCTACCTCCTCACCATGCCCGCCGGGATGGAGCTCACCTTCGCCGCCGTCGCGCGCGGCTGCGCCGCCATGTACGCCATGCGCGCCATGCGTCAGGCCGGGGTCGAGAGCGGCATCGTCTCCTTCGGCGGCACCGTCATGACCCTCGGCGTCAAGCCCGACGGCTCGGACTGGGTGGTCGGCCTGCAGGACCCCGTCAACACCGGCAGCTACGCCGCCACGCTCAACGTCGGCGCGGACACCGCCGTCGTCACCTCCGGGGGCTATCTGCGCTATTTCGTCGACGACGACGGCAACTACCGGCAGCACATCCTCGACCCCGCCACCGGCTACCCCGCCGAGAGCGACCTGCTCTCCGTCACCGTAATCTGCGACGACGGCACCTATGCCGACGCGCTCTCCACCGCGCTCTACGTCATGGGCGAGCGCGACGCGAAGAGCTTCTACGAGGACAACACCGGCTTCGAGCTCGTGCTCATCACCAGCGACAACCGCGTCGTCGTCTCCGAGGGCGTGCGCGAGGACTTCACGCTCAGCGGCAGCGACTACACCGTCGAGACGCTCAGGAGGCCCTCATGAGGCTCGGGCGCGAATTTTTCGAGCGGGACGCGCTGGTCGTAGCGCCGGAGCTGCTGGGCAAGGCGCTGGTCACGGTCACGCCCGAGGGCGCGGAGCGCCGCCTCGTCATCACCGAGACCGAGGCCTACCGCGGCGAGGAGGACACCGCCTGCCACGCCCACCGCGGCCGCACAAAGCGCACCGAGATGCTCTACCGCGGCGGCGGCGCCGTGTACGTCTACCTCTGCTACGGCATACACTGGCTAATGAACGTCATCACCGGCCCGGAGGACTTCCCCCAGGGCGTGCTCATCCGCGCCTGCGCCGGATATGAGGGGCCCGGGAAGCTCACCAGGTACCTCGGCATCACCGGCGCGCTTAACGGCGCGGACATCGCCTCCTCCCCGCTCATACGCATCGAGGACGAGGGGCGCGAGGTTTACATAAGAACCGCCAAGCGCGTGGGCATCGCCTACGCGGACGAGGCGGATCGGGACAGGCTGTGGAGATTCATCGGCGAGGTGCGCTAATGCAGCTTGACACGGACATCAGATACATAAAGGGCATAGGCGAGGCGAGGGCGCGCAGCATGGGAAAGCTGGGCATCCACGACCTCGCCGGTCTTGTCTCGTATTTCCCGCGCGCGTACGAGGACCGGACGCGGATCAGCCCCATAGACCGGCTCACGGACGGAGAGAGCGTCTGCGTGCGCGCCATGGTGGCCGAGACGCCCACGCTCAGCCGCATCCGGGGCGGGCAGGAGATAGTCAAGGTCCGCGCCGTGGACGAGACGGGGGCGCTGCACATCACGTTTTTCCACAGCAGCTACGTCCGCCTGACGCTAAAGCGCGGGCAGTTTTACATCTTCTACGGCCGCGTGAGCGTGCAGGGGCGGCTCCGGAGCATGGTGAACCCCATCTTCGAGGCCGGCTATGAGCCCTCCAGGTTCACGGGCCGCATCGTGCCCATATACCGCCTGACGGCGGGGCTCTCGCAGCGGACGGTGATGCAGTGCGTGCGCAGCGCGCTGGACTTCTGCGCGGACTCGCTGCCGGACTACCTGCCCACGGGCGTTGCGCTCGACAACGGCCTCGCCACGGCGCGCTACGCCTATGAGAACATCCACTTCCCCAAGGACGCCGGGGCCCTCGCCATAGCGCGGCGGCGGCTGGTGTTCGAGGAGCTTTTCGTCCTCGTCTGCGCGCTCGGCATGATACGCGGCGGGCGGCAGAAGGCCGCGGGCACGCCGCTCGCGCGCGCGGAGCTTTCGGACTTCACGGCCTCGCTGCCCTTCACGCCCACGGGCGCGCAGCTGCGGGCCATCAACGAGGCGGCGGAGGACATGTGCTCGGGCCGGGCGATGAACCGGCTCGTGCAGGGCGACGTCGGCAGCGGCAAGACCCTCGTCGCCGCCGCCTGCGTGTGGTACGCGGCGCGCTCGGGCGCGCAGTCGGCCTTCATGGCGCCGACGGAGATACTCGCAGAGCAGCACTTCGCCACGCTCTCGGGCTTTCTGGAGCCCTTCGGCATCAGGGTCGCAAAGCTCACCGGCTCCATGCGCGCAAAGGAGCGGCGGGAGGTGCTCGCGGGGCTCGCGTCGGGCGAGACGGGACTCTGCGTCGGCACGCACGCGCTGCTCTCGGAGGACGTGGAGTTCAAGAATCTCGCCCTGGTCGTGACGGACGAGCAGCACCGCTTCGGCGTAGAGCAGCGCGCCGCGCTCGTCGGCAAGGGCACGCGGCCGCACCTGCTGGTCATGTCCGCGACGCCCATACCGCGGACGCTGGCGCTCATCATCTACGGCGACCTCGACGTCTCCGTCATCGACGAGCTGCCCCCCGGGCGGCAGAAGGTCGGCACCTTCGCCGTGGACGAGAGCTACCGCGCGAGGCTCAACGGCTTCATCGAAAAGCTCGCGCACGAGGGGCGGCAGATCTTCGTCGTCTGCCCGCGCATCGAGGAAAACGAGGAGGGCGCGGACGGCATAAAGTCCGCCGAGGAGCACGCGGAGGCCCTCCGCGCCGCCCTGCCCGACCTCAAGATCGCCTGCATCCACGGCAAGATGAAGGCGAAGGAGAAGGACGAGATAATGTCGTCCTTCGCGCGCGGCGAGACGGACGTGCTGGTGTCCACGACGGTCATCGAGGTCGGCGTGGACGTGCCGAATGCGGCGCTGATGGTCATCGAGAACGCCGACCGCTTCGGCCTCTCGCAGCTCCACCAGCTGCGCGGGCGCGTGGGCCGCGGGCAGCACAAGAGCTGGTGCATCCTCGTCTCGGACGCCAAGGGCGAGGAGGCCCGCGCGCGGCTCTCGGCCATGGTGCACATCTCCGACGGCTTCAAGATAGCCGAGGAGGACCTGCGCATGCGCGGCCCGGGCGACTTCTTCGGCTCGCGGCAGCACGGATTGCCGGAGCTGCACATAGCCGACCTCGGCGCGGACATGGACGTGCTCCGCCGCGCGAAGGACGCCGCCGAGCGGCTGCTCAAGGCCGACCCGGGGCTCAGGAAAATCGAAAACGCCGGGCTGAGACGGCGCGCCGAGGCGCTAATACGCCAGTCGGCGGGGACGCTCAATTAGCGGGGTCTTTGTGGGACTGCCTTCCGCATATACTCTTACGAGTACAAGCGGGGGGCAGTCCTTTTATGAAGAAGCGGCTTATTGTGAATACGGCGCTGCTCGCGGGGGCGTCGATACTGATGCGCTGCATCGGCATGGTGTTCCAGGCCTGGCTGGCCGGGCGCATAGGCGCGGCGGGGATAGGGCTCTATCAGCTCGTGATGAGCGTGGAGCTGCTGGCCACGACCTTTGCGATAAGCGGGATACGCTTTGCGGCGACGCGGCTGGTGGCGGAGGAGATAGGCCTCGGGCGCGGCGGCGGCGTGGGCGGGGCGATGAGCCGCTGCGCGGCGTACAGCCTCTTCTTCGGCGCGGCGGGCTGCGCGATACTCTACGGCTTTGCCGAGCCCATAGGCTTCCTCTGGATAGGCGACGCCAGGACGGTGATGAGCCTGCGCATACTCGCCTTCGGGCTGCCGTTCATCGCGCTCTCGAGCGTGCTCTCGGGCTATTTCACGGCCTGCGGGCGCATCTGGAAGCCCTCGCTGGTGCACCTTCTCGAGCAGCTCTTCTGCGCGGGGCTGGTGGTGCTGTTCCTCTCGCGGGCGCCGGAGGGGGACATCGAGCGCAGCTGCGCGGCGGTGGCGGCGGGCGTGACGGCGGCGGATATGCTCTCGCTGGCGCTGATGCTGGCCTTCTACGCGGGCGACCGGCGGCGGCACGGGGAGCGGCGCGTCGGCTCGGTGCGGCTGACGGCGCGGATGTTCGGCGTGGCGGTGCCGCTCGCGGTGTCGGCGTATGCGCGCAGCGCGCTCTCGACGCTGGAGCACCTGCTGGTGCCGCGCGGGTTCCGGCGCTCCGGGCTCTCGGCGGACGCGGCGCTCGCGGGCTACGGCGTCATCCAGGGCATGGCGATGCCGATAATCGGCTTTCCGAGCTGCCTGCTCTCGGCGGCGGCGGAGCTGATGATACCCACGCTGACGGAGGCGCAGATGCGCTCCGACGCGGCGGGGATACGCCGGGCGGTGAGCTCGCTCTTGAAGCTCTGCGCGGCGTTCTCGGTGGCGGCGGCGCTCATACTGTGGCGCTTCGGCGGGGCGCTGGGCGAGGCGGTGTACGGCTCGGCGGAGGCGGGGCGGTTCATAAGGCTGCTCGCGCCGCTGGTGCCCATCATGTACACGGACATGGTGGTGGACGGCTGCCTGAAGGGGCTGGGGCAGCAGGTGTGGAGCATGGGCATAAATATCCTCGACGCCGCGCTGGGCGTGGTGCTGGTGTGGCAGCTCCTCCCCATCGGCGCGCTGACGGCGTATATCGGCATCATCTACTTCAACGAGTGCCTGAACTTCGCCCTAAGCGCCGCCCGCCTCCACCGCGCCGTCAAGAAGTACGCCCCCGCGCCCGCGCGCAACGCGCGCGTCTGAAAGTTTCGCCCGCCTTTTCAAAGGCGGCTTACGTGCAGGGGCGGCGCCCTTGCCCGCGCTCCGCAGAGCGCGGAACTCTCCTGATGCTTCATAAAGATCAGGAAGGGGGTCTAAGGGGGAAACCCTATCAAGGGGTTTCCCCC
>OLRI01002270.1_pt1 | contig 13731 bp, 12 predicted proteins | sample 1672871 | NCBI WGS metagenome assembly OLRI01 (sample SAMEA3136732, study PRJEB25190) | human gut metagenome
AGGGGCATGGACATCGAAGGTGACACAGAGGGCGTCGGGCCTCTCCTCATCCTTCAGCCGCAGCAGCGTGGTGAAAAAGCCGAACACCGCATGGGTGTACAGCCCGTCCCGGGTGGTCAGGGGCCGGATGCCATAGTAGGCCCGGTTTAAAATGCTGTTGCCGTCGATGACCATGAGCTTCATAAGCGCTTCCTCCTGCCCGCCCCAAGGGCGGCGCTTTCTCAATTCACTAAATGTATAGTATATCCCATCTGGGCGCCGTTGGCAAATACCGTTTTTCCAAATCCCAACGTCTTGACTGCCGCCGGATTTCTGGTACACTGGTTAGCAGTCCGGTCCCTCTGGCGGACCTGCATAACAAGGAGAATTTATGAAACATAACCTCACCATACTCAAAGCTGCCCGGGCTCTGGAGCTGACTGTGGCAGCCATCATTCTGGTGGTCATCGCGTGGAGCGGGGCGCTGCTGCTGTGGAATACCGGAAGCACCCTGCTGCTGACGCCCGACGCCTTCAGCCTGGGGGATTTCTTCTCCAGTGCTCTGCTGCTGGTGATGGGGCTGGAGTTTGTCAAAATGCTGGCACTGCACTCCGCAGGCGCCGTCATCGACGTGCTGCTGTTCACCATCGTCCGGCAAATGATTATCAGCCACAGCAGCGGCGCCCTGGATACGCTGCTGGGTGTGGCCGCCGTGGCCGCTATCTTTGCCGTGAAAAAATTTCTTCACTCCCCGGAGACGGATGAATCATGACCCAGGAAGGCCGAAGGGGCATTCCGTTCGGCTCAGCGTATTGAAAAGGTCTTTTCGATACGCTGAGCAAGCTTTTTGGACCTTTAAAAAGTTTCAAAAAACTTATGATTGAAAACGAATGGCCCAGGCCACCATCTCTTGCCGCTTTGCGGCAATTCATCTTGACGCCCCCTTCCCGGGCTCCTCTCGCAACGCTCTTCCTTCCCATTGCGCAAATTTTGCTTTTTTCGACAGGCTGAGGCGGGCTCCGTCAGAAAAAGCGCAGCAGCAGGAAGGGTCCGCCCCGGACCTCCACGGTGTAGGGGGTGTTCCGCTCCAGGCCCTCCAGTTTCACGGCCTGTCCCGGCTCCACAGTGGCCTCCAACGCCACGTTCCCCTGCCCGTCCAGCAGCCGAAGGTCCGCCGCCGAGTCGCTGTCGATGTCGTTGACGACCTCCCGGCGGTGGAAGACGCTGTCGAACACCACCGTCTCCTCCTCCCGGCGCCACTGGTTCTCCTCTCCCAGCTCCACCCGGCTGAGGACCGGCTGGACCGGCGGGTAGTTCTCCACGAAATACTGCCAGCCCAGAAAGGCGGCAAAGCACACCGCCGCCGTCGCCGCCACGGCGATAACCGTTTTCAAAAGCTGCTTTTTCTTCAGGGCGTAAAAGGGCGACGCCGCCCGGATCACCGGCTCCGGCTCCACCCGGACCGGCCGCCTCATGGCCTCCGCCGCCTTGGCGCACTCCGGGCAATCCGCCAGGTGCTCCTCCACCAGCTCCCGGCTGCGCGCGCTGCAAAGCCCGTCCACATAGGACGGCAGCAGGTCCCGGATCACTTCACACTCCATCATGATTCCTCCAATCGCTGCGCCAGCATGGTCTTGGCGCGATAGTAGGTCACCCGGGCCCAGTTCTCCGTCCGGCCGAAGATCTCCCCGATCTCCCGGAAGCTCAGGTCCGACAGCACCCGCAGGAGAAAGACCTCGCCATAGGGCTGTCGGAGGGCGTGGATGGCCTTGTGGATGGACAGGTAGTCCTCCCGCCCCAGCAGGGAGATCTCCGGCAGGCCCTCCTGGGCCCCGGCGGGCTCCTCTCCCGCCTGGGTCAGGGCCTCCAGGGACACGGCCGGGTGACGCCGCTTGTGCTTCAGATAATCGTACCAGCAGTGCTTGGCAATCTGACACAGCCACACGGAGAGCTTGCAGGTCCCGTCGTACCGGGAGATGGACTTTACTGCCCGGTAGAACGTCTCCTGGGTCAGCTCCTCCGCCAGGGCCGCGTCCCCGGTGAGGCACACCAGAAACCGCTTCACCTGGTCGGCGTAGCGCTGGTAGACCGTCTCCATAGGCTCCATGTCCATTCCCCCTTCCCATCCGTTCTGCCCATGAATCGACAGAGCGGGCCCGTTCGTTACAGCTTTTCCAAAAAAATTCCGCCGTGAACCGAAGTTCACGGCGAAATGCGGTGCCTGGACCTCAGCCCATAGCCAGATACGGCAGCACCATGGAGGCCAGCAGGGAGATCACCAGGACCACCACCAGCACCAGGGCCACCGTTCTCGTTCCTCTGTTCATGTCCGTTCCTCCTCCGTCAGGATCTTTCGGATGCTCTTTTCCGCCTTGCTGCGGGGCAGCATCAGCTCGTGGCCGCAGCCAAGGCACCGGAGCTTGATGTCCATGCCCACCCGCAGGATCTCCCACTGGGTGGAGCCGCAGGGATGGGGCTTTTTCAATTCCACTTTGTCATGCAGGTGCAGGTCCATTTTACGCCTCCTGTCAAGCGGACTACCCGTTCCGCATATAGTAACATGGTCAACTAACGCCGCCGCTGCGGCAGATGGGATGCGATGATAGATGCCGGAAATTTTGCCTCCTACAAGGAAGAAAAGTTATACGGCATGGGACAGATCAACCGGGAAAAGGAAATGGAAAAGTAAGAGGGAAAAGGCTTGCCAAACGGCGAGGTTTTGTGTACAATATTTTCTAATGGGGTCAGACGACTTCGGACAAGTTTATGATTTTAGGAGGATATCAGATGTTTTCAATCTTAGCAACAGAGAGCGCGTCATCCGCAGGCTGGATCAGCATGGTGGTATGGCTGGTTATTTTATTTGCATTTATGTATTTCTTCATGGTGCGTCCGCAGAAGAAAGAGCAGCAGAAGAAGAACTCCATGCTTGCAGAGCTGGCAGTTGGAGATACGGTCTTAACGACAAGCGGTTTTTACGGAACCGTGATCGACATCACAGACGATACGGTAATTGTGGAGTTCGGAAGCAACAAGAACTGCCGCATCCCGATGCAGAAGGCGGCCATCTCCGCAGTTGAGAAGCCGGAAGATGTAACTGAATAAGAAGATTTTTAAGAGGGATAGTATATAAAATGTATTATCCCTTTTCTTTTTGAGAGAGTATTTCGGAGAGCGAGGAGAGATTGTCCGGATGAAAAGTAAAAAAAATACGTTTGTTTCACGTGCCGCCGTCGGCTGCGTGACAACTGCCATTTTTCTGCTGTTGTGCATCATAAAGGGCATCTATCCGTTTGGAATTGCCACGCTTGACACTGTGGATTTTCAGTCCCAGTGGATTCCGGCATATTACCATGTATGGGATGCGCTGCACGGAGACGGCAGCGCCTTTTTTGACTGGAGAGTCGGCGGCGGGAATAATTTTGCGGGAGTGAGCGCGCAGTTTTCTCTGTTCAGCCCGTTTAACCTGTTCTTCCTCTTTGTGAAAAGAAGCTGGATTGAAAAATCCATGATCGTGTTTCTTTTAATCAAGCTGCTTGCCATGGGCTATGGCATGCGCTGGTTTTTAAAAGAGCAGATCCTTAAGGAAGAGCGTTACGGAATCTATATTCTGGCGGGAAGCGTGGGGTATGCCGTAAACGGCTATACGCTTTTGTACTATGGCATGGGCTGGCTGGATGTGGCAGCGATCCTGCCGCTATTGTGTTATTTCTTATGCAGGATGGCGGAGCGGGAAGGGGACTGGCGTCTCGGGAAAAATACGCTCGGCTATATCGTCTGCCTGATGCTGGTATTCCTCATCAATATTCCGCAGGCGTACATGATGTGTTTTTTCCTGATCGTGTTTGCGGGGGGATATTTTTTCCTGAAACGACAGGACCAGCCGCTAAAAAAGAACGGCATTTTAAAATTCGGGCTGACTTCTTTACTGTCGCTTGGAATTGCGGCGGTAATATTTCTGCCGGCAGCGAGGGCAATGCTTGGTTCCTACCGGCTGTCGGGCGAGGAGTACCGGGGAATCTCCGGCTATTTTCTGCTGCTTCGGCAGAACGGAATGGACGCGGTGTGGAAATGGGTGATTCTTGGCAGCGTGGCGGTTCCGCTGCTGTTCTTCGTCATTTCTGGCAGACGGAAGCGGGAGCACATCTGGCAGTGGTATCTGGTGGCGGCGATGGTGCTGCCGGTTTTCTTCGAGGCGGTCAATCTCATCTGGCACCGCGGGACGTATGTGTGCTTCCCGATGCGATATGGTTATATGCTGGTGTTTGCCGTGATTTGTATGGCAGCGGCGCGCGTGCCGGATTTTGTGGGAGATAGCCGCGTGCGGCGGAACATTTTATATGCGTTCCTGGGAATCTGGTGCGTGCAGATGGTGGCGCTTGGCATTTCTTTGATACAGCCGGAAACGCACACGGACGAGACGGATTTTGTTGGGGATGCCACGGAAATCGGTCAGCCGCTTGCGGGAAAAACCGATGTTTTCCACAAGGCAAAGCTGGCGGACGGAGCGATTGACAACAACTATCCGCTGATCGCAGAGAGCACCTCCTACTCCAATTATCTGCATCTGATGACGTCGGAGCAGATCAGGATGAACACACTGCTCGGGTATTCTCAGGTGTGGACCAGATTAAGTGACACGGGCGGAACGCTCGCGTCCGACATCATGCTGGGGTACCGTTATTATGTGGCGTCTAAGGCGGGATCGTGGGGAAAAGACACGGCGGCGGATTCCCTTTGGCCGCTTGCTGAGACCGAAAAGTTTACGCTGTGGGAAAATGCGCCCGTCGGGGACAGGGCATTTTTTATCACAAAAGCGGACTATGAAGCGTATGCAGCCACGGAAGCGTACACGGAAAATGTGTTTGAGAACCAGAACCGGCTGTCGGAGCTGCTTTTTCACACAGTTCCCATTGACTGGGAAAAAGAGACCTATCTGGATGATCAGACCGGAGCGGAATTATCGTACCGGTTTTACGCGGATGGAAAGCAGATCTTATATCTCTATGGAAAGGATCTGCAGCAGGCAGAAATTACGGTAAACGGAAAGAGGCTCTACGTCCCGGATTACAATGATCTGTACAATGAGAGCTATCCTGCAACCGGCAATGGGGGAATTCTCTCCATCGGGTGTTTTGCGGACGAGGACATCACGGTAGATATCCGCCAGTCCGTCGGGAACAGCGGCGCAGAGAGAGCGGTGTTCTTCGGACTCCTCGATCCGCAGGAACTGCTGGAGGCGGTGGATGCAGCGGGAAGGGCGGTTACATATGAACTGGATCGGGATTCCTGTAAGCTTACTGTGGAATCGGCGGGAGCGGAGTATCTGATGCTTCCAATCAATGCGGATAGCGGATGGCATTGTACGGTAAACGGAGAGGAGCGGGCCATAAGCCGGCTCGCGGGCAATCTGATGCTCGTGCCGCTTGACGAGGGTACGAATGAGATTACGCTTTGTTATGTGCCGCGGGGAATGAAAAAGGGCGCGGCGGTGACGGGCACGGCACTGATGCTTCTGGCTGGCTGGGGCGTTTTATCACGTCTGCTTCGGAGAAAAAGTGTCCTGGATAAAATCTACGCCGGACTTGGCTGTGCCGCCGCAGATATTTTTGCGGTGGTCTATGCCGGATTTCTGCTGGTCGTCTATGTGATTCCGGTGGTGTATACGATATATTTAAGATGGATCTGAGGTAACAGAATGGAAAAATTACAAGCGAGAAAAAAAGTATATTTGTGGCTGCTGATTTTATTGAGCCTTTGCGCGCTGATCCCGTTAGCCGTACTCTCGAAGTACAATCATCAGTCGGGGGATGACTATGGTTATGCCTACCGCACCTTCCAGATCTGGCGGGAGACACATTCTTTCTGGAATGTGATAAAAGAAGCGTTTGCCACATCAGCGGAGTTCTATCAGAAGTGGCAGGGGCTTTATGCATCGGCGGTTCTGCTGGCGCTGGAACCGGGAATTTTCGGCGACAAATATTACGCGCTGACCGGAATCTTGCTGCTCGCAATTATTGTGGGGGCAAACTGCGCGGGTACGGTTTATATCTTTCACCGCAAATGCGGCTGCCCGAGACTGGAGGGATTTGCTGCCGGCTGTGTCATGTCGTTTCTTATGATCGAATGGATGCCCTCCGCCCTGCAGGGATTGTACTGGTATAACGGCGCGATGAATTATGTATTCTTCCATGCGGTACTGTTATTGCTGTTATGCGTGCTGCTTAGCCTTGCCGGGGAGCATCCGCGGAGAAGGGCAGGCAGGACGGTGCTTGCGGTATTGCTTGCGGTGCTGCTTGCCGGCGGGAATCATGTGACCGCATTTATGGGAATATTGCTGATTGCCGGATTTGGAATATTTGCTGCGGTAAAAAAGCGGTGGCAGAACCTGATCTGCTGCGCCATAACGCTTGTGGCTATACTTGCTGGATTCCTTTTTAACGTGACATCGCCGGGCACCAGAATCCGGCAGTCGTATTTTTCCGACAGACCCGGCGTGGCGGGAACGATTGTCACGGCCGTAAAAAACGGAATTGCATGCATCAACAGCTGGATGGGACTGGCGGTCATTGTCACGGCGGTCCTGCTGCTCCCTGTGCTTCTTTCCCTGGTAACGAAGATACGCGGGCAGTACGGATTTTCGTTCCGCTATCCGCTGCTTGTCTTTGTGCTGTCGGTTGCCTGGCTGTGCGCAATGTTCTGTCCGCCCATCTACGCGATGGGAACGCCGGGGGACGTCCGGCTGACCAACGTGGTATATTTTTCCTTCGTCTGGCTGCTTGTGTTAAATGAAGCCTATCTGTGCGGGTGGATGGTCACAAGACTGGAGGCGTCCGGGGCGGCAGCACTGTCCGGGGCTGCAGGAGAATTTCCGGGCAGTTTTTTGATCACGGCTGCTGTCCTTGCGGTGGGAATGATAATCGGATGCGGGGAAAATATGACCGCATGGCAGGCATACCTGCTGATCCGCAGCGGCGAGGCACAGGAATATTCGGCGGAGGCGGATGAGCGCTACGCCGTTTTGTGTGATTCTGCGGGGGAAGACGTGGTGTTAAAGGCGTATACCGCAAAGCCGTGGATGCTTTTCCTTGACGATATTACAGAGGAGAAAAGCGACTGGAGAAATGAATATATGCGCGTCTATTTTGGACTGAACAGCGTTGTGTTAGAGCAGACGGAATGAGACGGCAGAAGGGAGCAGCGGACACAAAAGGCAGGCTGCTCCTTTTTCATAAGACCCGGTTATAGGGAGTATGAAAAAGAAAAATGGATTCAGAGGTTGCATTGTTTCCCGAGATACATTATTATAGAATTTATATACTGTCTGTTAGTAATGTACTAAAGTCAATACAAGACGGATTCCTGCATGGCAGGAAGAAAAGAGGGATTAGAGAGATGGAATATAAGGTAGGCGTGATTTCCGGCGACGGGATCGGACCGGAGATCGTAACAGAGGCAAAGAAAGTTCTGGATCAGATTGGAAAGACCTACGGACATGTGTTCCGCTATGAAGAGATTCTGATGGGAGGCTGCTCCATTGACGCGACGGGTGAGCCGCTCACGGATGCGGCGATCGCTTCCGCGAAGGCTTCCGATGCGGTGCTGATGGGATCGATCGGCGGCAACACATCGACTTCGCCGTGGTATCAGCTGCCGCCGGAGAAGAGACCGGAGGCGGGACTTTTAAAGCTCCGCAAGGCGCTGAACCTGTTTGCCAACTTAAGACCGGCATATTTATATGAAGAATTAAAAGCCGCATGCCCGCTTCGGGACGACATCATCGGGGACGGATTTGACATGATGATTATGCGGGAACTGACCGGCGGACTGTATTTCGGAGCGCGCAAGACCGAGGAAGTGGACGGCGTGCTGACAGCGACGGATACGTTGACCTACAATGAGAACGAGATCAGACGGATCGCTAAGCGCGGTTTTGACATTGCCATGAAGCGGCGCAAAAAGGTGACGAGTGTAGATAAGGCAAACGTGCTGGATTCCTCGAGACTGTGGAGAAAGATCGTCGAGGGGGTGGCGCAGGATTACCCGGAAGTGACCTATGAGCATATGCTCGTGGACAACTGTGCGATGCAGCTGGTAAAAGACCCGAAGCAGTTCGACGTGATTCTGACGGAGAACATGTTCGGCGACATTTTGTCGGATGAGGCGAGCATGGTGACCGGTTCGATCGGTATGCTCTCAAGCGCCAGCCTAAATGATACAAAGTTCGGACTCTACGAGCCGAGCGGCGGTTCGGCACCGGACATTGCCGGAAAGGGAATTGCGAATCCGATCGCAACGATCTTAAGTGCAGCCATGATGCTGCGTTATAGCTTTGATCTGGATCGGGAGGCGGATGCAGTGGAGCAGGCGGTGAAGCAGGTCTTAAAGGATGGCTACCGGACGATCGACATCATGCCGCAGGAGAAGCAGCAGGAAAAGGTAACCCAGGTCGGCACGGCACAGATGGGAGATCTGATCTGCGAGCGGATCAGATAGAATGACAGAAACGGAGTTAAGATAGATGAAGAGTGATAATGTAAAAAAAGGGATGCAGCAGGCACCTCATAGAAGTTTGTTTAACGCGCTGGGATTTACCGAGGAGGAGGTGAACAAGCCGATGGTCGGCATTGTGAGCTCCTACAACGAGATTGTTCCCGGCCACATGAATTTGGATAAGATTGTCAACGCGGTAAAGCTTGGTGTTGCCGAGGCAGGCGGCGTGCCGGTGGTATTTCCGGCGATCGCGGTCTGCGACGGAATTGCGATGGGACATATCGGTATGAAATATTCGCTGGTGACGCGTGATCTGATTGCCGATTCCACGGAATGTATGGCGCTTGCACATCAGTTTGATGCGCTCGTCATGGTTCCGAACTGCGATAAGAATGTCCCGGGACTTTTGATGGCTGCAGCGCGCATCAATGTACCCACAGTGTTCGTGTCAGGCGGACCGATGCTTGCCGGACATGTACAGGGCAAAAAGCGCAGCCTCTCTTCCATGTTTGAGGCGGTAGGTTCCTATGCAGCCGGCACGATGACGGAGGAGGAAGTCAAGGAATACGAGGAGAAGGTTTGTCCGACCTGCGGTTCCTGTTCCGGAATGTACACGGCAAACTCCATGAACTGTCTCACCGAGGCGCTGGGAATGGGACTTCGCGGAAACGGCACGATCCCGGCAGTCTATTCGGAGCGCATCAAGCTCGCCAAGCATGCGGGTATGGCGGTGATGGAAATGTACCGCAAAAATATCCGCCCGCGTGATATTATGACGAAGGAAGCCATCTTAAATGCGCTGACCGTGGATATGGCGCTCGGCTGTTCGACGAACAGCATGCTCCATCTTCCGGCAATCGCCCATGAAGTGGGATTTGATTTTGATATTGCATTTGCCAATCCGATCAGTGAGAAGACACCGAACCTGTGCCACCTGGCACCGGCAGGACCGACTTATATGGAAGATCTCAACGAGGCGGGCGGCGTTTATGCGGTGATGAAAGAACTGGCGGACATCGGACTGCTGCACACGGAGTGCATGACCGTGACCGGAAAGACCGTCGGGGAGAATATTGCGGATGCAGTGAATAAGAATCCGGAAGTGATCCGTCCGGTGGATCACCCGTACAGCAAGACCGGCGGACTTGCCGTATTGAAGGGCAATCTTGCGCCGGACGGCAGCGTGGTCAAGCGCTCGGCAGTCTGCGATGAGATGATGGTGCACGAGGGACCGGCGAGAGTCTTCGACTGTGAGGAGGATGCGATCGCAGCGATCAAGGGAGGCAGGATTGTTGCCGGGGATGTCGTTGTGATCCGCTATGAAGGCCCGAAGGGCGGACCGGGTATGCGCGAGATGTTAAACCCGACTTCCGCGATTGCGGGAATGGGGCTTGGATCTTCGGTGGCACTGATTACAGACGGACGTTTTTCCGGTGCAAGCCGCGGCGCGTCGATCGGCCATGTATCGCCGGAGGCAGCGGTCGGCGGACCGATTGCACTGGTGGAAGAGGGAGATCTTATTAAGATCAATATTCCGGAGTTAAAGCTGGAACTCGCCGTACCGGACGAGGAACTTTCCGCCAGAAAGGCGAAATGGCAGCCGAGAGAGCCGAAGGTGACGACCGGATACTTAAAGCGGTACGCATCGCTCGTGACCTCGGGCAACCGCGGAGCAATACTGGCGCTCCCGGAAGAACAGTAGGATAGAAAAGGAAGGTATACGACATGGAGCTGACAGGAGCACAGATTGTCATCGAATGTCTGAAAGAACAGGGTGTGGACACCGTATTCGGATACCCGGGCGGAGCCATACTGAATGTATACGATGAATTATATAAGCATCAGGAGATACGGCATATTTTAACTTCACATGAGCAGGGAGCTTCCCATGCGGCGGACGGTTATGCGAGAAGTACCGGAAAAGTAGGAGTCTGTTTCGCAACGTCCGGACCGGGAGCGACGAATCTTGTGACGGGAATTGCCACGGCATACATGGATTCCGTACCGATCGTAGCGATCACATGCAACGTCAATGTGCCGCTTCTCGGCAAAGACAGTTTTCAGGAGATCGATATTGCAGGCATCACGACGCCGATCACAAAGCACAATTTTATCGTAAAGGATGTCACAAAGCTTGCGGACACGATCCGCAGAGCATTCCGGATCGCACAGAAGGGGCGTCCGGGCCCGGTGCTCGTCGATATCCCGAAGGATATTACGGCGGCAAAGACGGAGTATGAATTCTGCAAGGCAGAGCCGATCGCGCGTGTGACGGACACGATACGAGAAGAGGATCTTGCGAAGGCGCTTGCGATGATAAAAGCGGCAGAGAAACCGTACATATTTGTGGGCGGTGGTGCTGTGATCTCCGGGGCGAGCGCGGAATTAAAAGAATTTGTACATAAAGTGGACGCACCGGTGTGCGATTCCCTGATGGGAAAGGGAGCCTTTGACGGGACGAACGATCTCTACACGGGGATGCTTGGCATGCACGGAACCAAGACGTCCAACCTCGGTGTGAGCGAGTGTGATCTGCTGATCGCCGTCGGCGTGCGCTTTTCCGACCGTGTGCTCGGCAATGCCAAGAAGTTTGCAAAGCAGGCGAAGATCTTACAGTTTGATGTGGATGCAGCGGAGATCAATAAAAATATCCGTGTCGATGCGGCTGTGATCGGAGACCTGAAAGAAATTTTAAAGCGGATCAACGCGGAACTGCCGCAGCTGGGGCATGAAGCGTGGATAGCGCATATTCTGGACTATAAAGTAAAATATCCGCTCACATACCAGGAGCCGGGACTGACCGGACCTTATCTGGTGGAGGAGATCTACCGCCAGACAAACGGTGACGCCATCATTGTGACGGAAGTCGGACAGCATCAGATGTGGGCCGCACAGTATTATAAATATAAAAATCCGCGCACGTTTTTATCATCCGGCGGACTTGGCACCATGGGATACGGACTGGGCGCTGCGATCGGTGCACAGGTTGCAAATCCGGGAAAACAGGTGATCAATATCGCGGGGGACGGATGTTTTCGCATGAATATGAACGAGATTGCTACCGCAGTCCGGCAGAAGCTGCCGTTGATCGAAGTGATTGTGAACAATCATGTGCTCGGCATGGTGCGGCAGTGGCAGGATCTGTTTTACGAAAAACGTTATTCGGCGACGGTTTTAGACGACGGCGTCGACTATGTGAAGCTTGCGGAGGCGATGGGGGCGACAGGGTACCGCGCCACAACCCGCGAGACATTTAATGAGGCGTTAAAAGCAGCGCTTGCTGCAAAGACGCCGGTAGTGATCGATTGTGTGATCGGCTGTGATGACAAGGTGTGGCCGATGGTTGCTCCGGGGGCGGACATCAGTACCGCATTTACCGGGGAGGATTTAGCCGCAGCGCAGTCATAACATGTGTATATGTTTTGTTACAGGGTGCATGGAGGCGGCAGCGTAGGGAACTGCCGTAATAAAAGAGAAAGGAAAGGAATTAGAAAATGAGCAGAGTGTACAATTTTTCAGCAGGTCCGGCAGTGCTGCCGGAAGAGGTCTTAAAAGAAGCAGCAGATGAGATGCTGGATTACAGAGGAAGTGGAATGTCTGTGATGGAGATGAGCCACCGCTCCAAGGTGTATGACAACATCATCAAAGAGGCAGAGCAGGATCTGAGAGATCTGATGAACATTCCGGACAATTACAAAGTTCTGTTTTTACAGGGCGGAGCATCCCAGCAGTTCGCCATGATCCCGATGAACCTGATGAAGAACCGCAAGGCAGGCTATATCGTCACAGGCCAGTGGGCGAAGAAAGCTTATCAGGAAGCACAGATTTACGGCGAGGCAGTAAAGCTTGCATCCTCCGAGGATAAGACGTTTTCCTATATCCCGGATTGTTCCGACCTGGATATCCCGGAAGATCTGGATTATGTGTACATCTGCGAGAATAATACGATCTACGGAACAAAATACAAGAAGCTTCCGAATACCAAGGGACACACGCTGGTAGCGGACGTATCCTCCTGCTTTTTGTCTGAGCCGGTGGATGTGACAAAATACGGTGTGATCTACGGCGGCGTGCAGAAGAACGTAGGACCGGCGGGAGTTGTCATCGTCATCATCCGCGAGGATCTGATCACGGAGGATACCCTGCCGGGAACACCGACCATGTTAAAATACAAGACACACGCCGATGCGGATTCCTTATACAACACACCGCCGTGCTACGGCATCTATATCTGCGGCAAGGTATTCAAGTGGTTAAAGAAGATGGGCGGTCTTTCCGTGATGAAGGAGCGCAACGAGGAAAAGGCGAAGATCCTTTATGATTTCCTGGATCAGAGCAAACTGTTCCACGGAACCGTTGTTCCGGAGGACCGCTCCCTCATGAATGTGCCGTTTGTGACCGGCAACGAAGAGCTGGATGCGAAGTTTGTAAAAGAAGCGACAGCCGCAGACTTTGTGAATTTAAAAGGCCACCGCACCGTGGGCGGCATGCGCGCTTCCATCTACAATGCAATGCCGCTTGAAGGTGTAAAAGCACTGACCGATTTCATGGTCGATTTTGAACGCCGCCGCGGCTAATCTGCTGTTTTTCATCCCCACAGCCCGTCTGTGGGGTTTTTATGTCTGTTTTTGAGAGTCGAGTTTCATGGAATCCCTGACGTTACAACCCATTGCGCGGGTGGATGGCACAATCAATCTGCCTGGATCCAAAAGTGTTTCTAACCGCGCTTTGCTGCTGGCCGCATTAGCCAATGGCACCACTGTCCTGACCAACCTGCTGGACAGCGATGATGTTCGCCATATGCTCAATGCTCTGAATGTGTTAGGGATTAGCTATACCCTTTCTGCTGATCGTACCCGCTGCGAGATTATTGGCAATGGTGGTGCATTACATGCGCAAGGCTCAGTGGAACTGTTCCTTGGTAATGCCGGAACCGCAATGCGCCCGCTGGCCGCAGCGCTATGTCTGGGCAGCAATGACATCGTGCTGACGGGCGAACCGCGCATGAAAGAGCGCCCGATAGGCCATCTGGTTGCGCTGCGCCAGGGCGGAGCCAAAATTGACTATCTGGAGCAGGAAAACTATCCACCTTTACGTCTGCGCGGTGGCTTTACCGGAGGCCAGGTTGAGGTAGACGGTAGCGTTTCCAGCCAGTTCCTCACTGCGCTGCTGATGACTGCGCCGCTTGCGCCGCAGGATACGACGATTGCAATTAAAGGTGACCTGGTATCCAAACCTTACATTGATATCACACTGAAC
>OLRI01002271.1_pt1 | contig 13726 bp, 12 predicted proteins | sample 1672871 | NCBI WGS metagenome assembly OLRI01 (sample SAMEA3136732, study PRJEB25190) | human gut metagenome
CCGCACAAATGAGGTGGTCGGCTGGGGAATGGATTTTTCGTCAGATGCAAATGCAAATTTCGAAGGTTTACTGGAGGTAAATCGAGGAATTTGCATGCCGCAGATGGCGGAAAAGACATCGCCGACGCGCCGCCGAATTGGGTGGTGTTGCCTTTATCCTATTTCCAGATAAGCATGCGCAAAGGCGCATGCAGCTGGCGCAGGTGCATTCGGAAATAGAATTACCTTGCAAGCACCTTCTGATGATAGGCGCATTTTCCGCAGAACGGACACGTCATCTTGCGGGCTGTGCCGCGATGCAGTGCCATCACGACGGCTTTCATGGTCGGCACATAGCGTTTTCCACATTCGGGGCATTCGTAATAGCCGGTGTCATGCTCGATTTTCACGCCGACAAAGCAGGTGGCAAAAACAACCGCAGCGCCGAATGTCAATAAGGCGATTCCGAGGGCAAGATGGTCTTTCGCCAGATAGCATCCGACAAGAATCATCGTGAGCGATACCGCAATCGTCATGCAGACAAGCACTTTTTCCAGCTGAAGAATCCGTCGATTCGCAGCTTCTTCCCGCTGCTTCATTTCCAGAAGCAATGCATCGAAAGCCTTCTGATGCGCTTCCATCGTCATTCGCTCCCCGTGAAAAAGCTCGCTCAGCTGAATGTTCAGCAGATCGCATAATTCGGGCATGATGGCTGCATCCGGCAGATTTCGCCCGGTTTCCCATTTGGATATCGCGCGGTCTGTGATACCTAACTTTTCTGCAAGAACAGTTTGGGTGAAGCCCTGCTCTTTTCGGCAGGATGCAATGAACTTCCCGATTTTCTCCTGATTCATGTGGAAGCACCTCTCTTCTGGCTGTCATTCTATCACGGAAAAGAGGCTTTGCACACGAACCAGCGGTTGATATGCCCGAAATCGCGATTTCGCGGAACTCTACCGCGGGTTGAGCGGCTTTATTCCGCTTCCGCCGGCAGGAACGGGAGCGTCATCGCCTCCCTGCCCTCGGAGGAGGCCATCGCCGCAAGTTCCTCTTCCCGCGCCATCACCAGCGCCCGCAGCGTCTTGTTGATGGACTCGGCATTGCTGTACTTCGGCGTTTTGCTGGCGTCGTAGTTCATGTCAATCTGCATCAGGTGCAGCACATGCGCCGCCAAAGGCCCGGTGATGAACTTCGGCTGATAGTTGTTCACCTGCACGGTGTCGCCCGCCGCGCGGTCAATGCCGGTGGTCTGTACGGGATAGAGGGTGATTTGCTGCCCCTTGTAAGTGCCGTCGTCGCCAAACGTCAGCACGGCGCGGAGCATCAGCGCGGGCGCGGCGTCCTGCACGGCGGGGGTGCGGTTCTTGTTCTCCTGATACGCCTTGCGGTTGCCGCCGAAGCAGAAATTGCCCAGCGAGTAGAACGCGCTGCGGTTGTTGATGACATCCATGCCCATGACGACGTGCGCATGGTGACAGATGACCAAATCTGCCCCAGCGGAAATCGCCATTTTGGTGAAGATGGTCTGCGGCTTAGTACGGTGGCGGCCGTACTCCTGCCCGCCGTGGAGGATGGCAATCACCGCGTCCGCCTGACCGGACTGCTTGATTTCCGTAATCTGCTGGCGGAGATACGCGCCGTTGCCATTGGGGTCTTGCGGGTTGTAGTCGTCCCAGAGCAGGCTCATCAGGCAGATGGTCACGCCGTCCTTGGTGTAGAAGTAGAACTTTTCCGTTTCGGGGTCGCGGTTCTTGTTGTATGTGCCAAACCAGCCGAGACCTTCTGCTTCGACGGCGGCAATCGTATCGCGGAAGCCCTGTGCGCCGTAGTCGAACGCATGGTTATTCGCCAACGACGCGACTTCCACGCTCGCGGCGGAAAGCACCTTGGCGTACTCCGTCGGCCCACGGAACCAGTAGCCATCGTCGCCTTTGCCCTTGTCACGCGGGTAAAGGGCATTGTTGTCGGTCAGCACGCCCTCCAAATTGACGACGGTCAGGTCATCCTCGGCAAAGAAATCCGCGAAGTTTTTGAGGAAGTACCCCGCGCCTTCGCGGTCATAGACGGCAAAGAAGCTGTCCTCGGCGGTGCGCAGGTAATCCTCGCCGCCAAGGGTGATATCGCCGGTGAAGGTGAGGGTGATGGTCTTGTCCGCCAGCGCGAAAGAGGGGAGAAGACAGAGAAGCAGCAGCAGGCAGGTTATCTTCCGCATGTTAATCCTCCATCACCGTCGGCGGGATAAGGGTGAAAGTGTAGGGATCATCCAGCGTGCCCGTGCCGCCGGAAATCTCGCTCGCGCTCAAAGACAGATAGCACGCGGGCCGCATCCCCTCGTCCAGCGTGATGACGTTGATGCGCCCCAACTCGCCCTTGGACTTGATGCACCGCGCGTGGCGGGCGTCGGAGGAGGACTGGGAGCGCGTCAAGCGCCCCATTGGCCTGAAGTTCGGCGCGAAGACCCCCGCCGAGCTGGCCATCGCCATCGTCGCCGAGCTGGTGGACGTGCGCTACCGCCAACGCTACACCGAAGAGGCCCGCGCCAAGCACGAGAAGAGCCTGGGGCGGGAGTAGGGCCGCGCGTTAGTATTCGCCCGCGCGCTTCCTGCGACAAGGATGGGGTTGGCGGTTCGGGATGCCGGGTCGCCAACCCCAACCCGCTTGGGTTTCATTTTGCGATGGTGAGTCACCCTGCGTTCCCCATCGACGCCCCTGGGGCCGTTGGGGACGGGGTGGCCATCTTGCCTCCCTGTCGGCCCGCTTTCGCCCGTCTTACGCCGCGGGCGCCTCCGCGCGCTTGATGGAGCGCACGAGGTGCACGGAGCATACGGCGAACGCCGCCAGCCCCACGAGCGCGCCCGCCAACCCCACGTCGGCGATGCCCGCCGCTTGCGCCACAGCCCCGCCGATCCACGTGCCGCTTCCTATTCCCAGGTTGAAGATGCCCGAGTACGCCGACATGGCCACCGCTGAGGCGTCTTCCGTCGAATTGGCCAGCACTTCCGACTGAAACGCCACGTTGTAGGCAGTGTAGCATGCGCCCCACAGCGCGCATACGGCCACCGTTGCCGTCGCGCTTGCCGCCGTCGCCAAAAGCAGGGCCATCGACGCCGCCACGCCGATGACGACGGCGCGCATGAGCGGGAAGCGCATGCGGCCGTAGGTGCGCGAGAGCAGGGCGCTGCCCGCCATGCCCGCCGCACCGTAGAGCACCAGCGTGAGGGTGATGAGGTCGTCAGGGAAATGGGCCACCTGCTGCAAGAACGGCTCGATGTAGCTGTAGCAGGTGAAGTGCGCGGTGGCGAACAGCGCGGTGACCACGTAGATGTTGCGCAGCGCGGGCGCGGCGAAGAGCGTCGGAAGCTCGCGGGGCGAGAAGGGCTTTCCCGCGGCGAGGCGAGGGGTGGCCGCGGCGAGGTAGGCCAGGATGCCCAACGCCACCGCGCCCACGCAGGCGAACGTCATGCGCCAGCCGAGGAGCAGCCCTATGGCGCGGCCGAGCGGCAGCCCGCACACCATGGCGACGGACGATCCCGTGACGATGACGCCCACCGCGACGCCGCTGTGCTTCTCGCCCACCACGCGCACCGCCAGCGGCGAGGCGATGGACCAGAACACCGCATGGGCCGCCGCCACCATGAGGCGCGCGCCCACGAGCAGGGAAAACGACGGGGCCAGCGCCGAGGCGACCTGTCCTGCGGCGAACAGGGCGATGGAGGCCAGCAGCACGGCCTTGAGGTTGAACCGCGAGGCGAGCACCATGAGGGGGATCGACAAGAGCGCAACCGCCCACGCGTACAGCGAGATGATGAGCCCCGCCTCGGCCTCGGTCATAGAGAAGCTTTCCGCTATGTCGACGAGAAGGCCGATGGGCATGAACTCCGACGTGTTCATCACGAATGCGGAAAACGCCAGCCCGATGAGGGCCATCCAGTGCGCGCGCGGCATGGTCTTCTTCTCCTTCCCTGAAAACAGCGGGTGCGATTGTAGCAGACCTGTGCAAAGGGAGGGTAAAGCTTTTGAATTCGGCGGCCGTTCGATCTTCGCGCTGTCGGGGCGGTCCTCGCGTGCCGCCCCGACGCCTCCGATTCCTGCCTTGTTTCTGCCGCCCGCCGAATTGTGGGAGGGGGCGGCCTGAGCGCGGGCATCTGGACGGTTGTGCGGGTTCATAATGGAAACGTTGTGGGTTGGCGCAGCCAGCACGGGAATGCGGCAGCGCGTTTCAGGCGCCGTCGCCGAAAGAAAGGATGTAAGGCCATATGAGCGATCCTCAAATCAAGCGGGTTCTGATGTCGGTGACGGACAAGACGGGGGTGGTGGAGTTCGCTCGCGCCCTGTCTGAGGAGTTCGGCGCGGAGATCATCTCGACGGGCGGCACGGCGCGCGCCATCGCCGAGGCCGGGGTGCCGGTCACGCCCATCGACGAGGTGACGAACTTTCCCGAGATGATGGACGGCCGCGTGAAGACGCTGCACCCGATGGTCCACGGCGGCCTGCTGGCGAAGCGCGACAACGCCGACCACATGGCGCAGGCGGCCGAGCACGGCATCGGCATGATCGACATGGTGGTGGTGAACCTCTACGCGTTCGAGAAGACGGTGGCGGGCGGCGCGGACTTCGCGACGTGCATCGAGAACATCGACATCGGCGGCCCGTCGATGCTGCGCAGCGCCGCGAAGAACTTCGAGAGTGTGGCCGTGGTCACCGACCCGGCCAGCTACGACGCTATCCTGGCCGAGATGCGCGCCAACAACGGCGCCACCACGCGCGAGACGCGCGCGAAGCTGGCGCTGCGCGTGTTCCAGACCACGAACGCCTACGACGGGGCCATCGCCGCGTGGATGGGCGCGCAGCTGGGCGAGGCGGCCGAGTCCGCGGCAGGTGACGCCGCGCGGGACGACAAGTTCCCCGCCGCCCGCGCGCTCGGCCTCACGAAGGCGCAGGACCTGCGCTACGGCGAGAACCCGCACCAGTCCGCCGCGTTCTACCGCCGCGACGACTACGCGGGAGCCGAGCATAGCCTCGCCCACGCCACGCAGCATCAGGGCAAGGAGATGTCGTACAACAACTACCTCGACGTGGACGCCGCGTGGGCGGCCGTGCGCGAGTACGACAACCCGGCGTGCGTGATCGTGAAGCACCTCACGCCCTGCGGCGTGTGCGAGGACGGCGACCTCGTGGCCGCCTACCAGCGCGCGCACGCGTGCGACCCGGTGAGCGCCTACGGCGGCGTGATGGCGTTCAACCGCCCGGTCACAAGCGATGTCGTGGTGGCGATCTTCGAGAACAAGCAGTTCGTGGAGGCCATCATCGCGCCCGAGTTCGCCGCAGACGCGCTGGAGATGTACAGCGCTAAGAAGAACGCGCGCCTGCTTTCCACGGGCGGCGTGAACCCGGCCGGCGGGGAAGTGGAGTACCGCTCGGTGGAGGGCGGGCTTCTGTGCCAGGACAGCGACGCCGTGCATGAGGACCCCGCCAGCTTCACGGTGCCCACGAAGCGTCAGCCGAGCGACGAGGAGTTGGCCGAGCTTCTGTTCGCGTGGAAGGCATGCAAGTCGGTGAAGAGCAACGCCATCCTCATCTCGAAGGACCACGCCACGGTGGGCGTGGGCGGCGGCCAGCCGAACCGCGTGAACTCCGCGCGCATCGCCGTGGAGCAAGCGGGCGAGAAGGCCCAGGGCGCCGTGGCGGCGTCGGACGCGTTCTTCCCGTTCCGTGACGGCTTCGACGTGCTGGCGCAGGCCGGCGTGACGGCCGTCATCCAGCCCGGCGGCTCCATCCGCGACGAGGAGGTCATCGCCGCCGCCGACGAGCAGGGCATCGCGATGGTGTTCACGGGCCATCGCCACTTCCGTCACTGATCGGCTCTCGCCGACGCCGCCCTGCCTTCGGCCTTGGTTCCGAAAGCGGGGCGGCGCTTTCGGGTGGTTGCCGCTCGTCCGCGTGGCGTCTGTCCGCCGTTCGCGCTTCCTCCCGTCTGTCCGCCGGACGCGCCCCGTCTCTTCGTCTGCCGCCTCTGCCCCGCCAGTCTGCCCGCATCCGCGGCTTTTCGAGCCGCGGGCGAAAAGGATCTGAATCGGCGGTGCTTCGAGCGTCTGCCGACGAACAGGTGGAGACGCGTTCGAGAGAAACTTCCGGTCGGTTCGCCCTCCTCCCGAGGCGACGGAGCAACGGGGCGGCAGGTGCCGCTTCGGTGCGTCTGCATCCGCCGGGTTGTGCGCCGAGGCGGGCCGGGGCTCGTGCTATACTGGGGCCTTCCGGGTCGGCGTTCGCGGGATGGCCGGATCGAGCGCGCAACCGCGCCCTTGCGCGAAGGGCGCAACGGAAAACGACTTGAAAACGACAGGCTGAAGAAAGCGCGCAGACCGCCCGCTCGACGGCGCGGGCGGGTATGCTGCCCTGTGCCGCCCTTGTTCGCACGGACGCCCTCCGTTCGTGCTTGCGGGCGTCGCGATCGCACCGAAGGAGGATCTGCCGTGATAGTGCTCGACGAGCCGTACGCATCCGAGCTTCTCGTCTCTTGGCTCGAGGAGTCGCAGCATCCCGTGCTCGACAACGGCTTCGCCCGCTCGCTCGCGCCCGCGCGCCTCAACCTCGTGCCGCGCGAAGAGGCCGTCTCGCGCCTCGAAGGCGGCGAGCGCGTCTACACGAACTCGGAGAACGCGCTCGCTTGGATCGCGGACAACGTGCGCAACGACGACCTCGTGCGCGCCATCAGCCTGTTCAAGGACAAGGCGGCCATGCGCGCCGCCCTTGCGCAGCTCGACCCCGGCCTGCTCTTCAAGACGTGTTCGGCCGACGAGCTGTTCGAGCTCGATTTCTCCCGGCTCGAGCCTCCGTTCGTGCTCAAGCCCTCCGTGGGCTTTTGCAGCATGGGCGTCCACGTGATCCGAAACCGCGACGATTGGGAGCGCGCGCTCGCCGACATACGGAAGAACTCCTCGGTCTGGCGGAGCAGGTATCCGGAAAGCGTCGTCGGCTCGGGCTCGTTCATCCTCGAGGGCTACGTCGAGGGCACCGAGTACGCCCTCGACGCCTACTTCGACGAGGAGGGCCGCGCGCATCTGCTCAACGTGCTGCGCCACGATTTCGCATCGGCTGCGGACACGTCCGACCGCATGTACGTGACGAGCGCGCCTCTCGTGCGCGAGACGGCGCCCCTGTTCGCCACATGGCTCGATCGTGTGAACGCGCTCGTGGGCGCGCGCAGCGTTCCCGTGCACGTGGAGGTGCGCGTGAAGGACGGGCACGTCACGCCCATCGAGTTCAACCCGCTGCGCTTCGCGGGCCTCGGCGGCACCGACGTGAGCTTCCACGCGTACGGCTACCGCACGTACGAGGCGTTCCTCGAAGGGCGCGATCCCGATTTCGACGCCGCGTTCTCCGGCAAGGACGGCAAGGTGTACACGATGTCGCTTCTGAACCCGCCGGCCGACGCCACGGGTGAGGAGGCGTTCGACTACGACGCGTTCGCCGCCCGCTTCTCGAACGTGCTCGAGCTGCGGCGCTTCGATGCGGATCGCGTGGGCAGCTACGGCTTCCTCTTCCTCGAGACGGATGCGGATTCGGCAGACGAGCTGGACTTCCTCATGCGCTCCGACCTCAAGGAGTTCCTCCGCTAGGCGCGGGGGAGGAAGCCGGGGCGCCGTCGTGAAACTCAGCATCAGAAACCTGCTTGTGGGACTGGTCATTGTCATCGTGCTCGCGGTGGTGCTTTTGCGCGGGGACCAGCTGGTGGAGCTGGCAGACACCATCAGGAAGGGCTCCGTCATCCCGCTCGTCGCGGCGCTGCTCACGCAGCTGGGCAAGTACTTCGCCCAAAGCTTCGCGTACTCCTACGCCTTCGAGGCCGTCGACGAGCGCATGAGTCCGCGCGAAACGCTGCCGCTCGTGTTCGGCACGTTCTTCATGAACACCATCGCGCCCTCGCTCAACCTGGCGGGCACGACGCTCGTGGTGGACGACGCGCGCCGTCGCGGCATCGCTCCCGGCAAGGCCACGAGCGCGGCGCTGCTCATGCAGATCACCATCGACTCGGGCTTCGCCACCATCATGCTCGTGGGATTTGCCATCCTCGCGTTCACGGTGGGGCTGTCGCCTCTGTGGTTTCTACTGGGGCTGCTCGTCATCGTGCTCGTGGGCGGGATGGTGCTCGTGCTCGTGCTCGGACGCAAGCGGCCGGCGCTCGTGCTCAGGCTGCTGCGCCCTGTCGAGCGGCTGGTGAACCGCGTCCTCGCGCGCTTCAAGAAGCCCGCGCTCGATCCGTGGGTGGAGCGCGCTGTGGCCTCGTTCTCGGATGCGGCGGGCCTCATCGGGCACAACCCCAAGACCACCGCGAAGGCGTTCGCCTGCTCCATCTTCGCCAGCACGTGCGAGCTCGCGTGCTTCAGTTTGGTGGGCGTCGGTTTCGGCGTCACGCATCCCGAAGCGCTCATCTGCGGCTACGTGGTCGCCACCCTGTTCGCCATGATCTCGATCACGCCGCAGGGCGTGGGGGTCGTGGAGGCGGCCGTCGTGGTGGCGTTCACCTCGTTCGGCGCGTCGGGCGCGGCGGGCCTGTCCATCGCGCTCGTGTACCGCGGCATCGTGTTCTGGTTCCCGTTCCTCGTGGGCGCGGTGCTCATCCAAACCACCAAGACGTTCAAGCGCGAGGCGAAACGCGTCGCGCGCGATCAGGAGAAGGGCAAGGGCCGCATCGGCGGCACGGCCCATGTGGCGAAGCGCCTCGACGAAGAGGCCTTGCGTGCGCCTCGGCCGGCAGTGCATCCGCGGGCAGAGGCGGCTGGGCGAGCGGCGCATCCGCAGACTGAGGTGCGCATGCAGATGGAGGGCGCTTCGAAGGCGGGGGAGGCGTCCAAGGTCGCAGGGGCCTCGCAGACGGCGGTTTCGCCGCGTGCGGATGCGCGGTCGGATTCGACGGGCGGCGAGTGCTAAAGGACCTGCTCGCGGCTTGCGGCGCGTTCGCGGGCCTTCTCCTCCAGGCGCGCGAGGGGCACGATCTTCGTCATGATGGTGCCGTCGGAGACGACGTCGCCCTCGTCGTCGAAGGCAGTGACGCGCCAGAACTGCTTGACCCCGCCCGAGCGCGCGGGCTCTTCGCGCTCGAGCTCGGCCACGCCGCGCAGAAGGCCGGCCGTGCCGCTTTTGCGATGGCGCACGTGCACGTCGATGCCGAACGGGCGCTCGACGTCGAAGTCGGTGCTCTGCTCCGTTCCGATGCTCGCCACCGTCTCGAGCAGCGCGATGGTGGCGCCTCCGTGCAAAAACCCGAAGGGTTGGAACAGATCGGGCGTGATGGGCATCGTCGCCTCCACGCGGTCCTTCGCAACGGATACCGTCGTGATGCGCAGCGTGTCGACCAGGGCCATGGGCATCTCCTTCAGTGCGCCTGCACGGAGGCGGGCTTCGCGGTTCTCGCGTACCAGTATACCCGAGCGCGTGCGCGTCGGCACCGGACAGTCGGCGGCGTCCGTCCCCAGCTGGCGGTCGTTGAGCGGTGGGTACGGCAAGGCCGCTGCGCTCTGGGCGGTGGTGGACGAAGCGCGGGCGGGCGTCGGCGGCATCGACGGCGGGGCTTCGGCGAGGGGGCTTCGGTGGAGAAGTTGCTTTCGGGGTGGTTTCCTGCCAAAGAGCCTTGCTCGCAATCATTGATGCTGCAAGCGAAATAAGCTAGGTAAAATGTGCCTTAGCTGATTCGGGAGAAATAAGTCATAGCCCATGATCGACGCATCTTTGTGCCGCAATTATTAAGTTGACGTGCATTGTTGGAATTGCTTTCGATGGTGAATGCTGTCGATTTGCCGCAGAGCTCTGATGCGCTCATATGGTTGGAAACGTCGTTCCCGTTCCGGTTGAAGAAGAGAGCGATTCCGAATCGGGGGGGGGGGTGCTAGCTTCCTGCTTTCTTGAGCTTTTGCGACGGAAAAAGCTTGCAGCGCGCCTCTCGCAAATGCCAGACCATTTCAGAGCAAGAATTAGCCGTAACATCGCTTTTTTGCTCTTGAAACGATGCCGGTTGGCTGTGGCGAGTGTGCACAATCCCGCCGAGTGTTTGACATCTTTGAACTTATGGGAAATCCAGAGGTAGTGTGCGAGTTTGAAACGCTTTCTTCTCCGACAGGGTTGCGCTCGCCGACGCCGACTGATGAAGCGGGTGCGCTTTTCGGTGCGTTTGCCGATCCGGTCAAAGGAGCTTGCTGCTCGCGCCGCAAGCTCAAAAACGTTAGCATCCGTCACGTCCGTGCTTGTATGCTCGATTTCGAGGGACGCAGGTGGCCGCAGCGCTTTGTTTCGCATTGAGCCTCCGGTGGAATGCGCCCTTCTCCTGCTGGGTGCCGAAATCGTGATAGCTTGAGGGCTACTTCACCGGAAACAATCCTGAAAGGTAGCTGTAGCTGCCGGGCATCTTCTCGATCGGCTTGCTTCCCGCGGGCTCCATGCTTTCGGCGTCGTATCGGTGTATCGACCAGTTGTCGAGCATGTATATCGACCCGTCGGTTACGGTCATCTGGTCCACCCCGTGCTCAAGGGCGCGCTCCTCGACGGATCCCGTCTCCAGATCCACGACGCTCAGCACGCTGTCGCCTTGCTCTTGCCTGGTGTCGCAATGGGCGACGTAGAGCCTGCCGTCCACCAGGGATATGCTCGAAGCGCCTCTCTCGTTCAGCTGGATGGAGCTCAGCGTGTCGCTTTTTGTGTCCAGGACGCCGATCTGGCCTCTCGATGCGACGTCGAAGCTGCAGAAATAGATGCGGCTCTCGTCCGCAACCGCCCTGTAGACGCTCGAAGCGTAGGCGCAGCCGCTGCAATCGATCGATTTCCTGAGGGTCAGGTTCTCGTCGTAGCGCAGGATCATCGGAGAATCGTCGTCGAGGTCCAGTCCGAAAGCGTACAGGCTGCCTTCGTGCCAGACGATCTTCGACACGTAGACCCCCTCGATGGACACGCTCGACACCTCTCCGTCGTCGGTTCGGCAACGGTTTATGTAAGACGCGTAATTCAGCGTGTTGCAAGTGAAGACGTGCGCGTCGCTTGCGGCCACGTCGTTCATGGCCGGCTGCCGGATGGTGTGCGTTTCGGTGGCGAGGGAGTCCAGATCGACTTGCAGGACGGCCTCGCCGTCTTTGGTCTTGAAGTTTCCTTGGGGGATGGCGAACAGGCTGCCTTCGTAGACCAGCGGATCGTAAAAGATGTTCCCCAGCGTTGCGCAGCCGAGGGGGAGCTGCGCCACCTCGTTCATTTCCCCGTCGTAGAAGACGATCCTGCTCGTCTCTTTCTCTGATCGCGTTTCGATGACGCCGATGGCGGCGTCGACTGGGGCGGTCGGCCCTTCGTCCGAGGCGCAGCCGCAAAGGCAGGTCGCCGCCATGAAGAGCGCCGCGCCGGTTAGGAAGCGGGCAATGGTTCGTTTCATCGTCAATCCTCTGGTCGCGGCAGGCGCAGGCGGCATGCGGAGCGCATCGTCTGCGCCTTGCCAAAACTGCTTCTTGCACATCAAAGCACATTTCGCAGGCTAAAGCGTCAACGGGCACATAACCGGCTCAAAGATGCTCGCGACTGCTAATAGTTTAGTTGGAGGTACATGAGAACGCATTCTTTGGAATCTATGATCTCCATCGGGTGGATAATCGGTCCCAATACTTCGTTCGTGCTTATGTTAGCGCCAAAATTGTCGTAAAACGAAGCCCAGACCAATTGGGAGCAACAGAACGCATCCCGCCTCATCGTGTCGAAGAAGGCGTGCTAGGAGGCGCAGAGCGCTTTCCGCGAACATGGACGATGCGGTCAAGCAAGAGTTCACCAAGATCGTTGGCGAGCTGGGCATGAGCGCGACCACGGCGTCAACCTTTTCGTCCGCTCCGTCATCAGAGAGCGAGGGCTGCCTTTCCCCGTGGCTCTTCGCGTGTCGAGCGAGCGGGATCAGGCCGACTACAAAGCCCGCTAGTTCCGGCGCGGGGTCGCCGCCGTGGAAAGCGGCGACATGCTTACCGTCGAACAGGCGAAGCAGGCGCTCGGCATGGAGCGGGCGGGCGATGAGTAGCGCTTGCAGGGTGCTGATCGCCCGGTCCGTGATCGAGGACTTGGCGTCGATGGCGGGCCGGGTCAAAACCGGTTCTTCAATGTGGTCGATCTCTTGCAGCGCTTCCCCGAGATCGGCCACGGGCACGAGGCCGATCTCGGGGAAGATGAGTTGCCATTTCCTTGCAGGGAGTACCATCTGCCCGGCACCACCAAGACGATCTACTACGCGCTGGATGCCGCCTCGGGCATTGTGAAGGTGTTCGCCCTGCTCGATCAGCGGCGAAATCCGGCGAACCGGTTTCGCGGCATCGACGAGTCGAGGCTTGAAGACTTCTAGGGCGAGACCCTGGCCGTGCGAGGTCGAGCTGCGAGTATTGGTGGCCTTCTCCGGCATCGCAGCGTAAAACGTCGATAGCGGACCCCGGCTGGTTTCAATCTGCCATGATGGCCTGGGGCGAAAAGCGGGAATTGAAAAGATGCCGAAAGTTACCGACTTCGGCGAGGGGGCTTCGGTGGCGGCTTCGGTGGAGAAGCGATGGACGCGAAATTGTCGGCGTTATTGCTTTTGCTTTTCAATTCGTTGTGCTATTATAACCGTTGCTGCGTGAGCAGCCATCGGGATGTGGCTCAGCTTGGTAGAGCGCTGCGTTCGGGACGCAGAGGCCGCAGGTTCAAATCCTGTCATCCCGACCATGGAGCTAAAGGGGATGTTTCCATCAAAGCGAACATCCCTTTTTTGCATCGGAGAGCCGCTTCGTCGGAGACGATGGGGCGGGGTGGAACCGCAGCGGGCGGATCCGCGCGAGCAACTTGGAGGAACGTATGAAGATCCTTGGAATGGGAATGCCGGAGCTTCTCATCATCCTCGTGGTGATTCTGCTCATCTTCGGCCCGAAGAACCTTCCGAAGCTCGGCAGCGCTCTTGGCAAGACCGTCAAGAACCTCCGCGAGGGCATCGGTGGCGGCGAGAAGGCCATCGAAGACGCCGATGACGAGGAAGAGGTCGTCGAGGAGGTTGAGGAGCAGCCTGTCAAGAAGACGACGGCGAAGAAGACGACGGTCAGGAAGAAGGCCGAGTAACCCTCTGATTTTCGTTCGAGCGCGGTATGTGCAGACGGCCCACGCCTCGCACATACCGCTTTTTTCATATCGGCGCGATGCATTCGCGCTTACATCGCAAGAAGAGCCGGATCGCACGCTTGTGGGAAGCGTGCCTGTTTTATGCAAGTGGACAGGTGGAGGAACATGGCTGACAACAACTTCATCCTCACGCCGGAAGGCAAGGAGAACCTCGAGGCCGAGCTGCACTATCTTGAGACGGAGAAGCGCGCCGAGATCGGCGAGCGCATCAAGGTGGCGCGGGAGTTCGGCGACATCTCCGAGAACTCGGAGTACGACGACGCGAAAAACGAGCAGGGCATGATGGAGGCGCGCATCGCCGAGATCAGCCGCATCCTCTCCGAAGCCACCGTGGTCAACACGCCGAAGCGTTCGAACAACGTGCACATCGGCTCGACGGTGACCGTGGACATGGGCGGCCGCGAGCGCGTGTTCACCATCGTGGGCGGTGCGGAAAGCGACGCTGCAGCCGGCAAGATATCCAACGAGTCGCCGGTGGGGTCGGCGCTTCTGGGCCGCAAGAAGGGGGACAAAGTGGAGACGACCGGCCCGACTGGCCGTGTTATCTCCATGACCATCGTCAAGATCGAGCACTAAGGATCTGGGCTCC
>OLRI01002278.1_pt1 | contig 13694 bp, 6 predicted proteins | sample 1672871 | NCBI WGS metagenome assembly OLRI01 (sample SAMEA3136732, study PRJEB25190) | human gut metagenome
CAAGAGACGCAGGACGATGGGGGGGGGGCGCAAGGCGATGGGACGCGAAGCGGGGTCAAACGCAACGCGAGGCCAAACGCGACCGAGGTCAAGCGCAACGCGAGATGCGTCCCCAAGGGGAGGGCGAACGCGACAGAGAGGGCGGGGGCGATCGCAGTACGAAGGGCATACGGCGCGATGGACGCAGTCTGGAAGCAGGAAGGAAGATGCGGCCAAGGAGCATGAGGGCGAACGCGGGAGGAGGACGGATCGAAGCGCCCACGCACGAGACGAGATGGCGACCGCGATGGGAAGACGCGGCACTGCACGCAAGACCCCGTCGCTCTTTGTTGAACCAGGATTGACAGAGAGTCCCATCCCTTTTGGCGGGTTTTGACGGAAAACCGCCATCCTCTCCGGGCGATTTCGCGAACGAGAAATCGCGACCAGGCGTTATAGGAAAAGGCACAGTGTCCCAAGGGCTTTGCCCAGTTTAGCATCATCGTTTTCCGTCAAAACCCACCAAAAACAGCGTCTTGGCTGTCTTTCGCACCTGCGGCCGCCCACGCGAAGCCTAACCAAGCGCCCGCGTAAGACGTAGCCTCGAACGAAACGAAGCGCAGCTCTGCAGCCCCATCGGCGGGTGCACAACCCGTCGACCAGCACGCAGCCTCGAGCCCTTACGGGCTTGCGGGTTGGAACTTCGAGATTGACGGGCGGTACCATTTGACGGCGAGTCGTTGACCGGCGCGGAACTCGTCAGCAACCTCGCCAGTCTCGTTGACCGGCGCGCAGCCTATCAGCAGCCCCGCTAGCCTCGTTGACCGGCGCGAAACCCGTCGACGGCCCCGCTAGCCTCGTTGACCGGCGCGCAACCCGCCGACGACCTCGCAACCCCGTCGGCGGGCGCGCACCCCATCAACCAGCATGCAACCCCAGCACCCGGCACCTCAGAACTCCAGCTTCGTTCCGCGCTCGCGCAGTTCCTTGCAGCGAGCCTCCACAGCGTCGATGAGCTCTTGCTGCGTGTGCACGCCCAATTTCTGATAGATGTTCGACATATGCGTCTTCACCGTGTTCTCGGACACCACGAGCCGTTGAGACACCGCCATGCGGTTGTGACCTTGCGCCAGCAGAAGAAACACGTCCTTCTCGCGCGGGGTGAAGAACTCCTCGACGGCGATAAGCTCGCATGCCTGCTCGAGCACGTTCGCCTCATCGGACTCGCCAGGTCGCATGATGCCCCAGCTTTCGTAGGGGTTCTTGCTGGTTACCGAGTACAAGCCAAACGCGAGCAGCGTCGCGCCCACCACCACGCACACCTCGCGCTGCAGCTCCACGAGATCCACCCCATCGACCAAACCCAAACCCAAAGCCTGTGCGAACGACGTCACGCAGCACAAGAGCGCGAACACCCACCGGCCCACTCCGCGGATCTGAACGGCCAGGTATATGCACAAGACCCACAGGCACAACTCGGTGAACTGGTAGCCCGCCAACGAGAACAGGTACCCGAAAAACGAGCTGCCTCCCACGGCAACCACGAGGAATCCAAGTGCCATGAACGGGAATCCCACCTGGTAGATCAGCCGATTGAAATCCATGCGTGCGACGAACACCTCCGCAAAGCACAACATGCTGGCAACCACGAACCCCAAAGACGACAGCGGGTTGAGATCGCTCTTGCCGGGAATGGCTGCCGTGAACGCCGTGAACAGCCCCTGCATCATGCCGAGGGCGAGGCCCAGAACAAGCAACGTCAGCACGAATTTCACGGGGATGCGCGTTTGGCGGTCGGACGCGGGTTCTTTGAGCGCGAAAGCGCGACGCAGATAATCGAGCACGGGACAGAACGTCACGATGAACAGCAGCACGACAGTCTCGCGAAACTCGCCATGCAGATACCACGCCGCCAAATGCAACGGCAACGAGCACACCACCGAGATGATGCAGCATGCCACGCAGAACCGAAAGCGCGCCGTTCCCAGCGCGCTGAACAGCCTTCCGAATTCGGTGTACACCAAAGCGCCCACCGCACCCCACAACACGCACGCCGCGAAAAACGGCGTGCCCACGAAGTCGCCGTCGTACTCGCCGTCCAGCACGTCGAGTGCCACGAGCAGCACCGATGCGACCACGCACGCGCCGTAGAGCGCCATGCGCGCCATACGCGCAGGCTTTCCCGCAGCCGTCCGCGCGCGCACCAAAAGCGCGATGCCGCCGACAGCCATGGACAACAGCGACACGAAGCGCGCAGGCACGATGGGCGCTCCGGGATAAGGCTCGAGCGGCAGGTTGGTGGGGCTTTGGAACGTCACCCACAGAAACATCCAAAACAAGGCGAGCATGCAGCACAGCACGACGTTGGGCACCGTCGCCCAGGTGCGCAGCCGCTTCGTATCCATTCGTCTTCTCTCCATGACCCCTCCTGTTGCCATTGTAGCAAGCGAGTGGACAAGCTTTCTATCGAAACCATGACTTCGCAAGGTATGGAAGAAACCGTTCATCCGATTTCACCCGACACGGGTGAACTGAGGAGTACCCGGCAAATGCGCCGTGGCGGGTGAACCCATTCCTCCTGCGCAGGAAGATGCTTGAAGCGGTCGGTCAAACCGCCTCCGCAAACATGCCGGCGCGCGACGCAGCAGAGCGCTTGACCACGCTTGGCCGCTCTTGGCGGCGTTCAGCAGCGTTCGTCAGCGTTCGGCGGCATTCGACGGCGCTCGACAACCCGCCGCGCATCGTTGCGGACAACTCGACCGACATCGGCAAAGGCAACGAAGAACGACAAGGAAGGGGATCCACCATGAGCGATGTTTCTCGCAGAAGCTTCCTGAAAGGCGCTGCGGCAACCGCGGGCGTGAGCGGCCTGGCCGCGCTCGGCCTGTTCGGCTGCGCGCCAGCAACGAACGAGAAGACCGGCGCGCAGTCCTCTGCCGTAGAGGGATCGTCCTCAGGCACCGCGGCAGAAAGCCGCACGCCCGGCTACTGCGGCCCCGGCGACTGGCTGGGCGAAGCGCCCGTGATCGACGATGTCGACATCGTCGACGAGAAGACGTTCGACGTCGTGGTCCTGGGCGGCGGGCACGCCGGGCTCATGGCCGCGTGCGGCGCGGTGGACGAGGGAGCCACGGTGGCCGTCGTGGAGATGCAGCCGTGGTCGAGCTACGTGGATTTGGACGGCAGCGGCACGAACATGGCCGGTTGGTACGGCGAGGACATCGGCCACGTGAACTCCCAGTTTCTCATTGAGCGCGGCTTCGGCCCGTTCAACACCGGCGAGATCACGGCCGAGTTCTGCAAGCGCGCAGGCGGGCGCGTCAACCCCGACATCATCCGCTCGTTCGTGCAGAACTCCGGAGCCATGGTGGACCGCTACAAGGAGATCTACGACAGCTACGAAGAGGAGCGCAAGGCCAACGACAGCGCCGTGTTCATGAAAGGGACGCAGGTTGTCATCCCCGACGTGGACGTGCCCGACGAGGGCACCTTCGACATGTCGAACATGTTCGAGTACCCCCTGTGCAACACGCAGGCGGCGTGGAGCGGCGCGAACGTGAGCTACCCCATCGAATGCGGCGGGTACAAGACGTGGCCCTGCAACATCCAGTTCTACGGCTACCAGGGCAACAACATCGAGTACGTGCACAAGTACATCGTGCAGCACACCCAGGAAAACGGCGCCGAGTGGTTCTTCGAGCACACGGGAGTGGTGCTGGAGCAGAACGACTCCGGCGACGTGACCGGCCTCATCGCGGAAGGCCCCGACGGCTACGTGCGCTTCAACGCCTCGAAGGGCGTCGTGCTGGCAGCGGGCGACTTCATCGGCGACCCGGCCATGTGCTGGGCGCTGTTGAACGAGGGCATGGAATGGGCCGAGCGTTCCGGCATGACCAGGGACGAATGGGTGCAGACGGGCTTTCGCACCGGCATCGCCCACAAGATGGGCTGCTGGGCCGGCGGCATGATCGAGCCCACGCCTCGCGGATGGATGGGGCTGGGCGGCGGCGCGGACGGTCCGTGGGGCGTGGCTCCTCTGCTCATGCTCAACGTGAACGGCAAGCGCTTCATGAACGAAGGTGCCATCGCGCAGTACCAGCCCACGTGCATGCGTCAACCGGCCGGCCTCGCATGCTGGGTGACGGACGCCAACTGGAAGAGCATCATCGGCAAGTCGCCGCTCGACCACGGCGGGCCGAACTTCGGCATGGACGACTACATGGAGCGCCTTGAGGCCGACATGGCGGCCGTCGAGGTGGGCAATCCCGAAGGCAGCCAGGTCATTCAGGCGAAACTGGCCGAGCGCAAGATGATGCAGGGCACCGTGTTCGCCGCGAACACGCTTGAGGAGCTTGCCGAGCTTCTAGGCTACACCGGCGACGCCGCCACGACGTTCGTCGAAAGCGTCGAGCACTACAACGAGCTGTGCAACTCCGCAGACGGCGACACCGATTACGGCAAAGACAAGGCGTTCATGCAGGCCATCGACACGCCGCCGTTCTACGGCGGCACGAGCGAGCTGTCGCACGAGACGAAGCCCAACATGGTGACCATGTCCGGCCTCATCACCGACGAGACGCAAAACGTCCTGCGCAAGGACGACTGGACGCCCATCAAGGGCCTGTACGCTGCCGGCAACTGCCTCGGCGGGCGCTACGGCTTCGGCTACAGCACGCCGTTCGCAGGAAACTCCATCGGCATGGCGCTCACTCACGGCTGGCTGGCCGGCCGCACAGTGGCGAACCTGTAGCGACAACCGCGACGTTCCTCCCTCCCTCGGAAAGGCCCCGCACGCGGGGCCTTTCCCTGCGTTTGGGAGGCTCGCCGCAGCATGCCGCACCGCGGCGAGGCGCACGCTGCGGCACTGCCGCGTATCGCGCGCGCTTCTCTGCCGTGTCGCGCGTGTCTCGCTGCCGTGTCGCCGCCGCAACCCGCCGCCACACTGCGCACGCTGCCGTGTCGTGGCCACCACGCCGGCCACACCACCGCTGCGCGCACCACGTGCGCCTCGCCGCCACACCGCCGCGTCGCTCTGCTGCGCTGTCCCACCGTGCTGTCCTACCGTAGCGCTCTGCCGCGCCGTTCCACCGCAGCGCCCCGCCGTCCCGCCGCGCCGTCCCGCCGCTCTGCCGCAGCGCCCTGCCGTCCCGCTGCGCCACTCCGTCGCGCCGTCCTGCCGCGGCCCTCTGCGCTTTTTCGCACGGCTCGTTGTTCTGCCGCCCATCCCGCCGCCCGGTCACGCCATTCCACCACCCGGTTCGCCATCCCGGCGCTCCGATGCAGCACCGCCACGCCGCTTCGCCACTCGCCGCACCAACGGTAAGAAAATCGCCAAAACTTTTCAATATAGTACCGTACCTGAAACCAGAAGCCCATTGAAGGACTGAAGTCAGCCTTTCGTAAGCCCTGGCGGTAAGAAATCAGGGAATTTTTGGCGATATAGTACCGTTGGGTAGCCTTCGCTCGCTTTGCACCCCCGCTTGAGCGGCACAACGGTAATATAGTACGAAAAAGTTTCTGATTCCTTACCGTTGACGACTTTTGCCCCTTCGCATCTGCGCTTCGAGTGATGCGCCGGTACTATATGGCGAAAAACTTCACGATTCTTTACCGATAGAGCGTACAGCGGCGCGGCGCAAAGGTGCAGCGCAGCGCTGGCGTGGACACGGCAACGCATTGCAGGGCGCGCGGCGATGTGTTTCGCCGCCCCGCTGCACCGCCATGCCACCTCCCCGCCGCTGCACTGCCATGCCGCCTCCCCGCCGTCACGCCGCACGACATGCCACCCGCAGTTCTCCCGCCCAGCATGCCGCGCACCGCACACACTACAGCCCGCCACGGGTTGCGCCGCTGCACCCCGCCGCGCGCGCTACACACCCCGCTACCGCCCTGCCGCACCACTGCCGCGCGCCGCGCCGTCCCACCGTCGCGCGGCGCACACTCCGCACCGCTACTGCGCGCCATTCGCACCGCCATCGCGCGCCGCACCGCCCCACCCCACTCGCGCCGCGTCGTACGCCGCCCGCGCCGCGCTACCACCGTCTGCCATACCGCCCGCGCCGCGCCACTATCGCGCGCCACCACCACACACCGCGCACGCCACGCGCCACGCCACCATCGCGCGCCACACCACACACCGCGCACGCCACGCGCGCCACGCGCCGCCCCGCGCGCATCAGAGCGCCCACGTTCTCCACTGCCAGGCGAAGCGCCCTTCCGAAGTGAGCCTCCAGCGGCCGTCTTCACACACGACCAACCCCTCGGCCTCCCACGCGGACAGCTCGCCAACAGCGGCAGACACACGTTCGGCCTCCACTCCCTCGGACAGGCAGAGCGCGCGGCGGGCGACAAGTACGGCGCGCGCCTCGTCGTCGAGCTGAGCCGCGTCGCGCACGACCTGCTCGGGATCGTCGCTGCCCGCACAGTACACCTCGAAGTCATCCGTGTTACGCCACGCCATTCCATCCATGCACGACACCGCCCCCAAGCCGACGCCCACGGCATCGGCCCCGGAAGCCAGCACCTTCACGTACGCGCTCTCCCCGGTGGCACGCGCGAACCGCCCAACGGCGTACTCCACCAAGCCGCGCTCTCCCAACAACGCGGCCGCCACCTCGTAGAGCGCGCGTTGCCGCTCCTGCGCAAGCCCTTCCCCGTCGGCGGGAGAAACGGGCGACACCGCCACTTCGTACGGCTCCAGATCGAGCGCTTTGCGCAGCGTCTGGCGCCAGCTCGCCTCCGTCTGCCCCGGCAGCCCGTACACCAACGAGACGGACACGTTGTTCATGCCGAATTTGTCAAGGAACAGCACTGCGTTCTGGATGTCCGACACACGGTAAGGAGGATGCAGCTCGTCAAGATCGCGCAGGTGGATCGCTCCCACGCGCAACTCGACGCGGCTTGGCTTGCCCTGGCCCCACCCAGTGAGGCTGGGCACGCCCACCGTGTTCGGAATGGCCTCGAGTGCCATCTCGGCCCCATGGGCCATCGGAAGCTCGGCGCGAATAAGCCGCATAAGCTCGCCCAGCTGGTCGGGGCTCACAACACTCGGGCTTCCACCGCCGACGCGCACCGCCACGATGCGCTTGCCTTCGAGCACATCCCCAAGCGACGCCACCTCGCGCATGACAGCTTCCAGGTACTTGCGTTTGGCCGCGCCGTCCCCCGTCAGATAGCGCCCATGCGCATAGCGCGGAACCTCGATGCAAAACGGCACGTTGACGAACAGCGTCGCGTCTCTCAACGACGCATCCTTTCCTGCGGACGCGGATGCCATGGCGCGTTCCTCCCTCTCCTCACGCCGCCCATGCAGACAGCTCGAACAACCTCCCTTCATCATCCCCCTAACCGACAGAAGATCGTTCACCCTGCGCGGGTGAATCTTGCACAGGGCGCACCTGCGGAAAGCAAGCCGAAGCACGTCCGTCGAAGATTCCCTGGTCGTGCATGTCCGCAACTCGAAAAAGCGCTCCGTTGGGCTCTACGATCTGGCTCCAAGAAAAGCTCGCCATGGAACCGGGCAACTCTGCGTAAGCCAAGATCGACACGAACCCGCGTTTGCCAAAGAGAAGAGGCAGCTCGCGGTAGCAGGTGTTCGCTTGGGCACTGCACCCCGCCCATAGCCTCTGAGGAAATAGCCGAGAACCGCATGCGTCACCAGACGCTTTACCGGCTTTCCTGCCGCCGCGCACCCGTCATCCCCGTCCGCGGAAAGCGGGCTCGCCTGACGAGGACAAGCCCGCATCGTCCAACCCCTACTCCGACGCGGCCGCCATGCACGCGCCCATCGCGTAGCGCAGCACGTCGGAGCGGTTGACGGTGCCCACGATGACACCCTCGCGCACCACCGGCACCTTCTTGAGGCGGCGTGTGGCCAGAAGCGCGCACGCCTCTTCGAGCGTGGCGTCGGCATCGAGCGCGACGAGCCGCTCCGTGGCGATGACCTCCACCGGCAGCGCGATGAGCTCACGCAGGCGCTCGTCGAACGTCTGGCTGCGCGCCGCCTCCATGAGCGAGTACGCGCCGGTGATCACCGGGTGCTTGTCGGCCAGATAGCGCATGACGTCGCCGTCGGACACGAAGCCCGCCGGACGTCCCGCGTCGTCCACCAGCGGCAGCCCGCCCACCTTGAGCTCGACGAACGCGCGCATCACCTCGCCCACCGACGCCGAGGCGGGCAGCGTGTAGGGGTCGGCCTCCATCAGCTCGGCGAGCACCGACTGCGGCGCCGCAGCCCTCTCGGCAGCCTTCGCACGGGCCCGTGCGCGAGCGGCGCGCGCGTACGCGAACGAGAGCGCGAAGCCCAGCGCGGCGATTACGGCCGCCACGAGCATCGCCAGCGCGAAGCCGTCGGCGGCGGCGCTCGCGCTCGACGCGCCGCGCACGAGCGCCGAACCCTGGCCCGACGACATGATGCCCGTGTACAACGACGGTCCGACGCACCCTGCTATCTGCACGAACGTGGTCATAAGCGCCACGCCGAACGGGTTTTGGTCAGGCGGCAGCACCCGCAGCCCTGCCGTCTGCGACGGCGAGAAGATGAACCCCACCGCAGCGTACATGAGCAGAGCCGCCGCGAACACGACGGGCACCGCCAGCGTAGGGCTCACCACCGCCAACGCGAAGAAGCCGACGGCGATGCCCGCGAACCCCAACGGCAGCAGCGGCCACTCGCCGCGCCGATCCATGATCCGACCGCCCACCAGCGTCGCCCCGGCGTTCGCCAGCACCGGAACCAACATCACGAGCCCCGCCGAGAGCGCGGTCATGCCCGCTGCGCCCTCGAAGTACAGCGGCAGCAGCACGCTCATGGAAAACGTGCTCATCATGGCCACCGTCGCCAACAGCAAGGCGGGCCAGAACAGGCGGTTCTTGATGGGTGCGAGGTCGATGAGCGGATGGTCGCAACGCAGCTGACGCACGACGAACGCCGCCGCCAAGGCCACCGTCGCCAGCAGCGCCGCCGCAGCGACGAGCGGGCTGATGGTCAGCTGCGACAAGCCGAACGACAGCGCCGTCAGCACCACAGCCGACAGCGCCACCGACACCACGTCCAGATGCGCCTCGCTCGTCTCGAGGTTCTTCACGAAGAAGAAACCCATGACCGCGAGCACCGCCATGGCCGCCACGGGCACGACGAAGATGCTGTGCCAGCCGAACGCCGTCACGAGCGCCCCGCACACCACCGGGGCGAAGGCCGGCCCGAACGTGATCATGCACCCGCCAATGGACATGAACGACCCCAGCCGGTTCTTCGGCGTCACTGCCAGGATGGTATTCATCATCAGCGGGATGAAGATGCCCGTGCCCACCGCCTGCACCAGCCGCGCGGCGAGCAGCACGGCGAAGCTGCCGGCGAACAGCCCCATCGCCGACCCCGCGATGCTCAAGGCCGCCGCCGCGAAGAACAGCGTGCGCAGCTTAAAGCGCCGATAGAGGAACGCCATGCACGTCACCACCACCGTCGCCACGATCATGTAGCCCGTGACCAACCACTGCGCCGTCACGGAATCCACGCCGAAGTCGCCCATGATGGACATGAGCGCCATGTTGACAAGGTTCTCGTTGAACCCCGCCAAAAACGCGCTGCCGTACAGCACGGACAGCAGCATCACCAGAGATCTTCCCTGCATACAGGAATCGTCCTTCCAAATTCGGTTGCGGTAAAGGGCCCCATCGAACCTAAGCGCGCACGCGCCGTTAGGGGTAACGAGACGCGCCGCGCACCTGCAAAAGACGCGCGGCGCATTCGATTCTAGCGAAATGGAGACGGCTTCGTAAGCGTTTTTTCGCGCAAACCGCGGCGCAGACTGCGGCGTGAACCGGAGGCATACGAAAGATATACGGGAGCCGTCAGGCGTTGGCGACGAGGGCGGGCAGAGGAAATCGACGCGGCAGCGGGCTGAAGCCCAGTTCAGAACACCGCAGCGAATGCGGAGCGGCGAAGCGAAGCGCCAGCACGGGATGGCATCGTGCGCAAGAAGGCCATCCGCGCAAATCACGCATGGTTCCAGCAAGGCGAAAGCCTCGCCGCAGCGCAAACGGCCCTTGGCCGGATCCTGCCGGACGCGATCTCCGAAGAAACGATGCACAGAGAAACGACGAGCAGACGCTTGCACGACGACCACGCTCCGCTTTCCGCCGATTGCGGCACCCGTCGTCACCCCTTCCGAAGCCCGTTCGGTTTTCGGAATCGACATGCTCGACGAGCGCTGCCGCGGCTGCGCGCGATTGGCCCTCGCCGAACCGCAGCTGGCATAGAGCCTGCTTCGCGGCATCTTTTTCGCATAGCGGAGCGCTTCGGCGCGAACCGCGCTCGCAACCGTCCGCAAAAGCCCCGAGCTATCGTGCGCCGAAGCGCTTGCAGAGCGTCTCGTTCGCGCCTGTTTCCACAGAGTCGTCGAGGGGCGCGAGCGTGGGAGCGGCAATGCCCGACCGCGCCGCGCTGCGCTCGAGCGCGCGAGCGAGCAGATGGTCGGCCACTTCGGGATTCTTCGCCAGAAGCGGCCCGTGCAGGTAGGTGCCCACGAGGTTCTTGTAGCGGACGCCATCGGCTTTGTCGGCCTCGTTGTTGCCGCAGCCCATCGACGACGCCACCAATCCGAACGCCTCGACACCCGTCCCGAGGCGCGTGCGGCCCGCATGGTTCTCGTAGCCCACCACCGGGAGCGTCGCCAAAGGTGAGCGCAGCACGATGTTGTCGATCAGGCGGTCGGCCGAACCGCCCGCGGCGCGCTCGGTGGTCATGTCGACGATGCCGAGCCCCTCCACCACTTCGTCGCCAAGCAACCATTCTCGCCCGAGGATCTGATAGCCCCCGCAGATGGCCAGCAGCACGCCGCCGTCCTCCACGTACGCGCGAAGCTCGTCGCGCATGCGCATGAGCTCGCTCGATGCAAGGCGCTGCTCGCGGTCGGGGCCACCGCCCAAAAACACGAGATCGACGCCGGCCAGGTCGATCGATTCGCCATGGTTCACCCGGCGAACCTCCACCGGGATGCCGCGCCAGCGCAGCCGTTGCGCCAGAATACGCACGTTGCCCCCGTCGCCGTACAGGTTGAGCAGGTCGGGGAAGAGATGCGCGATGACGACGCGGGGGATTGCCGTGGGGGCAGGGGCGGCATCGGAGGGGACGCCGTTGGTGGGAACAGGGTCGGGGGCAGTCGGAGCAGCCGAAGCCGTCGAGATGCAGGAGACGGCGGGGGCGCTTCCCTCTTCACTGAAAGGAAGTCCCGGCTCTTGCGACACGGTCGAACAGGATGCGGGTGCAGCGACAGGTGCGGCAACGGATGAGGAGTCCGCGCGATCACCCGTCGGTGCGGAAGAGGGCCGACCGCTTCCAAACCCGCCAGCCGCGTCAAGAGCAGGGGCGTCGGAAGCGGATGCAGGGGCGCCGCCGGATACGGACGCGCCGCAAGACGCAGGTGCGCTGCCGGATACGGACGCGCCGCCAAACGCAGGTGCGCTGTCGGATGCGGGGGTGCTGCCAAACGCAGGTGCGCTGCCGGGTGCAGGTGCGCTGCCAGGTGCGGGCGCGGGCACGGAAACCGTAGCGCCATCGGCTGCGGCAGCCGCAGCGGTGAGGGCCGCATGCACCGAGGGCAGCGCGGTGTAGTTCGCGATGAAATAGGCGTTCTGCTCCTTCGGCACGCTGGCTATACGCGCCAGAAGGTCGTCGGCATCGGACACCACCGCAGACGGGATATCGGCGTACTTCAGGCGAACCTGCACGTCGTTTCCGCGGATCCCGCCGGAGAACACCGTCATCGCGCCGGCTTCGGCCAACTCTTCGAAATCGATGTCCCACAGCCACGACACGTCGCGCCCGTCGCCCTCCTTGTCGTTCACGAAGAACGCGACCACCTTGGGATTGGGGTCTTGCGCGACGATCTTGAGGTTTTGGTTGAAGCCGGTGGGGTTCTTCGCCAAGTTCAGCAGCACACGGCGACCGGCGATGTCGAACGTCTGCAGCCGGCCGTTTTGCGGGTCGAAGCAATCGATGGCGCGGCTCACCGCGTCGGCCGGGCATCCCGCGAGGTCGGCGGCGGCGGCGGTGGCCAGAAGGTTGTACACCATGTAGGCGCCGGTGTAGGGGGCCTTCACGGAGAGAACGGGGACGGCGCTTTTCGCGCCCTCGAACGCGGCGTTTTCCCTGCTCTCAGCCGCAGCGCCTTCTTCGCCCTCGGTCGAGAAGCGCCCTTCGTCTTCGGTTGCAAAGCGCCTCCCGCCCTCAGGCGCGGCGTTTCCCGCATCCCCATCCGCAGCGCGCACGACGTCGAACCCCAAACCGTCCGTGCCCAGGCGCACGCCTTCGGCCGCATAATCGAGCGCCGGACGCTCAAACCCGCAGCTCGGGCAGCGGTACGCGCCCAGCTGGCCGTACTGGCGGTACTCGTACTCCATCATGGAGGAGCACTGCTGGCACATCTGCGCGTCGGCCACCGTGTTCTGCGGCAGTCCCATGCTCTCGGACAGTCCGAACGCCACCGACGCATTGCCCACGCGCGCGGCGATGGCGGCGCACAGCGGGTCGTCGGCGTTGTACAGAAGCACCGTGTCCGGCGAGGTTTCGAGAGCGCGCGCGATGCTGTCCTGGATGCGGTCGATCTCGCCCACGCGATCCAGCTGGTCGCGGAACAGGTTGAGCAGCACCACGTAGCTGGCCTGCAAATGCGGCAGTATCTTCGCCAGCCACAGCTCGTCGCTCTCGAACACGCCCCAATCGGACGGCTTCGCGTGCAGAAGAGCCGTGGCCACGCCGGAGTCGAGGTTCGCGCCCGTGCGGTTGCACACCACGCGCTGGCCCGCCTGCTCAAGGATGTCGGCCAGCAGGTTCGTCACCGTGGTCTTGCCGTTCGTGCCCACCACCACGAACGACCCCGTGCGCAGCTTCGGACGTAGGTCGGCGATGAGGCGAGGATCCACGTACAGCGCCATCTTGCCGGGAAAGTTCGCGGCGGGGCGATGGAAGACGTTCTTCAGCCCCCAGGTGGAGACGGCGCTGACGGCGCGGGCGGCGGCGAACTGAATGCCCATGAGCGGTGTTCCTTTCGATCGACGGACACCAGTATAGCCGCAACCCCGACTTGAAAGGCGTACCCTCAAGGGCACGCGGGGCCGCCCTCCATACAATTTTCAGCAAGAAGGAACTTCGAGCGCGCGTGCAAGAGGGCCCTGTCCGCGCGGTCGCACTGCCCCCGTCCCCAACCGCCGCTGCACTCGCACGGCTGCGTACCCGCGCTTTCGCTCCAATACCTCTTGCGTTGCCCCGCCCTTTCGCATCCGTATGGTTGCGTCTTCGCGCGGGTCGCTCTCGCGGTGCAGCGAGGCGTGTCGCGCCCCGCAGTCGCATCCCCGCAAGGCGTGTCGCACCCCCTCTCCCGCAAGGCTGCCGCGTCCCCGCAAGGCACGTCGCATCCCCCTCTCCCGCATCTTCGCCTACCCCGCGCGATCGCCTCCAACATGCCGCACCCCAACGCCCCTTCATGTTCGCGTGCCCGCGGTTTCTGGCCGCCAAACCGAGTTCTGGCACGGACCGGCCCCGATCCGACGGCGCATCGGCTTTGCCGAAACCGCCGACCTGGGCTTTCGCCGGGGAGGAGCGCCCTCTTCGGGCGAAGGGGCGCGTCCGGCGTGCCAGAGCTCGGTTTCGTGGCCAGAAATCGCGAGTTTCCCCGCACGGAGGGCGGGCGGCGTCCGGCGCGCCCGGAGAGGAG
>OLRI01002291.1_pt1 | contig 13641 bp, 10 predicted proteins | sample 1672871 | NCBI WGS metagenome assembly OLRI01 (sample SAMEA3136732, study PRJEB25190) | human gut metagenome
ATGGAGCAGACGCAAGGTGTCAATGCTTCAGCGACAGTTGTCAATGCAAAAACAGGTGAAATTCTTGCGACGACACAACGTCCTACCTATAACTCTGATACCCTCGAAGGACAAGCCAAGAAAAGTTATGACTGGGTTAACCGACTTTATGAGGCCCAATATGAACCAGGGTCAACCATGAAGGTGATGCTCTTGTCATCGGCTATCAATAACGGAAGTTTCAATCCTAATGCGACCTATAGCAATGCCAACGGTATCAAGGTTGATGATGTTGAAATCAATGACTGGTCTATTAATGAAGGTATCTCGTCAGGCCGAACCATGTCATTTGCTCAAGGCTTCTCTTATTCAAGTAACGTTTTGATGACCATGTTGGAACAAGAGATGGGAGACAAGGTTTGGTCAAACTACCTATCACTCTATAAGTTTGGACTTCCAACCCGTTTTGGGATGGTAGGTGAATCTTCAGGGGTTGTCTCAAGAAACTCTGTGAATATTGCGCAATCATCCTTTGGACAAGGGATTTCAGTGACTCAGGTTCAGATGCTTCGTGCTTTTTCAGCTATCTCTAACAATGGTGTTATGTTGGAACCTCAATTTATCAAACAAGTTGCAGATGTTAACCAAGGCACTGTTCGTACGGCTAAGAAAGAAGTTATTGGTAAGCCAGTTTCCAAGCAGGCTGCTTCTGAGACCCGTAATTATATGATTTCTGTTGGTACAGACCCAGAGTTTGGTACCCTGTACAACAAGTCTGAAGGTTCGCCAATCATTAAGGTTGGTAACTATGATGTTGCGGTTAAGTCAGGAACAGCCCAAGTGGCCGATGAAAAAACAGGAACCTATAAAGTTGGGACCAACGAAACGCTCAACTCAGTTGTAGCTATGGTTCCTTCTGATGATCCACAATATGTTATGTATGTAACAGTTCAGGAACCTAAGACCTGGGATAATAATTTTTATGCGACGGTGGTTAACCCTGTCCTAGAAGAAGCTATGTCCATGGGTGATACGCTTGATACCTCTGTTTCTGAAGGTGGTGGAAAGACCGATGAAACGAGCTATCAAACCGGCGATATTATCGGTAAGAGTCCGGGCGAGACAGCTAACACCCTTCGTCAAAACCTGATTCATCCGATTGTTTTGGGTGTTGGTGATAAGATTGAGAAGGTTTCTGTAGATGCCAAAGCCAATATTAAGGCCAATGAACAGATTCTTATCATGACCAATGACTTCACAGAACTTCCAGACATGTATGGTTGGACCAAGAAGAATGTTGAAACATTTGCCAAATGGAAAGGCATTAAAATTACTTATAAAGGTGGCAAGTCAGGGACTGTTACCAAACAAAGTGTTGCGGCAGGAAAAGCCCTGTCTAAAACCAAGAAGATTACCATTACTTTAGGAGACTAAGATGACTATGAGTCTGATAGCAGGCGTGGCCGCTTTTGTGTTGACGGTGCTCGCCATGCCCCATTTTATTACTTACTACAAAATCAAAAAAATCGGTGGCCAACAGATGCATGAAGATGTGAAGCAGCATCTGGCTAAGGCTGGTACACCAACTATGGGAGGGACAGTCTTTCTAGTGGTTGCCATCTTGATTAGTTTGATTTTCAACTTTCACGTCTTTACTGAGGGGCACCAAGCTTATGGTGCTACAGCAGGGATTCTCTTTGTAATATTGATTTATGGTATTATCGGCTTCCTTGATGATTTCCTTAAGATTTTCCATCAAATCAATGAGGGTCTTAAACCTTGGCAAAAGATGGCTTTGCAGATTGTTGCAGGTTTGCTTTTCTATTTCATCCATGTACTCCCTAGTGGGACAAATAGCCTAGCTATTGGAGGATTGACAATTCAGCTTGGTGTCTTCTATGTTCTCTTTGTCCTTTTCTGGATCGTTGGTTTCTCAAATGCGGTCAACTTGACAGATGGTATTGATGGTTTAGCTTCTGTCTCTGTGGTTATCAGCTTGATTGCCTATGGAATCATCGCTTTTGTCAAGGGTGAGTTAGCTATCTTGACTATCATTATCACTATGATTGGTGCCCTTCTTGGCTTCTTTGTCTTTAACCACAAGCCAGCCAAGGTCTTTATGGGGGATGTCGGTTCCTTGTCACTTGGCGCCATGCTTGCCGTTATTTCCATCGCTCTACGCGTGGAGTGGACACTACTCTTGATTGGTGTAGTCTATGTTTTAGAGACAGCTTCTGTTATGCTGCAGGTCAGCTACTTCAAATATACTAAGCGTAAGTATGGTGAAGGTCGTCGTATTTTCCGTATGACACCATTTCACCATCATCTCGAGTTGGGTGGTATCTCGGGTAAGGGTGAGAAATGGTCAGAATGGAAGGTTGATGCTTTCCTTTGGACTATTGGAGCTCTTGCAAGTTCCATTACCCTTTGGATGGTTCTTGGAAACGTTATGAAATAAATGAAAAAGAGCAGAAATGCTCTTTTTCTGTTATAATGATAAGGGTAGACTAGATAGAAAAGAAGTAAGAAAAAATGTCATTTAAAGATTTTAATTTTAAAGACTATATTCAAGAGGCTCTCGATGAGATTAAATTTAAGGAGCCAACACCTGTTCAGCAAAAATTGATTCCAGTAGTCCGTTCTGGCCGTGATTTAGTGGGTGAATCAAAGACTGGTTCAGGGAAGACACATACCTTCCTATTGCCAATTTTTGAGAAGCTTAATCCAGAGAGCAGGGATGTTCAAGTTGTTATCACAGCTCCATCGCGTGAATTGGCGACACAGATATATCAGTCGACAAAACAGATTGCCAAACACTCTGATACAGAAATTCGTGTTGTTAATTATGTCGGTGGTACGGATAAACAACGTCAGATCGAGAAACTTAAGGTAGCCCAACCGCATATCGTTATCGGAACACCAGGGCGTATTTATGACCTGTTTAAGTCTGGTGACTTGGCTATCCACAAGGCACATACTTTTGTCGTTGACGAGGCCGACATGACCATGGATATGGGATTCTTGGCTACTGTGGATAAGATTGCGGCAAGTCTTCCTAAGGAAGTTCAAATTTTGGTCTTCTCAGCAACCATTCCTCAAAAATTACAACCATTCTTGAAGAAATATTTGACCAATCCTGTCATGGAACAAATCAAGACTTCAACGGTGATTGCGGATACCATTGATAACTGGTTAGTATCTACCAAGGGGCGCAACAAGAATGGACAAATTCTTGAGATGCTTAAGGGGATGCAGCCATACTTGGCAATGATTTTCGTTAATACCAAGGAACGTGCGGATGATTTACACAGTTATTTGGTATCAAACGGTCTTAAAGTAGCGAAAATTCATGGCGGTATTCCACCACGTGAACGTAAGCGTATCATGAATCAAGTTAAGAAGCTTGAATTTGAGTATATTGTAGCGACTGACCTTGCAGCGCGTGGAATTGATATTGAAGGGGTTAGCCATGTTATCAATGACGCTATTCCTCAAGATTTGTCATTCTTTGTTCACCGTGTAGGACGTACTGGACGTAACGGCTTGTCAGGAACAGCAATCACCCTTTATCAACCAAGTGACGACTCAGATATTCGTGAGCTTGAAAAGATGGGGATCACCTTTGAACCTAAGGTCTTTAAAGATGGTGAGTTCCAAGATACCTATGACCGCGACCGTCGTGCCAACCGAGAAAAAGCCTATCAAAAACTTGACACGGAAATGATTGGTTTGGTTAAGAAGAAAAAGAAAAAAATCAAGCCTGGCTACAAGAAGAAAATTCAGTGGAAGGTTGACGAAAAACGCAAACGTGAACGTCGTGCAGCCAATCGTGCTAAGGGACGTGCTGAACGTAAAGCTAAGAAGCAAAGCTTCTAAGCTTGGCTTTTAGATAAAGGTAAATTTAGATTAAAAAAATTTAAGAGGTTGAAACTATAAAGTTTCGGCCTCTTTACTTATTATTCATCTTTTGATCCGAAGATCTCACTCCCCAAGCCTTATGACTACAAAGATTTAGGTGTTTTTATCACAGTGGAAAGCCTTAGTTTTTAGAAGATTTTCTTTAAAAGTAAAAGAACTTGTAAGTCCTAAGCTGAATCAACTCTCAAAATTATAATTTCACTACTTTTTTGTTGGCTTCCCACCTATAATAAAATCATAGCTTTTAAGAAAAGCCTAAAACAAAATAGTTTAAAGAAGGTTGTTTTCATGACAACAAAAATCATTAACAATTTTAATTCACTTAATTCCGAAGACCTTTCTATTATTGAAGGTGAGGGTGTGATTGGTTGTGTAGCTGGGGCTGCTGGGATCTCCTGTGCTTAGATTTTTGACTGGAACATCAGTTGGAACCCATACATTACCGATTGTTGGGACCATTCAGGTGGGGTATTTGGGGCATGGTCAGGAGCCGGTCTTGGAATGGCTACATTTTGTGGAGTTTAGTTAGAAATTTGAAAGAACAAAATGATCCGTGCGTTTTTATTTGTGTGTGTTTCATTCTAGCAAGTTGCTATCAGTTGTGTGTTCCTCATCATTGGTTCATTACAATGATAGATGTTTTAGGAGTTACAGGTTTTGTAGTCCTTATCTATACTAAAAAACATCATTACTCATAAGCCTTTCAGTAATTAAAAAATTGGATAGCAAGGAGCATCGTCTCACATATAAAAACTTGGCTGAATGAATGTCAAGTTTTTTTGTGGTAAAAGTGCTAAAATAGAAGTCATGAAAGACAAGATTAGAATTCTCCATATCAATGATTTGCACTCTCATTTTGAACAGTATCCACAACTCAAGCGGGCTGTGGATGATTTGAGTCAGACGGACAGAGAGTTGATTAAGGTAGATCTTGGGGATAATGTGGATAAGTCTCATCCCTTGTCAGATGCGACAGCTGGGCGTTTTAATATAGCCTTGATGAATGAGCTGGGGATAGACTATGCGACTATTGGAAATAATGAGGGGATTGGTCTAGCTAAGGATGAGTTAGACTGTCTTTATGAGCAGGCTCAGTTTCAACCGATCATAGGAAATCTCAAGGATGAGGAGGGACAGCCTGAATGGGCCAAGCCCTATCTTGTTCACAAAACTAAAGCTGGTACAAAAATTGCTTTCTTGGCCTATACCTTTCCCTATTACCTTACCTATGCTCCCAACGGTTGGCAGGTGTTAGAGCCTATGGCTAGGTTGGAAGAGGATTTGGCCCGCTCTGAGGTAATGGATGCAGACCTAGTCATAGTACTTAGCCATCTAGGTGTGCGTTATGATGAGCAGATTTCAGAGACTTATCCACAGGTCAACCTTGTTATCGGAAGCCACACCCATCACCTTTTTGAAGAGGGCAAATTGATTAATGAGACCTATTTGGCAGCTGCTGATAGATATGGCTATTTTCTTGGCTGTATTGACCTAACTGTGGAAAATGGGCAAATGATAGCGTGTCAGATCGAGGCTATCCCCACTAAGGACTATATCTTGGATTTGGACAAGGAGGACGAAGCCTTTATCAAGGCCATGCGTGAGGAAGGTCATCGTCGTTTGGCCCAGGAAAAAGTGGCTAATCTAGGTCGAAAATTAAATTTTAATGAGACCTGTCAATTGGTTTTACAAGCTGTTTGTCAGGAGACAGATAGCCAGTTAACGCTTTTGAATACAGGACTTATCATGAAAACGCTAGGTCCTCAAGTGACAATGGCAGACCTTCAAGAAGCCCTTCCCCATCAGATGCGGATGGCCCGTCTATTTGTGACAGGGCAAGAACTCAAGGAAATTTGTCGTGAAGTTTTTACTAAGGCTGAACTCCTTAAAAACCAAGCTATTAAAGGTATGGGCTTTAGAGGTAAGGTATTTGGTGAGCTAATTACAGGTAATTTTGCTTACAAAAACGGTAATTTGTTGTATAATAGTAGGGTTGTAGATTCCAATGAGAAGTTTAGTTTGGTCCTTGTGGATCAGTACTACTTTTCTTCTTACTTCCCTACAATCAAGGAAAAGGAAGTCACGCTTCTTTTTCCAGATTTGTTTAGGGAACTTGTGGCCAAGTATTTAAGAAATAATGGTGCTGATTGGGATAAGAGATAAGAACATTATCACTGTGCATCAGGATAGAAAATAAGAGAGCAGAAAGGATGGCGCATGCGTAAAGAAATTTTGCCAGAAATGTTTAATTATAATAAATATCCAGGGCCAGACTTTGTGTATGTGGCCGACCTTCTGAAATCAGATGCCTATCAGTTTACGGTTCTTGAAAATCACAAGGATGCTTTAGACGCCACCCGCTTTGGGCAACGTTTTTCTGAAATCATGCTCAAGTATGACTATATTGTTGGTGATTGGTCTAATGACCAGCTTCGCCTTAAGGGATTTTACGAGGACGATCGTCCCAATACGCGTAAGACAGATCGTATTAGCCGATTGTCAGAGTATTTACGCGAATACTGTGCCTTTGGTTGTGCCTACTTTATTTTGAAAAATGAAAAGCCGCAATTAATCGTCTTTGAAGAGGAGACAGAGCCTCGTCGCAAGTGTCGTCGTTCTAATAATCGTCGTAATTCTTCTCAGGAATCTAGAGAGAAGGAGCATAATGCTTCTCAAAAGAATAAGGGACAAAAAGTTTCTGCTAAGCAAAAGCGGGATAAGTCCAAACGAGGAGACAGGGACCAAGAAGGGGCAAGCTTTGAGAAAGTCAAGCGTCGATCTAAGTTCAAATCTAGGTCCGAGGATGGTAGTCGTGAGCGAAAGCCTAACTTCAAGAAGAGTCAGAAGAAAGCTTCAAAAAATCAAATCCCCTCACTGAAAAAGCAAAGTAATGCCAAGTCAGATGGTCAGCATTTTACAATCAGAAAAAAAGGAAATTAAACTATGTCAGAAGTAACAACACAATCAAAACCAGAACGTCGTAAACGTCAGAAATTAGAGGATATGGAGGGCTACAAACCTTCTATTTACGGTCTTACTCGTGATGAGTTGATTGACTGGGCTGTGGAACACGGTGAAAAGAAATTTCGTGCTACTCAAATTTGGGATTGGCTCTACAAGAAGCGTGTGCAGTCTTTCGAAGAAATGACCAACATTTCTAAGGACTTCATTGCTAAATTGAACGATAATTTCTGCGTAAACCCATTAAAACAGCGTATCGTTCAAGAATCAAAAGATGGTACAGTTAAGTATCTTTTTGAATTGCCAGATGGTATGTTGATTGAGACTGTTTTGATGCGTCAACACTATGGTTTGTCTGTCTGTGTGACAACTCAGGTTGGATGTAACATCGGTTGTACTTTCTGTGCTAGTGGCTTGATTAAGAAACAACGTGACTTGACTGCTGGTGAGATTGTTGCTCAAATCATGTTGGTACAAAAGTACTTTGATGACCGTGGTGATGGTGAACGTGTCAGTCACGTGGTTGTTATGGGGATTGGTGAACCTTTCGATAACTATGACAATGTGCTTCGCTTCTTGCGTACCATTAACAATGATAATGGCCTTGCTATTGGAGCTCGTCATATTACAGTGTCAACATCTGGTTTGGCACCAAAAATTAAGGAATTTGCCAACGAAGGTGTTCAAGTTAACCTCGCCGTATCACTTCACGCGCCTAACAATGACCTTCGTTCAAGCATCATGCGTATTAACCGCTCATTTCCACTTGAAAAACTCTTTGAAGCTATTGAATATTACATCCAGACAACCAACCGTCGTGTAACTTTTGAGTATATCATGCTTAATGAGGTCAATGACCATCCTGAAAATGCTCAAGAGTTGGCTGATTTGACTAAGAAAATCCGTAAGTTGTCATACATCAACTTGATTCCTTACAACCCAGTATCAGAGCACGACCATTATAGCCGTTCAACTAAAGAACGTGTGGCTGCCTTTTACGATGTGCTCAAGAAAAATGGTGTCAACTGTGTCGTTCGTCAAGAGCATGGTACAGATATTGATGCTGCTTGTGGACAATTGCGCTCAAACACTATGAAACGTGACCGTCAAAAGGCTGTGGCAGAAGCATCTGGTAAATCAGAAGGTAAGTAAGATGTTTCGGCTGACGACTTGGGTAGATAAGAATGGAGAACTAACACCAAAAGGAAGAAAGCTAAGTCAAGTTTTGGTTTGTTCTTATCTCCTTTGTTTAGTACTCCTTTGTTGGACACCCCAGTATAGGCTAGTTGAAGGTGTTGAAACCCCTGGTATTCAACATTTTGGTAGGGTAGTGGTGCTTTTGACGCCGTTCAACAGTCTGACTAATTTTAATCAGCTGGATAGTCTTAAGGAGATTGTCTTTGTCCTTGGGCAAAATGTGACCAACATTTTCTTGCTGAGTCCGCTGATTTTAGGGCTCTTAGCCTTGTACCCAAGATTTAGGTCTTGGAAAAAGGTCCTTGTAGCGACGCTTGCCATGTCTTTGACGATTGAAATCGGGCAGGTGATTCTTGACCTTCTCATTGATGCTAATCGTGTCTTTGAGCTAGATGATTTATGGACCAACACTTTGGGTGGTTTGGTGGCACTAGGTGCCTACCGCCTCCTTGTGAAACTGATTCAAACGTATTTTAATGAGTAAAAAACCTAGGACACTTTGCGTCCCAGGTTTCACTTATTTTCTCTCATACAAATACAACACATCCAAAAGAGGGAAAAATGAATAAACACTTTTAGTGAAACAATGAAACACTTAATGTGACAGTAGTCACCGTATTGACACTAGGAGCAACAATGACAACGGTTAAAGCAGATACTTATCAAAAGTGGCCGTGATGCCGATATTATGCGAGAAAGAGGGCAGGTTTGGAGCTATTCTGAGGTTAAGAGAGAGTCTCAATTAGCTAACTACAACACTGATGGTCGCTATCTCAGTGAGACAACTAACTTCGAATTGTACAATTTTGTCAGAGAGTATAAGACATCTGATGAAATCAGACGTATTTGGAACCCTAAGAAGGACGAATCAGTTATCCACGATAAGGATAACTGATTCTATTGATGATGGGCACAAGGTCTATAATTTTGACTCCTTTGCTTATCAATTGCCAGAGTCTACTGATTTTGGGAAGTTATCTTATATTGGTCACTTTCAGTTAGAAGATGGTACAATTTATCGCTATTGGAAATAACTTTCATTAGACTTATAATCATCCTTTTGTAGGGATAGGGGGAATAACTTGTTTTTTAAAGAATCAATCATTGCAAAACTTTGGTGGTTTTTCAAGTTAGAAAAACGCCGTTATATTGTCGGGATATTGGCACTGAGTTTGGTTTCGGTTCTCAATCTGATTCCTCCTATGGTTATGGGTCGGGTCATTGATGCTATCACATCGGGAAAATTGACCAATCAGATCTTGCTTTTGAATCTCGTTTATTTGCTTTTGGCGGCTTTAGGAATGTACTATTTGCGCTATGTTTGGCGGATGTATATCTTGGCAACGTCTTATCGCTTGGGACAGATTATGCGTTCGCGGCTTTTTGAGCATTTTACCAAGATGTCGCCTTCTTTTTACCAAAAGTACCGAACTGGTGATCTCATGGCCCATGCCACCAATGATATCAACTCTCTAACCCGTTTGGCTGGTGGGGGTGTCATGTCAGCCGTGGATGCGTCTATCACAGCCTTGGTGACTTTAATCACCATGTTCTTCAGCATTTCCTGGCAGATGACCCTGGTGGCAGTCTTACCTCTACCTTTCATGGCTTTTGCGACTAGTCGTTTGGGACGTAAGACCCACAAAGCTTTTGGAGAATCCCAGGCAGCTTTTTCTGAACTTAATAATAAGGTACAAGAATCGGTGTCAGGTATCAAGGTAACCAAGTCTTTTGGCTATCAGGAGGCTGAGCTCCAGTCCTTCCAAGAGACCAATAAGATGACTTTTGAAAAGAATATGCATACCATGAAGTATGACAGCCTTTTTGATCCTTTGGTCTTGCTCTTTGTTGGCTCATCTTATGTTTTGACCCTCCTTGTCGGGGCCTTTATGATTCAGGCCGGTCAGATAACGGTCGGAAATTTGGTAACCTTTATTACCTATTTGGACATGCTGGTTTGGCCCCTAATGGCCATTGGCTTCCTCTTTAATATCACACAGAGAGGAAATGTGTCCTACCAACGTATTGAAAATCTTCTGGAGCAGGAATCAGATGTTCAAGATCCTGCTTATCCTCTTCCAAGCATTAAAAATGGTCGTTTAGACTTTGCGATTGACCGCTTTGCTTTTGAGGATGAGGATACTTTGCGAGATATTCATTTCACCTTGGACAAGGGGCAAACCCTTGGTTTGGTTGGACCGACTGGCTCAGGAAAGACGGCTCTTGTCAAGTTGCTCTTGCGGGAGCACGATGTCAATCAAGGAGCTATCTATTTGAATGGACATGACATCCGAGACTATCGCCTATCAGACTTGCGTAGCTTGATTGGTTATGTTCCTCAAGACCAGTTTCTCTTTGCTAGTTCTATTTTAGACAATGTCCGCTTTGGTAATCCAGATTTCTCCATTGATAAGGTGGAAGAAGCGACTAAGTTAGCTCAAGTTTATGATGATATCAAGGATATGCCTGAAGGCTTTGAAACAATCATTGGTGAAAAGGGTGTCAGCCTATCAGGTGGTCAAAAACAACGTCTGGCTATGAGCCGGGCCATGATTTTGAATCCAGAAATTTTGATTTTGGATGACTCCTTATCTGCGGTTGATGCTAAGACAGAACATGCCATTATTGATAATCTTAAGCATACTCGCAAGAACAAAACAACTATTATTACCGCCCACCGTCTCAGTGCGGTGGTGCACGCTGACCTCATCCTGGTCATGCAAGATGGTCGTATCATTGAACGTGGGCGTCATGACGACTTACTAGCTCAAGGTGGTTGGTATGCCAAGACCTATGAGTCTCAACAGTTAGAAATGGAAGGAGGAGAAGCTCATGCCTAATCAAAACCAATGGTCTGTGTTTAAGCGTCTCTTGACCTATCTCAAGCCTTACAAATTCTTGACCTTTCTAGCTTTGGCCTTTCTCTTGTCCACAACGGTTATCAAGAGTATCATTCCCCTTGTGGCCTCTTATTTTATCGACCACTATCTTCATGATATGAATCAGGCGGCAAGTATGATTCTGATTGGCTACTATGGTCTCTACCTCTTGCAGACACTAGTCCAGTATCTGGGAAATCTCTTCTTTGCGCGTGTGTCCTATAGCATTGTCAGAGATATTCGTCGAGATGCCTTTGCCAATATGGAAAAACTGGGTATGTCTTACTTTGACAAGACCCCAGCAGGTTCCATCGTTTCCCGCTTGACCAATGATACTGAGACCATTAGCGAGATGTTCTCAGGAATTCTGTCTAGTTTTATTTCGGCTATCTTTATCTTTGTTACCACCCTTTACACCATGATGATCTTGGACATTCGTCTGACCGGGCTTATTGTCCTCTTTCTTCCTCTGATTGTCCTTTTGGTTAACCTTTATCGCAAAAAATCAGTGGTCATCATTGAAAAGACCAGAGCCTTGCTTTCAGATATAAATGCCAAACTGTCAGAGAGTATCGAAGGGATTCACATCATTCAGGCCTTTAACCAGGAGAAGCGTCTTAAAAAAGAGTTTGATGCCATTAATGAGGAACACCTGATTTATGCCAGCCGTTCTATATCACTGGATTCTCTCTTTCTACGCCCAGCCATGAGTCTACTGAAGCTCCTGGCTTATGCTGTTCTCATGGCCTATTTTGGCTACCGAGGTATCTATCTGGGTATCACAGCAGGTACCATGTATGCCTTTATCCAGTATGTTAATCGCCTCTTTGATCCCTTGATTGAAGTGACACAAAACTTCTCGACTCTACAAACCTCTATGGTCTCAGCAGGTCGGGTCTTTGCCTTGATTGACGAGCGTACCTATGAGCCTGAACAGAGAGACACAGCTGCCAAGGTTACTGAGGGGAATATTCGCTTTGAAAATGTCTCCTTCTCCTATGATGGCAAGCACCAGATTTTGGATAATATTTCCTTCTCTGTCAATAAAGGTGAAACCATCGCCTTTGTGGGATCTACAGGCTCTGGAAAATCCTCTATTATCAACGTGCTCATGCGATTCTATGAGTTCCAATCAGGACGAGTTCTTCTTGACGGTGTAGATATTCGCGATTATAGTCAGGCAGAGCTGCGCAAGAATATTGGTCTTGTCCTTCAGGACCCCTTCCTCTATCATGGCACAATCAAATCCAATATTGCCATGTATCAAGATTTAACTGATGAAGAGATTAAAGCTGCTGCTGAGTTTGTCGATGCCAATCACTTTATTGATAAACTTCCTGAAGGCTATGATTCCCCAGTTTCCGAACGTGGTTCAAGTTTCTCAACCGGTCAACGCCAGCTTCTAGCCTTTGCTAGAACCGTTGCTAGCCAGCCTAAAATCTTGATTTTGGATGAAGCGACAGCCAATATTGATTCGGAGACAGAGGCTATTGTTCAAAACTCTCTTGCAAAAATGCGTCAAGGCCGTACAACCATTGCCATTGCCCACCGCCTATCAACAATCCAAGATGCTAACTGCATCTATGTCTTAGACAAGGGCCGCATCATTGAACACGGTAGCCACGAAGAGCTCCTAGTCCTCGGCGGCACCTATCACAAGATGTACAGCCTACAAGCAGGCACCATGGAAGGAGAGTAAGCTAATCTAGACCATAGCTTCTATATTCGAAAAGATTTCTTAAAAATCAAAATCGAGTGGTGACATTTATGTCACTACTTTTTTGTTGGCCTACAACCTATAATAAAACCATAGCTTGAGAGAAAAAGCTAAAAAATAATATTTTAGGAGGTTGTTAGAATGACAACACAAACAATTAACCAATTTAATTCACTTGCTCGACCTAATCTTGCTACAGGTTATAGGAGGTAATCTAGATGACAAAAAGCAATAACACGCAAATTACGGATATCTTAAACAATATCTATAATCTGATTGTAAATCCAGAAACAACTGAAAATGAGAGAGAATTGCTCGTAACGTTTAAAAATGAAATAGAAGTTGGGAAGAAGGATAATGATGAACTTCTTGCAGAATTATGCAGAGCTATTCAAGTTCTAGCAGTTAGCAATCTTTCTAAAGGCAAATCACTGAGTTCTGGAGTGAGTGACTTGAGTAAGACGCTCACAGAATTCCAAGAAAAATCAGAGCGTAACTTTAATCTAGCAAGAGGATTAACATCACTCGGCAGTTTGTCTTTTAAATGATTTATCTGCTTGTGATGATTAGTAAAATGACCAAAAAGATCAACTGAATTCAACCTGCTAAGTTGGATTTAGTTGATCTTTTATTGTTCTTATCTTGAGTGTCATAATACCTAATTTTCGCTATTTAAGAAAATAAAAAGAAGTAATCGTCTGATTACTTCTTTTTGTCTCCCAAAAACAGCTTGCTAAAATAAGTGTTCTAATGATATAATACAAGCATATTAATCTAATTTTCTAAGGAGTATTTATGAAAAAGCGTAAGAAAATTATTCTTGGTTCCATAACGGGAGCTTTGGCCTTGGCTCTTGCAGGAGGTGGTTTTTGGGCTTATAAAACCTTTGTTCCACAAGAAACGCCGATTGACAAGAATGCTACGGTAGCCTCAAATTTTTACCAAGCTGTTAACAAGGACTGGCTTCTAAAAACCAAAATTCCTGCTGAT
>OLRI01002300.1_pt1 | contig 13608 bp, 9 predicted proteins | sample 1672871 | NCBI WGS metagenome assembly OLRI01 (sample SAMEA3136732, study PRJEB25190) | human gut metagenome
CCGGCAAAAATTGATGGCCGTGTTCACGTCCATGTCCATCAGCTCCGGCAGCGAGGCCGTCTGCCCCGCCGGGCCGGTCAGTTTTACCAGTCCGGCCGCCCGGGCATAGCGGGAACCATGGCAGTCCGGGCAGGGGATGTTCACATCCGGCAGGAACTGCACGTCCAGGCTCACCTCGCCGGTGCCGTCGCAGCCGGGACAGCGCAGGGACCCGGTGTTGTAGGAAAAATCTCCGGCTTTGTAGCCGTGTGCCTTTGCGTCCGGCGACCGCGCAAAGAGCCTGCGCAGGTCATCGTGGACGCCTGCGTAGGTGGCAACGGTGGAGCGGACGTTGATCCCGATGGGGGTCGCATCAATGAGCTTGACGTGGGCGATGCCCTCCGCGTCAAGGGCGCGGACATGCGGCGGCAGTGTCTTGCCGTCGATGCGGGCTTCCAGTGCCGGAACAAGGCTCTCCAGCACCAACGTGGTCTTGCCGGAGCCGGACACGCCGGTCACGACGGTCAGCCGCCCCTTGGGCAGGTCTACTTCCAGCGGCTTCACCGTGTGGAGCTGCGCGGTGGAAAGATGGAGTGTTCCCTGTGCAAACAGGGCGTCCGCCAATGCGCGCTTTCGCCGCAGGGTGTCCGCCTTTCCGGAGAGGAAGGGCCCGATCTGGGACGCCGGGTCCGCCTCGATGGCCGGGATGGTGCCCTGTGCGATCACATGGCCGCCCTTTGCCCCGGCTTCCGGCCCCATTTCCACGATCCAGTCTGCTTCCTTTAAAATCTGCGTGTCGTGATCCACCAGGATCACCGAATTGCCGTCCGCGATCAGGTCGTGCATCACGCCGGTCAGGCCCACGATGTTGGAGGGATGCAGGCCGATGCTGGGCTCGTCCAGCACATAGAGCACACCGGACAGCGCACTGCCAATCTGGGTGGTGAGGCGGATGCGCTGGCTCTCGCCGCCGGACAGGGTGCCAGCCGCGCGGGCCAGGGTCAGGTAATCCAGACCCACGCTCTGCAAAAACTGCAGGCGGTTCCGGATCTCCTTCATGATCTGACCGCCGATCTGCCTCTGCTTCTCGGTCAGGTTCGGCTCATTTTCGGCAATAAATTTCAGCTCATCCCGGATGGACATTTCGCAGAACTCGCTGATGTTCTTATCCCCAACGGTCACTGCCAGCACCACCGGCTTCAGGCGCTTGCCGTGGCAATCCGGGCACTCCACGCCGGACATGAAGCTGCCGATCTCTTCCTTCATCCACTCGCTGTTGGTCTCCCGGAAGCGGCGCTCCAGGTTCTCCACGATGCCCTCAAACGTATTATAGTAGACACCGCTGCCGAACTCGTTGGTTCGGTGCATCTCGATCTTTTCGCCGTTGGTGCCGTAGAGCAGGGCGTTCACTGCCTCGGTGCTCATATCCTTGATGGGCGTGTCCAGCGTAAAGCCGTATTTTTTACCCAGACCAAGGTAGTACATTTCGCTGACAGAGCCCTCGGCGTAGTACCAGCCGCTGGCCTTGATGGCCCCCTGCCGGATGGACAGATTCTTATTGGGCAGGATGCGCTCCTCGTCCACCCGCATGAACGTACCAAGGCCCGTGCACTTCTCACAGGCACCCTGTGGGTTGTTGAAGGAGAAGAGCCGGGGCGACAGATCCCCGATGGAGATGCCGTGCTCCGGGCAGGCAAAGTTCTGGCTGAAGGTCATGCACTCCCCACCGATGACATCGATCTCGGCGATGCCTCCGGTCAGGGCCAGCGCAGTTTCCAGCGAATCCGCCAGACGGCCCCGGATGCCCTTGCGCATGGCAAGGCGGTCCACCACGATCTCCACCGTGTGCTTGATGTTCTTTTCCAGCGTGATCTCTTCGTCCAGGTCGTACAGATTGCCGTCGATCCTCACACGGGAGTAGCCGCCCCGCCGGGCGGCATCCAGCTCCTTCTGCTGCGTGCCCTTGCGCTGACGTACCACAGGAGCCAGCACCTGGAATTTGGTGCCGTCCTCCAGCTTGAGCACGGCATCCACCATCTCATCCACGGTCTGCTGGCTGATGACACGGCCGCACACCGGGCAGTGGGGCACGCCCACCCGGGCATACAACAGACGCAGGTAATCATAGATCTCGGTCACGGTGCCCACGGTAGAGCGGGGGTTGTGGCTGGTGGTCTTCTGGTCAATGGAAATGGCCGGCGACAGGCCGGTGATCTCATCCACATCGGGCTTGTCCATCCGGCCCAGGAACATCCGGGCGTAGCTGGAAAGGCTCTCCACATAGCGGCGCTGGCCATCGGCATAAATGGTATCGAAGGCAAGGCTCGACTTGCCGGAACCGGACAGGCCGGTCATAACAATGAATTTTTCGCGCGGGAGGGTCAGATCAATATTCTTCAGGTTGTGCTCCCGTGCGCCTTTGATGACGATCTTATCGTTTGCCAAGGTACTTTCTCCCTCTTCTCTGTGTCTGTGCATGGTTCTGCCTACGCTCGGTCTCGGCATCCGAGTCTACGGTGGGGTTCTCACCCCGGCGCAGGCGGTCGATCTGGTCACGCAGGAAGGCCGCATGCTCAAATTCCAGCAGCTTGGCAGCCTCCTTCATCTCCCGGGTCAGGCGCTCAATGGCAGCTTCCCGCTCCAGTTTGCCCATGCGGCGGGTATTCCGCTTTGCGTTCTCCGCCTTATCGCTGATCTCAATGCTGTCCGCAATGGCCTTGACAATGGTCTTAGGCACGATGCCGTGTTCTTCATTGTAGGCCATCTGGATGGCACGGCGGCGCTCGGTCTCGGTGATGGCGCGTTCCATGCTGTCCGTCACCTCATCGGCGTACATAATGACCAGACCCTCGGCGTTGCGGGCCGCGCGGCCAATGGTCTGGATGAGGCTGGTCTCACTGCGCAGAAAGCCTTCCTTGTCGGCATCCAGGATCGCCACAAGGCTGACCTCGGGCAGATCCAGGCCCTCGCGCAGAAGGTTGATGCCCACCACCACATCGATGGAGCCCAGGCGCAGATCTTTGATGATCTCCATCCGTTCAAAGGTATCCACCTCCTGGTGCATATATTTGACCTTGATGCCCTGCTCGGTCAAGAAGTCGGTCAGGTCCTCGGCCATCTTCTTGGTCAGGGTGGTCACAAGAACACGCTCGTTCTTCGCCGTGCGGGCGTTGATTTCGCCCAGCAGGTCAGTCACCTGCCCCTCCACAGGCCGCACCGAGATCAGCGGGTCCAGCAGGCCGGTGGGCCGGATGACCTGCTGCGCGATCCGGGTGCTGTTCCGGCGCTCGTACTCGCCCGGCGTGGCCGAGACGAACACCATCTGATTCAGTTTGCTTTCCACCTCCTCAAACTTGAGGGGGCGGTTGTCAAAGGCCGACGGCAGACGGAAGCCGTACTCCACCAGCGTCTTTTTGCGGGCATAGTCGCCGCCGTACATAGCGCGCACCTGCGGCAGGGTCACATGGCTCTCATCCACAAAAAGCAGAAAATCCTCCGGGAAATAATCCAGCAGGGTGGTGGGCATACTGCCCGGCGCACGGCCCGACAGCACCGCCGAGTAGTTTTCGATGCCCTTGCAGATTCCCACCTCGGTCAGCATCTCGATGTCATAGTTCGTTCGCTGCTGGATGCGCTGGGCTTCAATGAGCTTGCCCTCGGCGGTAAACTTCTTCACCTGCTCGTCGCACTCGGCGCGGATCTTTTCAATGGCCGCTGCCTTTTTATCGGCGCTGACGATGTAGTGGCTGGCCGGGAAGATGGCCACATGCTTCACCACGTTCTGCCGGGTGCCGGTAACGGGGTTGAACTCCGTGATGCGGTCGATTTCATCCCCGAAGAACTCCACCCGGATGGCAAGGTCACTCATGTAGGCCAGATAGATATCCACCGTGTCGCCGTGAACGCGGAACTTATTGCGGATAAAATTGATGTCGTTCCGCTCATATTGCAGGGTGACGAGCTTTTTGCACAGGTCGTCACGCTCCATCTGCATCCCGGGCCGCAGGCTGATGACCATGCTGCGGTAATCGATGGGGTCACCCAGAGAGTAGATACAGGACACCGATGCCACAATGATGACATCCCGCCGCTCCGAAAGCGCCGCCGTGGCCGAATGGCGCAGGCGGTCGATCTCATCGTTGATGGCACTGTCCTTTTCAATGTAGGTATCGGTACTGGGGATGTAGGCTTCGGGCTGGTAGTAATCGTAGTAGGAAACAAAATACTCCACCGCATTGTCCGGGAAGAACGAGCGGAACTCGGTGCAGAGCTGGGCCGCCAGCGTCTTATTATGGGCCAGCACCAGCGTGGGGCGGTTGCACCGGGCGATCACGTTGGCCATGGTAAAGGTCTTGCCGCTGCCGGTCACACCCAGCAGGGTCTGGCAGCGGTCGCCCCGCTCAACGCCCTCTACCAGCTGCTCAATGGCCTGGGGCTGGTCGCCCGTGGGGGCATAGTTGGAGACGAGATGGAACTGTTCATCGGCCATGTCTCGGTTCTCCTTTCTGTTCTCAGATAGAACTACAAATAGTTGTGCTTTTCATGTTGATTATAACACAATTATTTTATAATATCAATACGGCCTGAGCATCTCCCCGGTCTGGAAATCGTAGAACGGCAGGCGGTTGGCCTCCCGCATGGAGAAATATTCGCTCTCGGTCAGGATGATGTGATCCCGCAGATGCACCTTGACCAGCCCCAGCGCCCGGACGATATTCTCGGTGGCTATCAGATCCTCCCGCGAGGGCAGAGCCACGCCGTTGGGGTGGTTATGGCAGAGCACCACACTGTCGGTACCGCCCTTGAGGGCTGCCGCCACCACATCCTTGATCTCCAGACTCACCCGGTCGCTGGTGCCGTCCCGCAGCCAGAACAGCCCCTTGATGCGGCTGCGGCCATCCAGCGCAGCCAGCAGGGCGCGTTCCTGCACAGTCCCGGCAAACTGTGCCATCAGGTATTCGACCAGCTGGTCGGTGGTCTTCATGCATTTTTTTCCGTTGACCGCACACTGGGTATAGTATCTGCCGACCTGCGGCAAAAGATGCAGCATCCGGGCGGTAGAGGGGCCTACCCCCTCCACCGTCAGCAAATCCTCCTCGGAGGCATCCAGCACCCCGGCAAAGTCTCCGAACCGGTCTATGAGGACATGGGCAAGGCCGTTGGTGTCCTTGCGGGTGTTGGTGATATAAAGGACATATTCCAGCGCTTCGTGGGGTTCCAGACTTTCCAGTCCGTACTGCTCTACCCGGGCGCGCATCCGCTGGCGGTGTCCCTTATGCTGGCTGCTTTCCTTCGCCATGGTCGTTCTCCTTTTGCGTTATTACTCTAATAGTACCGTTTTTTCAGCAAAACACAAGGGGGCACAGGAAATATTCTGCGTTGACTTCAAAGAAAGGGTGGTTTATTATAGAGAAAAGGCTTTTTTATGAATCAATATGCCCTCTCAGTCAAAGCCTGCGGCTTTGCCAGCTCTCCCAAAGGGAGAGCCCCTTGTGGCTCTCGGTCAGCATGTACTGAACCCGGGAGATGCATTGCCTCTCCCTTTGGGAGAGGTGGATTTGCGAAGCAAAGACGGAGAGGGCTTGTCTTTCATCCAACAAAAGGAACGATCTTATGAAACAATTTACTGCCACCGCAAACGACGAGGGCGTGCGGCTTTCCCGCTTTGTCCAGAGCGTGACGCGCGATCTCCCCACCAGCCTGCTGTACAAGAGCTTCCGCAACAAGCGGGTCAAGGTCAACGGCAAAAAGGGAGCCCCCGAGGATCGGCTCAAGGCGGGCGATCTCATTGAGCTGTACATCAACGATGAATTTTTCCCGCCCGAGGGCGCAAAGCCTGCAGCCCGCAAGCCTGCCCCCAAAAAGCAGCAGAACCAGCCCAAGGTGACCGTCATCTATGAGGACGAGAACATTGCCGTGCTGTACAAGCCCACCCACCTGCTCTGCCACAGCGACCGCACCGGCGATGCCAACCTTGTGGACGCATTCACCCAGTATCTGGCCCAGAAGGGCGAGTACGATGCGGGCGGTGAGAACCGCTTCAAGCCCGGCATCTGCAACCGGCTGGACCGTGGCACCGAGGGCCTTATCATCGCTGCCAAGAGCTACGCCGCCCTGCGGGACATGAACGAGATCATCCGCACCGACCTGCTCAAAAAGGAATACTACACCATCACCGTGGGCATCCCCCAGAGCGGGCGGTTCACGGCCTGGTGGGAGCACGACGAGAAGAACAACAAGGTCAGCATCCACGCCCATCAATCTCAGGATGAGCGCCGCAAGCAAATCATCACCGATGTGGATGTGCTGCGCACCGCCGGGCCTTTTGCCCTGTGCAGGATCGGCCTGGTCACGGGCCGCACCCACCAGATCCGCGCGCATCTGGCCTACCTGGGCAGGCCGGTGCTGGGAGATATCAAATACGGCAACCGCAAGATGAACGAGCGCACCGGCACCAGGACGCAGGCTCTTTGCGCCGTCCGCATCAGCTTCCTGGATATCCCGGAGGAGAACACCCTGCACTACCTCACCGGCAAGGTCATCAAGCTGAAGGACCCGCAGATCGTCAAACAGTTCGACGCGCTGGATAAGAATAAAGAAGGAGCAACATCATGGCAGACCTGAACGCCTATTTCAAAAGCATCATCGACCAGGACCGCGAGGCCGTGGTTATCTGCGACCTGGATCACACCATCCTCTATATGAACCCTGCCGCTGTGGTGGATTACGGCAAATACGGCGGAGCCGCCCTGCTGGGCAAAAGCCTGCTGAACTGCCACAACCCCCATTCGGTGGAAGCCATCCGCAAGGTGGTCGAGTGGTTCGCGGCGGATGCCCGCCACAACATCGTCTATACCTACTACAATCCAAAGCATGTCCGTGATGTCTACATGGTTGCCCTGCGGGACGAGGACGGTACCCTGATCGGCTACTACGAGAAGCATGATTCCCGAAAAGCTGAAACTATGAAGCAGTACGATTTGTTCTGACAAAGAAAGGCGAACTCCACACAAAAAAGACTTTGCCGCCTACCCCCGTGCGAAGATGCTACTCTGCTATACCTCCCGCATAGACAAAACGAACGCCTGCCGGGCTTTTCTCACTCGGCAGGCGTTCGTTCTTTTTATGGGGTCGATTCGTTACTTTGCCAGCAGCTCGTCAGCCAGCACATCCATCTGTGCCTCAGCGGCGGCATTGGCGGCAGAGCGGATGGTCACAACGGCATCACAGACGGTGATGTTCTTCATGCCGTCCAGCTCGGCACGCATCAGCTTTGCAGCCATGGGGGCCCAGGTGCCGTTCTCCATCAGGCCAACGGTGCGGCCCTGGAAGTTCTTGGTCTTGAGGTGGGTCAGCAGATTCTCCATCGGCGGGAAGAGGAATCCATCGTAGGTGGCGCAGGCCAGCACGATCCGGCCGCAGCGGAAGGCCTCAGTGACGGCATAGGAGACATCGGTGCGGGTCAGATCCATCTCCACCACCTTGGCACCCTTGGCGCGCAGCTTCTCAGCCATGGTGTGGGCGGCGGCTCTGGTGTGGCCGTGGATGGAAGCGCTGGCCACCAGGATCTTCTCCGGCTCCTCGGCCTTGTAGCTGGACCACAGGTCATAATAGTTCAGGTACTTGCTCAGATCGCCGGTCAGCACAGGGCCGTGCAGGGGGCAGATGGTGGCAATATCCAGCGCAGCAGCCTTTTTCAGCAGAGCCTGCACCTGCGGGCCGTACTTGCCCACGATGTTCAGGTAGTAGCGGCGGGCCTCGCTGGCCCAGTCGGCGTTTTCGTCAAACCTGGCCACTGCACCAAACCGGCCAAAGCCGTCTGCAGAGAAAAGCACCTTTTCACTGCTCTCATAGCTCACCATGACCTCGGGCCAGTGCACCATGGGGGCAAACACAAAGGTCAAGGTGTGGGTGCCCAGGCTCAGGCTCTCGCCGTCCTTCACCACCACGCGGCGCTCCTTGGCAACGGCATCCGCCCCAAAGAACTGATCCATATACAGGAAAGTTTTAGCGTTGCCCACCACCTGCATTTCCGGGTAGAGGGCGGCCAGTCTGGCGATATTGGCACCGTGGTCAGGCTCCATGTGGCTAACCACCAGGTAATCCAGCTTGCGTCCGGCCAGTGCCTCGGTCAGGTTGGCAAGCCAGGGCTCCGTGGCTCGGTTGTCCACCGTATCCAGAATGGCGGTCTTTTCGTCCAGAATGACATAGGAATTGTAGCTCACGCCGGTGGGCACCGGGTACTGGCTCTCGAACAGGTCAATGGTGGTATCGTCCACACCCACGCCCAGAATGGCTTCGCTGATCTTTTTCACGCTCATAGCAGACATCCTCTCTATCCATATTGCAGTGCCGGAAAAGCGGCAATATAATACTAATAACGGTTCCTAGTATAGCACATTGTTAAAGATTATTCAAGCTCCTCCGGCAGTCTTGCTGCCACCGGCCGGCCGGGCTCGTTGTCCAGCTCCAGCAGGGCTGCTGCGCTGGCATCATCCAGGCTCTGGACACTGCGGAGCTTGCGGCTGATGGCCCGGCTGCGGACACCAATGAGGTTGTCCAGCTCTTCATCGGTCTGGCGCAGGCGCTGCTGCATCTTGGAGAGCCCCTGCCCGAACTTGTCGAACTCCGTCTTAACGGCACCCAGCAGCTGCCAGACCTCGCCGGAGCGCTTCTGGATGGCAAGGGTCTTGAAGCCCATCTGCAGGCTGTTGAGCAGAGCTGCCATGGTGCTGGGGCCTGCAATGTTCACCTGATAATCCCGCTGCAGCACCTCCAGCAGACCGGCGTTCACCACCTCGGCGTACAGCCCCTCAAAAGGCAGGAAGAGGATGCCAAAGGTCGTGGTGTAGGGCGGTTCCACATACTTTTCCCGGATATCCTTTGCCTCGCTCCGCAGCACCAGTTCCAGCGCATGGCGGGCATTCTCCACCGCCTGCGCATCGCCGGAGGCCTGGGCATCCTGCAAGTGCGCATAGGTGTCGCCGGGGAATTTGGAGTCGATGGGCAGCCAGACCGTGCCGCCGTCCGTGCCCGGCATCTTGATGGCGTATTCTACCCGCTGGGTGCTGCCCGGGATGGTGGCCACATTGGTCTCGTACTGCTCCGGGGCCAGGATCTCTTCCAGAATGGCCCCCAGCTGGATCTCACCCAGAATGCCGCGGGTCTTAACGCCCGAGAGCACCTGCTTCAGCCCGCCCACATCGGCGGCAAGGTTCTGCATCTCGCCCAGCCCCTTGTACACCTGTTCCAGCTGGTCGTTCACAGCCTTGAAGCTCTCGGTCACCCGCTTCTGCAGGGTATCCTGCAGTTGCTCGTCCACGGTGTGGCGGATCTCATCCAGCTTTTTGGCGTTCTCGGCCTGCAGGGCGGTCATGTTTTCCGCAAGGGTCTTGCGCAGCTCTTCCAGCTTCTGGGTGTTGGCGGCCTCCAGACTCTGGAGCCGCTGGGTCAGGATCTGCTGCTGGCCGCTCTGGCCCTGTGCCAGTGTAGTGCTCATGCTCTGCACCGAGGTCTGCAGCGTCTCACTGACACTGCGGATGGCGGTGTAATTCTGCTCCGCCATTGCCGCCTGTCTGGCCGCAAAGTCTTTTGCCTGTGCATCGAGCTGCTGCTGCATCCAGCGCTTGAGTTCCTCGTAGTCTCCCCCGTTCCGGGGCTTGTTCAGTTTCCAGAGCACCGCTGCCAGCAGCAGGCAGATGGTGACCAGCAGCAGGGTGTACAATCCAGCTAAAAATTCCATTGATTATAAGTCCTCGAAATCGACCAATTCTTTCCGGGTATCCAGCGCATCGCCATAAAGGCCCACGCCGTCCACCTCGCACTCGCCCGACTGGTTATCATAGGGGTCGGAGCGGAACCCGTACATCGGCGGGTCAAAGGGCGCCTCAAAGGCGCGGTTTGCCACCATGCGCCCGGTGTCCAGACTGCCGAAGTAGTGGCGGCGCAGTTCTTCCTCGCCCTGCCGTGCCATGGAGGCACCAAACGAGCAGTCAGCATACATCCAGCCCTTGGGGGCAATGTAGAACATAGCCCAGTCGTGGCAGCCCACGCCGGTGGGCGACACCGACAGGCCGCTCTGCCAGCGGGCCGGAATGCCCACCAGACGGCAGAGGGTGATGAAGGTCAGGGCCATAATGCCGCAGTCACCGCGCCGGTTCCGTGCGCAGCGGTCGGGCAGGCAGTCCTGCACAAAGTAGGCGGGCTGATAGTGATACCGCACGTTCAGGGTAACGTAATCATAGATGCGCTTTGCCTTTTCCGCCGGGTCGGTAATCCCTTCGGTCAGCTGTGAGGCCAGCGCCCGCAGGTAGGGCGTGAACACGATATGCGGGGCCTGCTCCTCGGTATCAAAGGTCGGCTGTTCCGGTGCAGGCACAAAGTCCAGCGGGTCAGCATAGACTGCCGTTGTCTTGTAACGGTACTGCACCCCGAAGCGGCGGTTTTCGGTCAGGTCAGCCTCCCAGCAGACCGTGCGCTGGGGAGCGTTTGCATCGGCGATGCGGCCCGGCTGCTCGGTAAAGCTCTGCAGCTCGATCTCGCTCTGGGCCAGGCATTCCGCCGGGATGGGCAGCCAGGCGCGGACGTGTACGCTCTCCCGGCCCTCTGCCTTTGCCTTGGCCAGAGCAGCGGCAAAGGCCTCATCCGACATTCCCACGCTGGTCTTCAGCGTGATGCGGGCACTGGCCTGCCCTTCCCGCTCCATCTGGTCATGGATGCGGCGGCGGCGCTCCCGGGCCAGCGCGGCCGGGGCGGGCGGGTCAAGCTGACGGGCGGCAAGGTCGGCGTGGGTGGCGATCAGCGTCTCGGCAAAGCGGTCAAGGTAGTGCTTCTCCCCTTCCACGAACCGCCAGTCCACCCGGCCCTCATGCACCAGCTGGCGGAACTCCTCCACCGTGAAATCCCGCACAAGGCCCTGCATCCGGGCCACGGCCTGTGCCTCGTTCCAGCAGTATTCCTGCGGCAGACGGCACATGATCTCCTTCTGCACCAGCAGGGCATCCCGCAGCGCGTCCACGCCGTGGGGCACAGGATTGGCGGGCTGCTCGTACTCCGGCATTTCCAACCCCTGACTGCGGGGGCTGTTCTGGGTCTCCGTCCAATCCTCGGCCAGATATTCATCGATCCGTGCCATTGCTTCTTTGTAATAGCCCGCGGCCTTCAGCCGCTCCACATCATCGGGCAGACCGACGTTCAGATGCACAAATGCTTCGTTCAGATCTTTCATCCTGTTTCATCCTTTCTCTCAGGCGCACTGCTCTTCCCAGAAAGCAGTGGCTTCCACCAGCCAGTTCTCGGCATCTGTTCCTGTGCCGATGCCGCAGACGTGAGGTGCATTGTTGAACACCCGGTAAACATGCTTGACGTGATTGGCCTGCAGGGCAGCTTCCAGCTGCGGTCCCTGCCGCCAGTAGGCCAGCTCTTTCAGCAGCGTGTCGTTCACACCGTGCCAGTGGTAGGTGGCGGGGTAGTCCGGCGTGATCTCATCCGAAAGGTTCCGGGTATAGTATTTGGGGCCGTACGCGCCGATATCCTGAATGACATGGTAGATGGGCTTGATGTAGGTCATATCGTTGATGGGGTAGCCCAGCAGCAGGGCGGCAGGCTTGGGCACATTGTAATGCTGATACCCCACCGATTCCGTGCCAAACAGACCCGTCAGGTGACCGCCCATGGAATATCCCACGATGGCGTACTGCTCCGGCTGGATGCCAAACTCCGCAGCGTGTTCCTCAATGTACTGCATGGCCCGGCCGATGTCCTCCAGCGGAGCGTCATCGGAAGCATCCGTCCAGACGCGATATCGCAGAATAAAGGCGGCATAGCCCAGCTCATGCAGCTGCCAGGCCGTGCAGGCCCCCTCCTCCAGCTCGGCGCTCTCATTGGCACCGCTGCCAGCCAGGATCAGCGCAAACTTGGCATTTTCAGCCTTGGCCGGGAAATAGAACAGGCCGGTGTTGTTTTTGGTGCGGTCCGCCGCCTTTTCCGCATCCGTGTAGAACGAGTGGGTGACCTGAACGCCATTGTTGTAGTTCTCAATGACCAGATTCAGCCCCTTGGCACAGCCTTCGGCCACATACTCGTTGGTGTAGCCTTCCACAGTGGTCATCTCCCACAGGGCCTGACCCGGCGGGCAGTCCTTATCCTGCGAGTAGGTGTAGAAGCCGGAGTTCTTGATGCCCGGGTTGTTGCGCACTTCCTTCATGGTGGTCTGGGCCGTGATGTTGGGCACTCCCTTTTCCATTACGGCACCGGCGGGCAGGGCCAGCAGTGCCAGCAGACACAGCACCATCGCGACGATTCGTTTTGCCTGTTTCATGTTCCGTTCCTTTCTCCCGGCACCGCCCTGATTGCATTTTCCCATACAGAGGACTATAATATGAGACTGCACAGGCGACACCGGTTGTTTTTTGTTCTATTGTATCACACCCGCCGGTATTGTCAAAACAAATCTGTCCGCAAAATCCATGCGTTGTGATCTCCACGCTTCCGGGGGGCCGGGTATTCAGATTCTAGACACTCTGCCCGGCCTGAGGTGAACAGGTTTCCATTGTGATTTGCGGCAGATTCTGCTATACTGAAAAGAGATATTGCACACGCAATGAGGGGAAACCGGAGCATTGCGGCTCCGGTCAGGATAGGAATATGAGTGAGATCACAGTCCGGCCCATGATGCCGGAGGATTGGACTGCCGTGTCCAAAATATATCTGGAGGGTATTGCCACCGAGCACGCCACCTTCCAGACCAACTGCCCGCCCTACACCGCCTGGGACGCATCCCATACCCGGGAATGCCGCCTGGTGGTGCTGGACGATGGGGTCGTGGCCGGCTGGGCAGCCCTGCATCGGGTAGACCCCCGCTGGTGCTACCGCGGCGTGGCCGAGGTGAGCATCTATATCGGGGAGAAATTCCGGGGCAAGGGGCTGGGTTATCACCTGCTCACCGCGCTCTGCCGCGAGGCCGAACAGGCCGGGTACTGGACGCTGCAGTCCACGGTGCTGCAGGACAACGCCCCCTCCCGGGGCCTGCACCTGAAATGCGGCTTCCGCGTGGTGGGCCGCCGGGAACGCATTGCCCGGGACTGCCACGGCCGCTGGCTGGACACCTACCTGATGGAGCGCCGTGCTAAAGCCGATGAGCCGGAGGGCATCAAAAAACTGTAACGCCCCCGCCCGGGCTGCTGATTTCAGGACAAAACGAAAGTCCCTGTGAACGCAAAGGTTCACAGGGACTTTTGTTTTGCTCGTTTCAGATTTTACAGAACTTCTCGTTATGCCCAGTTCATCCGGCCATAGCGGGTGGTGATACTGCAAATTTCTTTTTGCAGCTTTGGGGTCAGCTGGCTCTTTTTTAGCCGCCAGCGCCAGTTCTCGCCTACGGTGGAGGGCTTATTGATACGGGCGGAATTGTCCAGCCCCAGCCAGTCCTGCATGGGGATGATGCAGGTGGCGGCGGCACTGCGGAAGATAAGGGCGATCATGCTCTTATAGAGCTGCGCTTCCGGCGTGGCATAATCGCACAGATAATCCCGCACCAGTGCACGTTCGGCAGAGGTGATGGTCTGGTACCACGACACCAGTGCTTCGTTGTCGTGGGTGCCGGTGTAGGCCACGCTGTTCACCGGGTAA
>OLRI01002310.1_pt1 | contig 13541 bp, 12 predicted proteins | sample 1672871 | NCBI WGS metagenome assembly OLRI01 (sample SAMEA3136732, study PRJEB25190) | human gut metagenome
AGCGAGCCCGCGTTCGGGAGTCGTACAAGCGGCGGGGCGAATACCTCGCTTCATCGAAACGTCCCCAGGGACGATGGCGAAGCTTTGCCGGAAAGCGCCGGGAAGGAGACTGCGCGTGAGCATGACGAAATGGTACGCCGTGCAGGTGGAAACCGGCCGAGAAGACGCAGCATGCGCGCTCGTACTGCGCGCAGCCGAGGCCGCAGGGCTCGCCGATGCGTTCGACGAGCTGTTCAGCCCCAAGCGCCGCACGCTCTCCAAGGTGCGCGGCGAGTTGGCGGAAGGGCTGGAGCCTCTTCTGCCCGGCTATGTGATAGCCGTCGCCCGCCCTGACGACCTGGACGCCGTGGCAGAGGCGCTGCGCCGCACACCGCGGTTCACTCGTCTCGTGGGCGTCGGAGAAACGTTCGCGCCCCTGTCCGACCAGGAAATCTCCTGGATATGTGCGTTCACGCAGAGGGGCGACCGCACAGTGGAGATGAGCGAGGGATTCGTCGAGGGAGGCCGGGTCGTGGTCACGTCGGGCCCCCTTGTGGGGAAGGAAGTGCTCATAACAAAGGTGAACCGCCGCAAGCGCACCGCCGAGGTGGAACTGTCCATCTGCGGCAGGAAGGTGACTACCAAAGTGGGATTGAGTTTGGTGAGGAAGAACAGGTGTTGAGGCATGGAGGCTGTAGCTCAAAACACGCTCTGTTGGCTGGAGGCCATATCGTGAGGGGGGGGGGCAAATTCGTCAGCGAGGAGATCGTCCGAAACGCGGTCGACACGCTTTACGCCAACATACGGTTCTCCGATTTAGATGGCGATCTGCGCTCCATCGTAGTAACGAGCTCGGTGCCCAATGAGGGCAAGTCGACCGTGTCCATCCTGCTGGCAGAGGCCATGGCGAAATCGGGCATGAAGACGCTGCTCCTAGAATGCGACCTTCGTCGGCGATCGCTTGCCGGCATGCTGAACGCCCACCCTGACGGAGCCGGGTTGTTCGCAGTGCTGTCCGGGCAAGTCAGGTTGCCCGAAGCCGTCGTGAACACCCGTCAGCAGAACTTGCGGTTCCTCGATGCCGAGCCGAACATCCCCACACCGGGCGACCTGCTGGATTCCGACAGGTTCTCGCGATTGCTCGCCTCGCTCGAACGATCCTTCGATTACGTGGTGATAGACACGCCCCCTTTGGGCGCATTCGTCGACGCCGCCATCTTGGCCGCCCGCGCCGACGCAACCCTGCTGGTCGTGCGCGAAGGGCTCGCACGGAGATCCGAACTAGCCGCCGCCAAGAACCAGCTGGACAAGGCCGGCGCGCGCCTGCTGGGAATCGTCATGAACCGATGCCAAACCGACATATCGAATTACCGCTACCTGGGAACCACCGCATGAAAACGAAAGCCCCACATGCCCGCAACCGAAAGAGCGCAAGATGACCCTCGGAGACGCTACGGCAGCGAACGAGGCCGTCGATCAGTGCCCATCGAGCGCGATTCGGCAAGCTCCGCGCGAAGCCGATCAGGAAAAGAACGAGAAGCCCTGCGGCGATCACGCGCCTGGGACAAAGGGATTTGCAGCTCTATGTCACTCCTTAGACCAACGCCCAATAGGATACCGAATGCTAAAAAGAGCGTTTGACGTGCTGTTCAGCGTTATCATAGCAGCTATCGGCTTTATTCCTTGCGCGTTGCTTTCAGTAGCCGTCGCGATCGACACCAAAGGGACGCCCATCTATTCGCAGATTCGCGTAGGCAGATGCGGCAAGCCTTTTCGCATCTACAAGTTTCGCTCAATGGTAGCTGACGCTGATAACGTGGAAAAATATTTCACTCCCGAACAGCTGGCAACATGGCGTCGCGAGCGCAAGGTCGTTGACGATCCGCGCATCACGTCATTAGGGAGCGTTCTACGCAAGACTTCGCTTGACGAATTGCCTCAATTCCTGAACGTGCTTGCAGGTCAGCTCTCAGTCATCGGGCCGCGCGCTATCACCTACGACGAACTCTCCCATTTCACCCCCGAGGAACAAGCCTCCCTGCTCTCCGTGCCGCAAGGCATCACTGGCGCATGGCAATGCGGCCCAAGAAACACAGCGTCTTTTGAGAACGGTCTCCGTCAGCACATCGAGCTTGGCTACGCAAGAAACGCAAGCCTGAAAGAGGACGTTAGGATATTCCTTTCGACCTTTAGCGCAATGTTCGCGAGAAGGACGGGAAAATGACAGCGAACCCCATAGTCTCCGTTGTCATACCCACCTACCAGAGGGCGGACAGGCTCCCTATCGCCCTTCGATCGGCTCTTTCGCAGACGTATCGAAACATCGAGGCGATAGTGGCCAACGACAACGTCCCCGGATCAGAGTGGGACATCGCCACGAAGAAACTCATCGAACAGTTTCAAGCAGACGACGCGCGCGTGAAGCACGTTCACACTTCCGGAAAAACAGGGGGCGGGGCAGCACGCAACCTTGCTTGCCGCGAAGCCTCAGGCAAGTACTTCGCGTTCCTTGACGACGATGACGAGTTTTTGCCGGACAAGCTGGAAACCCAGCTTGCCTTCATGCTGGAAAACGACCTGGACATGAGCTGGCAGGACGTTTCCTGGTACGACGAGAACGACAGGCTCGTGGAGCACCGCCGCCTCAACCATTGCCTAGACTTCACTCGAGAGGGCCTTCTGCGCGCCCATCTGCTCACGCCCATATCGCCGACGTCGATCTACATGCTGCGACGCGACCTCTTCGAGCGCACCGAGGGATTCGGCGAGGTGGCCACCGGCCAGGATTGGTGGCTGATGCTGCGCTGCATCGAAGCGGGAGCGAAGATGGGCTACCTGCCAGAAGTTCATGTGCGCCAGTATCTTCACTCTGGCGAAAGGCTCTCACTCGGCCAGAACAAGATTGACGGCGAGAGCGCCCGCCACGCGAAAGTGAGGGAGTACTACCCGCTCCTTTCCAAAAAAGAGAGGCGGTACGTGGAGTTCCGTCACAACGCGGTGCTGGCGTTCGCATGCATGCGGAGCGGGCGCATGGCCAACGCCGTGAGCTATGCTGCCAAGGCCGCAGTGGCATCTCCTTCGGACTGCGCTCGCGAAGGAATCAAATACTTTACGAAGGGAAAGCAAGCATGAGCAACCAAGGGGTTGTCAAAAATGCATATCGCACCCTGTTGAGCGGTTATACACTGCTTGCCGGCGCACAGCGAGCCAAAGAGATAGATGCAAAGGTGCGCTTTGGCCGAAGACTTGATCTAAAGCACCCTAAAACGCTTGCAGACAAAGTATCTTGGCTTGGGTTAAACGGCGATCTATCTCGCGCAGCCCAGTTGACAGACAAATACAGCGTACGCAGCTACGTCACCGATCGGGGGTTTGCAGAATTGCTCATTCCTCTCGCAGGCGGTCCGTGGACAGACGCATCGCAGATCGATATCGCAGCTTTACCGCAGTCTTTCGTACTAAAAGCAACTCATGGCTGCGAGATGAACTACATTTGCAAGAATAAAGCCATGCTCGACACGGCACACTTGCTTGACCTTGCCACCCTCTGGCTAAACAAGAACTACCCTCGCGCTTGCGTAGAGCCCCACTACAAGCTTATTCCCCATCGCCTGTATGCTGAAAAATATATCGGCGAGTTGGGCGGCATCGTTGATTACAAAATTCATTGCATAAACGGTCGTCCCGAATTTGTGCTTACCTGCAGCGAACGCGAGAGAGCGCTCAAACTAAATCTTTACGATTTGGATTGGAATCCGATCAAGGGACTTCAAGGCCCCATGGTGAACCGCAAAGAGGTGGCGCGCCCATCGCTTCTTGATGAGATGATCAGAACGGCAGCGAAGCTTGCAGAAGGTTTCGACTTTGTGCGCATCGACCTCTACGAGCATAACGATCATGTCTATTTCGGAGAAATGACTTTCTCTCCCGCGTCGGGCGTATTCGAGTATTTCACTGATGAGTTCGTGTCGTTTTGGGGTAATCGGCTGGAGATCAGCGCATGAAGGGCGGCCCTCGCAAAATCGGCCTCATTGGTCGCATAGATCCACAAGGTACGTTGTTTGATGGGCAGACCGTGAAAACACGCACGATATGGCGAATGTTGCGTAACCGATACGGCGAAGAAAACGTCGTGTGCGTGGAGACGATGAATTACAGCCATGAACCGTTGAGGGTGGCAAGAGAACTCGTAAGGTGCTTGCATACGTGCGATGAGGTGGTCGTGCTTCTTTCGCGCAACGGCAGAAGAGCGTTTTTCCCCATTCTTGCATGGTTGGCCAAACATAGAGGCACACGAATCTATCACAACCTCATAGGAGGTTGGCTTGCTCGCGACGTTAGGGAAAAACCCAGCATCGCAACCTGGCTCAATGCCTTTGAAGTCAACTGGGTGGAATCTTGCGATCTGGTTGAACAACTGAAGGAACTGGGCGTGAAAAACGTCGAATTCCTGCCCAACTTCAAACAAATAGAGCCTGTTCCCGAGAACGAATTGCGTTCGCCTAAGACAAAACCTTTCCGACTTTGCACGTTCAGCCGCGTTGTGGAGCAGAAAGGAATCTTGGACGCAATCGAAGCCGTGGATTCGCTGTGCGCTCGAGACGGCGAAGACGCTTGGGCGCTCGATGTGTACGGACCGGTTGACCCCTCGTTCAAGGCGGACTTCGAAAGGGCTCTTGCCGCTTCATCACACACCCGCTATTGCGGGAGCGTAACTCCTGAAAACAGCGTAGGGGTGTTGAAATCCTACGGGGCACTGCTGTTTCCAACCAAATGGGGGCTTGAAGGTTTTCCAGGCACTGTCATAGACGCGCTAGCAGCTGGCATCCCCGTCGTGGCAAGCAGGTGGCGTTACTACTCCGAGATGCTTGAGGACAGCGTGACGGGTTTCGGCTACGAGCTCGGCGGCGACTCGAACGACTTGATCGGAGCGATAGACGCGCTGACCTCTCTCGACAACGACGACATGATGCGCATAAAGCGCGCTTGCGTAAAGCGGGCGGGCTCTTACTCCGCCAACGAGCTTTTCGGTCAGATGGCGAAGAAGATAGAATCGAAATGGTAAAGGGCGCAGCAGGAAAAGCAGACCGTCCCAGAATCATGATCGTCATCCACGGTCTTGGCATGGGCGGTGCCGAGATGATGGTGAAAAACCTCGCATGCGCACTTCATAACTCAGGATATCCCGTGGTTGTCATTCCGCTTCGCGGAGCCGAAACCGATGTTGCTTGCATGATCAAAGAGCAAGGGGTCGAGGTTTGGCCGATTGGCAAGAGGCGAGGCCCCGACCCGATGACCGTCTCCAAGTTGAGCGAGGCAATGCATCGCTTTCGTCCCACGGTGGTTCATACGAACCTCCCCGTCCTCGCATATGTCGTTCCCGCCGTACGACTTTACGGGAATGCTGTGAAGATCGTGCATACGTTTCATAGCATCGCGCAAAAAGAGACAAGGAGTTCGCTTCTCAGGGCCATCAACCGGTACGCACTTCGCAAAGAAACATTGCCTGTCGCTTTGAATAACGAGGTCCAAGCGTCTATTTGCGAACTGTATGGTCTCACTCCCGCATCCGTGCCAATCGTACGGAACGGAGTAGAGCTTACGCCGTTCCGAATGGCCGGTGCTGCGCGCAAGCCCACCAACACAACTCGCCTCTTATGCGTCGCTAGACTTGAAGAGGTGAAGAACCACGATCTGCTTCTTGAGGTTTTAGCCAAGTTGTCCTCAGCGGTTGACAATGCCGTGCAACTGACACTTGTGGGTGATGGGCCCCTTCGTGCGCACCTCGAAAAGCGCGCAAACGACCTCGGCGTACAAGACCTTGTGACGTTTTCAGGACGCAGAACGGATACCGCTCGCTATTACGGGATGGCCGACCTATTCGTCTTGCTGTCACACTACGAGGGTCTACCTATGAGCGTGATCGAGGCCATGGCGGCGGGTTTGCCCGTCGTCGCCACAAACGTCGGCGGCCTTCCCGGCATTGTCGCACCGGGCAAAAACGGTGCGCTCGTCGATTTCGACGCTTCGGCTATCGCAAATGAAATAAAGGGGATCACCGAGAACGAATCTCTGTACGAAACATTGAGCACAGGTGCCTCGCGCACGGCTCTTGAATATTCGGCAGAGAGAATGATGGAAGGGTATCTTGACCTCTACTGATAATCCCTTGATGAGGAAATACACGGAGCTTGACGCCCACAGGCGTCAGCTGATGGATTTCCCCATGAGAAACCTCGGACTGGTTGTTTGCTTTTTCGCGCTTCTCAAGCCGTCTCTTTTCGATCTGAACAGCACAGTGACCCTTGCATGTCGCTTAGCATCCGTAGCGGTGTTTGCCTGGATGCTTTATCGCTACGTAAGCAGCAGAACAAAACTCTCGACCCCTCTCGTTTTGTTCGTGCTCTTTCGCGTTTCGTTCCTACTTCCCACCCTCGCGAACAACGGAGATGTCCTCAATTGGGGCTATACGACACTGGGTCAGGTCGCATTGTTTGCGCTCATCGAGTGGGAAACGCGCAAAGGTGGAAACCGGGCGCTCGACTGCTTCAAGATGTTGAGATCCCTTCTAGCTGCATACCTCGTAGCAAACTGCCTTATGATCGTGTTCGATTTCGGCAGCGTCCAGCGTCTTCAGTCTGATGGAGAAATAACCACGTGGTATCTTCTGGGGATCAGAACGAGAGTAACAGACTGTTTTTTTCCGGCACTCATGATCTCCCTGATCGTCGATAGGTTAAAAGGCAAGCAGATAGGGTTTTTGACGCTAGCCATTCTTTTTGTGGGCATCGTCCAGATTTCGTTGCTTGAAGTGACCACGGCATTCGCCGGCCTTGCCATCTTCGCTGTCGCTTTTGCGGTAACAACCCTGTCTCAAACGATGAATGCCCGTCTCTCCGTTCGAGCGATCATCGTCATCGGGCTTGCAATCACCATCCTCGTCGTAGGCTTTCGTATTCAGGAGCATTTTGCCGAGTTCTTAGCCACGGTGCTTGACAAGAACGCCACACTGACAGGACGCACTGAGCTTTGGGATTCCGCTTTTGGCATCATCGGCTCCTCTCCGGTTTTCGGGTACGGAATCAACGACAGCGTAGGTGCGTTCGTCCCCTGGAGAGGCATGTACTGGCAAGTCCACAACCAATGGCTACAGCTTCTTTACGATGGCGGGATAGTGGCAGCCTCGCTCTTTGTCATGTTCATCTGTGCCGCAGGCCGCAACTTGGAAAAAAGCAGAGAGCTTGACAAAGCCATCATTCCCGCAAAATCAACCTTGCTCGCTTTCATGGTGATGATGGTGTCGGAGATATACACCTACAACATGGGGCTGTTCTTCCTCGTCCCTTTCACGATGGCAGCACTCCCCAATTTCGCCATATCACACGATAGCGAAACAGCAAAGAACAGAGCAGAATTGGCTTGAGAGAAAAGCGAGTGATCCCGCCATGAACCTGATCAAGACCGCATACAACAAACTGAGGGCGCGCAAGGCAAAGAACAGCTTCCGTCATACCAGGTGCTCCATAGGAAATCGCGTGTCGTTCGGGCCTCACGCCCTGTGTGGAATCAGGGGGAATGGTGGATCGATAGCTATCGGTTCCCACGTATTCCTCGACTGCTCTTTGTTCACTATGGGGGATGGGTCGATCCGAATAGGAGACAACTGCTGGATCGGAGGCGCAGGAACCACCGCAATAGGAGCGCTCCAATCCGTCGCCATTGGATCAGATGTGATTATCTCGAACCACGTTCACATCTACGACAACAACAATCACCCCACCGACCCTTCGGCCCGTTTGAAGATGACACGAGGAGAACATGGAGGCCCTCTCTGGGATTGGACTCATTCTGCCGCAGATCCCGTCGTGATTGAAGACAACGTTTGGATCGGCGAGTTCTCAATGGTGCTTAAAGGGGTGACCATAGGCGAGGGTTCTATCGTCGCCGCGCACTCGGTTGTCACCAAAGACGTTCCGTCATACTCCGTTGTGGCGGGAAATCCTGCAAAGGTCGTCAAAAGGCTTCGTTGATGTCTAAATTTTCAAAAAGACTTGCGGGGGCTTCAGTCGATTCCCTGCTCCTCGCCTTCGTGAAATTTTTCACTTTGGCAACAGGGCTTCTGTGCACGATGATTCTGTCACACAACTTGAGCCTTCAAGCGTACGGGACGTACTCCCAAGGCAATCTCGTCGTCACCCTTTGCGCGGACGCGACAATACTGGGGCTTGCAGACGCCGCAAACTATTTCTTCAATCGAAGTGATGGAAAAAGGAACCTGAATGCGTATGTGAACACGGTGTTCACGACGCAGCTTATTATCGGCGTGGTCGTAGCCTCCGTAATTCTGATTTGCAGGAATTGGATAGTCGGCTATTTCAACAACCCGCTTCTCGAACCGGTGCTTCTTTACGTTGCATTCAGGCCAATGCTTACCAATATGACAAGTATCCTGCAAGTGTTGATCGTTTCCATAGGGAAAGCGAAGCTGGTTGCCGTGCGCAATGCCGCATTCTCGGCCCTTAAGTTGCTCGCCGTGTTCCTCACGGCTCTTGCAACCTCCGACATCGTTATCTTGTTCGCCATCTTATTGGCTCTCGATATGATGACGGTTGCATGGTTTTGGCTGATGTTTCGCAAGAATCGCTTCTCCGTAAGACCCGTCATCCTGGACCTCGCATTGGTCAAGGAAATACTCTCCTTCTCAGTCCCCATGGCGCTCTATGTGCTTACAACCTCATTTACAAGACAGATCGGCGCACTCGTGATAGGAGCGAATGAGAGTACCGATGTGTACGCGATTTACGCAAATTGCGCAACGGTATTGCCCTTGGATGTTGTTTCCGCATCGTTTCTTACAGTCATGATACCAATCGTCACTCGGTATATCGCGCATGCGGAATATGATAAGGCGCGGAACCTGTTCAAACACTACTTGGCCATCGGCTATCTAACAACGGTTACGTTCTCTGTCGCATGCCTCGTCATCGCTCCTGAGATGGTGAAAATCCTCTATGGCGAGAAATACCTACCGGGCCTCACTGTGTTTTGTCTCTATCTAATCTCCGGAATGGCCAAATTCGCAAACCTCTCGCTCATCCTCAGCGCTTCTGGCAGAACCAAGGTGCTCATGGCGGTTTCATCAGCATCGGTTATGGTCAATGCGGCCGCCTGCGTCGTTGGCTACCAGCTGATCGGCTTCGAAGGGCCAGCGTTGACCACAGTTGGCGTGTACATCGTCACAATGGTGGTCTTGCTCGGTTTGAGCCTCAAGGAGCTGCGCGGTCGTTGGTCGGATGCGTTTGAAGTGAAAGCGCTCGCGTATTACATCGCAACCCTTTCTGCAGCTGCAGCGGTCGGCATGCTAATCAAGCATACCTTGTTTACGCTGGGTGCGCCATGGCTCCCTTCGGCCATCGCCGTCGCGCTCTTTGTGACAGGAGTGGTGCTGTTGACCAATCGGAAATCGCTTGCAGCGTCTCTTAAAGCAATCAACTCTATGAAATAGGCAGGGCTTATGGAGTTACAAAAGTTAATCAAAACCGACCTGTATAGGTATTTCGGCACCCAACATCCGTCGTGGCGCTGCCGAGTTGGCGGCGAGCGCTTGCAGCTCCGATACCTTAAAACCCTTCGCAAAGCCAAGGCGAGCGCAGACAAGCCCCTCAACCTCTGGTGGCGCTTTCGACTTCTCAGGCTTTCCGAGAGAACGCATATACAGATCCCTTGGAATTGCGAAATCGGCCCAGGATTTTATATAGGTCACAGAGGCCGGATCATCGTGAATCCCCAGGTGCGTATCGGGGCAAATTGCAACATCGCAACCGGAGTGACAATCGGAGCAATTTACTCGGGGAAGCGGCAAGGAACTCCCGTGATCGGCAACAGGGTTTGGATCGGAGCGAATGCGGTTATCGTAGGCGGCATTGTTATTGGCGATGACGTGGCGATAGCGCCAGGAGCCTATGTCAATTTCGACGTGCCGTCGCATTCGGTCGTGATCGGAAATCCAGGTGCTGTGCATCACAAAGAACAGGCAACAGAGGGCATGATTCAAAACCCAGTCGAGTGTTAGTTGACGCGCATTGAAAAGGCCTCTGAACATAGAGTCCTTGACCCGATGGGCAACCAGCTTTGCCGCCCTTGCCGTAGCAGCGATTATATTCGCATTGACAGAGCAACCACCAGAAGCATCCTCGTCGCTTTCAGGCGCGGTTTCTAGCGCCATCCTCAACTCAGCCGAGATTGCTGCACCGGAATTGACAGAACCCTCCTCTCAATTGATCAAGTTCGTCCCAGGGGCAGTGGTCATACAGCCAATTGGGTTGGGCATAGGCTTCAGGCAATTGGCGCACACGATCGAGTTCTTTACGCTTGGAGCATTTGTTGCAACGGCAGGGAGCATGTGGCTCTGCAAATTGAGGGTTTCGTCGCACTTGGCTTCGGCGGCGATACCAGTCGGCATCTGCGCCGTCTATTCGCTATTCGATCAGATTCATAAGCTTTTTGTGCCCGGGCGTGAGTTTGATGCCATCGATCTCGGGTTTGACGCCATGGGCTACATGGCCGCTTGCGCTTTGGTTTTCTGCATCGCCTCGCTCCTTCATCGCAAAGGGCAAACGACAGGAAATTGCAGCCGGCTATAGCGTCTCCCGATGCGTGTATACAACCGTTTGAAAGATGGCGCCAAGAATGTCGAAGACCGATAAGGAGGTGCCGTAGATGGCGATAAGGACGTGGATCGGAAGCCGTCGCTGTCCGCGGCGCCCCAAGCGAATGGTTCCGCGCGATGTCAAGTCCATGAAATTCCAGGTCATCCTTTACGAACTGGAGCAATGCAGGCAGGACGACCGCGACGCCATCATGCGCATGCTGCAGGTCATCATGCTCGGAGTGACCGCGCTCGCGTTCATGTTCACAGGGTACGCGACGTTTTCGGCGGGCGCCAAAGGAGCGGGCCTGGACATGGGACTCTACAGCACCCTCTTCACCGCGATGGGCATCGCCACCATCATCGCCGCCTTCTTCTACCTCGCCTCCATAGGGATCACGTCGGGCCTGCGGTACCACTACATGAGGGATTTGGAAGCCGCCCTGGACCGCCAGATGCCGATGCCGGAAGACCTCATGCACTGGGCCGCGCTGAGCGCGCCGGTGATAACGCTGAACTCATCGCACGTGCGCTCGCAGTTCACCGCCTTCCACCTGGCGAGCACGCTGCTCGCCGTGGGAGGGTCCCTAACCATGGGGCTCATCTCCTTCGCCGTGTTCTCCCAACCGCTGGACATCCGGATCAAAGTGCTCATGCTCGTCCTCGGTCTTCCTTTCGCGGCTCTCTTCATCCTGGTGTCGGCGAACGCCTCGGGCAATTCCCGGAAGGTGTACGAGTTCGCGCGCAAGGAGGCGAAGAGGAGGGAGAGCGGCGCGAACACCAAGAGCGGCCCTCCCCGCAGAGGCCTCGCGTCGGCCATCCTCTACTTCATCTACCCCCGCCCTCAGGACGCCCTGAAGGTGGGGTTCATACTGCTCGGGGTCGCGACGTTCTGCTCGCTCGGCGTCGGCCAGTTCGACCCCGTCCCCGTCGCCTGCGAGACCGTGCTGGTGCTCGATGTCTTGGTGTACCAGGCACGGTACCAATTGAACGACATCAGAGGGGCGAAGGAAGACCAGGAGAACCCTCGCAGCGGATCGCGACGGCGGCTGCCCGTCGAGGTGCTGGAGCCACAAACCGCCGTCGCGGTCTCCCTCCTCGTGTTCTGGTACAGGCTGCTTCTGGCGGCCGCGATCATCTGGTACCTGTTCGATTCGACGGGCCCGGCGCTGCTGGCGGGGCTTGTTGCGACGTTCGCCTTGGCGGCACTCTACGAGGTCGCGAGGGCCAGACGCAAGAAGTGGGCCGTGTCCATTCTCGTCGGGTTCGGATATCCGCTGAGGTTCGCCGTGGGATTTCTCGCCGCATGGAGCGCCTGCGGGCACCGGGAACCGCTCGGCGAGGCCACTATCCTCGCGTGTCTGCTCGTGTGCCTGTCCATCCTGATTTACGGATTCGCGTTCGTGTGGATAACGTGGGCCCACGAATCATGGGACCGACGAAGGTCGGGCATGGAGGACAGCAAGCCTCACGTGCGCCTCATGGGAGATTACATAAGCTGCGACGACCCGCAGGAAACGCATCCTTTGAGGAGTCGCGGCAACCTGTTCTCTCCGTGGAACCTGGCGATGGTTTCATCAGGCATCGTCATGTTCGCCGCCATCCTCCTTTCCGGAGATGTGAAAGCGGCGGCGGCATGCGCGCTGCTCTGCGTCCTCATCGTCTTCGATATCGCGATGCCGCGGCAACCCAAGAACGCCGCCCTCATGGGCTGCGTCGGAGGGGTCGCCGCCGGGGCGCTCGCGTTCGTTATCAAAGAGATTGGCGGCATGGAGATCGCCTCCATGTTCGGCAGCTTGCAGGTTGTGGCCCTCTCCGCGTTCTTTGCGGTGTTCGTGTCTTTCAGGGATTCCAACTACGAGGAGATGGCCGACTTCGCGAGACCGATCTCGGAGGCGCTGCACAGCATGCGGATGGTTCTTTTGAAATCCCTCATCGGCGAGAACGTCCGCGAGGGGTGCCCCGGGCCGCGAGAAGACTCCTCCGACGCAGGGGAAGGCAAGGCGACGGGCGACTGACGCCCACGAACGGATTTGCACGCACTTTGAAAACGGAATAGGAGAAGGAGATCGACATGAGGATAGCGGTTGCGGGCCTGGGGTACGTGGGCCTCTCCCTGGCGGTGCTGCTGGCGCAGCGCAACGAGGTGCGGGCGCTCGACGTGGCGCCCTCGAAGGTCGAGGCGGTGAACCGGGGCGAGAGCCCCATCCGCGACGCGGAGATCGAGCGGTTCCTGGCCGAGGCGAGGGCCGGGGAGCGGAGGCTGGACCTGACCGCGACGCTCGACCCCGCCGAGGCGTACGCGGGCGCGGAGTTCGCCGTGGTGGCCACGCCGACGAACTACGACGAGGGCACCAACTCCTTCGACACCTCCAGCGTCGAGGACGCCGTCGCGGCCATCCGCTCGGTCAACCCGACGGCGTGGATCGCGGTCAAGTCGACCGTGCCCGTGGGCTACACGGCGGGCTTGCGCGAGGAGCGCGGCGACGGCCGGATCTTCTTCTCGCCCGAGTTCCTGCGCGAGGGCCACGCCCTCCACGACAACCTGCACCCCTCCCGCATCGTGGTGGGCGCGCCCGCGGGCGACCCCGAGGCGCGCGGGGCAGCGGAGAGGTTCGCCGCCCTGCTCGCCGACGGCGCGGACCCTGCGGAGCGGGAGCGCGAGAACCCCGACGGCACGACCGGCGTGCCGGCCCTCGTGCTCGGCGCCACCGAGGCCGAGGCGGTCAAGCTCTTCGCCAACACCTACCTCGCCCTGCGCGTCGCCTACTTCAACGAGCTCGACACCTACTGCGAGGCCCGCGGCCTCTCCACCGCCGACGTGGTGCGGGGCGTGTGCCTGGAGCCCCGCATCGGCGACTTCTACAACAACCCATCCTTCGGCTACGGCGGCTACTTGCTGCCCAAGGACACC
>OLRI01002311.1_pt1 | contig 13538 bp, 7 predicted proteins | sample 1672871 | NCBI WGS metagenome assembly OLRI01 (sample SAMEA3136732, study PRJEB25190) | human gut metagenome
GTTCATCAACAACCGCAACACGAAGGGCAAGAAGTTCTGGCGTACCTGCTTCATGGTCGCGATGGCTGTTCCGCAGTTTGTTTCCCTGCTGCTGGTTCGCAACTTCTTCGCTGACCTTGGCATCGTCAACACCATCTGCAAGAACATCGGTCTGACCGACTGGCTCTACTCCATCGGCGCAATTCCGACAGCGAACTTCATCCCGTTCCTTACCCACCCCGCGTGGGCGCGCCCGATGATTATCCTCATCAACATCTGGGTCGGCATCCCCTACCAGATGCTGATTGCGACCGGCATCCTGATGAACATCCCGACGGAGCTGATTGAGGCGGCGAAGATTGACGGCGCGAACGCGTGGCAGTCGTTCAAGTCCATCACCATGCCGTACATTCTCTTCATCACAGGGCCTTCGCTGGTCAACTCGCTGGTGGCAAACATCAATAACTTCAACGTCATCTGGCTGCTCAGCCGCGACGTGTACACCACGTCCGACCAGCTGATGGCGAACGCGAACGCGAACGAAGTTGACCTGCTGGTGACGTGGCTGTACCGCCTGACGCAGGATCAGAGCAACTACAAGATGGCGTCGGTCATCGGCATTCTGGTCTTCGTGGTCTGCGCGATTCTGACGCTGGTCGCCTTCAGCCGCATGATTAAGGGCGATAAGGAGGAGAGCTTCCAGTGAGTACGACGAAATATGACCATCTGCCGGAGCAGGAGAAGCACGCGGCATTGGCGCGCGAGGAAGCCGCCATCAAAGCCGAGGCGCTCCGTTATCACGACAAACACCGCATGACACCCGCGAAGGTTGCCAAGCTAACGGCTCGCCACGTTGTGCTGGCGCTGCTTGCCGCCTTCTGGCTGATTCCGATTCTGTGGCTGGTTGTCACGTCCTTCGGCGTGGACAAGGGGCCGAACCTCTCGACGTTCTTCCCCAAGGCGTACACGCTTGACCATTACAAGGCGCTGCTTTCGCCCGACTCAGTCAACCAGTTCCCGCAGTGGATGCTCAACACGTTCATCGTTGCCTGCTTCACCTGCGTCATTTCGACGCTGTTCGTGCTGATGGTGGCGTACGCGATGTCGTGTATGCGCTTCAAGGCACGCAAGCCGCTGATGAATATCGCTATCATCCTGAACCTCTTCCCCGGCTTCCTGAGCATGATCGCGGTTTACTTCATCATGAAGCAGTTCGGGCTGACCGGCACGCTGACAGGCTTGATTATCGTGTACAGCGCAGGTTCGGGCATGGGCTACCTGATTGCGAAGGGCTTCTTCGACACGGTGAGCAAGTCCCTGCGGGAATCGGCGTATCTGGAAGGCGCGAATGAGTTCACCGTTTTCTGGAAAATCATTCTGCCGCTGTCCAAGCCGATTATCGTCTACACGGTTATCAACTCTTTCCTCGCGCCGTGGATGGACTTCGTGTTTGCTGACCTGATGATGACCAGCGGCACGGCGGCCAACAAGACCGTCGCGCTGGGACTTTTCACGATGGTGAACAAGGTGAACCGCAACAACTACTTCGCGCAGTTCTGCGCCGGCGGCGTGATTGTCTCCATTCCGATTTCCATTCTCTTCGTCATCATGCAGAAGTTCTACGTCGAAGGCATCACGGGCGGTTCGGTGAAGGGGTAACCAGAGGCTCTGCCTCTGGACTCCGCAAGGGAGTTTCTCCCTTGACCCTTTCGCGCGATTGAGTTGCGCGCAACTTCATACTGTGTCCGCGTGTTTAGCTGTGTATTGCAAGGAGGAGCCTTATGCGCAAGTTTCTTTCGGGTATCCTGTCTCTGCTTCTGCTCATGGGGCTTCTCCCTGCTGCATCCGCAGAAGAACCCGCCCTCGGCGTGACCTACGAAATTTTTGTTGCCTCCTTCCAAGATTCGGGCAGCGACGGCATCGGGGATTTGCAGGGCGTCATCGACCGCCTGGATTATTTGCAGTCGCTGGGCGTCCGGCAGATTTGGCTCATGCCTATCCACCCCTCCCCCAGCTATCACAAGTACGATGTGCTGGATTACTACGCCGTTGACCCGTCTTACGGCACGCTTGATGACTTCGACCGCCTGACCGCTGCCTGCAAGGAGCGCGGCATCCGCGTCATCCTTGATTTGGTGCTGAATCACTCGTCAAGTTCGCATCCGTGGTTTCTCGCGGCGTGCGACGACAAATTCTTCTCCCGCACGGGCGAAACGACCGACTGGTACGTTTTCTACCCGGAGGAAGGGAACGCGCGGCACAAAATCAGCGGCTGTTCGTGGTGGTATGAAGGGCAGTTCGGCAGTCACATGCCGGATTTCAACCTTGACAGCGAATCGCTGCGGGCGGAGTTCGCCAAAATCATCACGTTCTGGCAGTCGCATGGCGTGGGCGGCTTCCGCCTGGATGCCGTGACCAGCTACTACACGGGTGCAAACGCCTCCACCGCTGATTTCCTGCGCTTCGTTTGCGAAACGGCGAAAGCGAACGACCCGGACTGCTACCTCGTTGGCGAAGCATGGACGGACGAAGCAACCATTCTTACGCTCTACGAAAGCGGCATTGACAGCCTGTTCAACTTCCCCGCGTCGGACAGCACCGGGCGCTTCGTGAAAGCAGCGCTGGCGGGCAAAAGCAGCACCGTCGCCTCTGCGCAGGCGGACTGGAACGCACGAATCCGCGCCGTCTCTCCGGCTTCGGTGGACGCGCCGTTTGTGAGCAACCACGATATGGCGCGCGCACGCGGGATGCTCCGCTCCAAGATACCGAACGAAAAAGCCGCCGCGCTGCTGTATCTGCTCATGCCGGGTATCCCAACCGTCTACTATGGCGAAGAACTTGGCATGTCCGGCTCCGGGAGCGACGAAAACAAACGCCTGCCGATGGTGTGGTCAAGCGACGCAGCCACGCAGTGCAAAGCGCCCGCCGCTGCCGACCAAGCCCAGCGCTTGACAGACGGCGTGGCGGAGCAGGACAGCGACCCGGATAGCCTGCTGAACTGGTACCGCCAGCTGATTGCCCTGCGCAATCTCGCGCCTGAGCTGACCCGCGGCGAAATGACCGCGCTGGACGGCGGCAATGACGCAATTTGCGCCTACACTGTGACCGACGCGGACAGCACCGTCGCTATCATCAGCAATGTCAGCCAGAAAGATACGCTGACTGTCTCGCTGGATGTGCTGCGCGGTGCGGAGCTGCTGGGCGGCATCGGCGGTGCGGCATTTGCGGATGGTACGGCGAATCTGCCGCCGCTGTCGGGCATGATCGTGCGTTTACCGTAAACTTTTTCCCCGAAATCAGCAGGATTTTCGCGTTTGACAGCGAATCTTCTTCCTTGAACAAGAATGCGGGATGAAAAACCCGCATTTCTTTCCACGATTTTCGGAAACGTTTCCGATTTCTCCATTTTTCCCGAAAGGATGGACTCGACTCATGCGCAAAAGCGGTATTTTGATGCACATCTCTTCCCTGCCCGGTGCAGGCGGCATCGGCAGTCTGGGCAAGGAAGCCTATGCGTTTGCGGACTTTCTGGAAGCAAGCGGCATGAAGCTGTGGCAGGTGTTGCCGATGGGACCGACCGGCTACGGTGAATCTCCTTACCAGTCTTTCAGCGTCCACGCGGGCAATCCAATGCTGATTTCCACCGAGAAGCTGGTGGCGGATGGTCTGCTGACGCTTGACCCCGGTGAAGAATTTGTGCCCACGCAGGATGAGCGGGTGGAATTTGACCAAGTGCGCGAGAACAAGGAGAAGCTGCTGCGCAAAGCGTTCCATCAGAGCGAAAAGGGACTTCTGCCGGAGATTCGCCAATTTCTGCGTGACGAGCGCTGGGTGAGCGACTTCGCGCTGTTCACCGCCGTCAAGCAGCATTTCGGCGGCGTCATGTGGCGTCAGTGGCCAGACGAGGGCATCAAGATGCGCAGGAAGGAATCGCTGCTGCAATACCGCATGATGCTCGACGAGGATGTGCGCTACCACGTCTTCTGCCAGTTCATTTTCTTCCGCCAGTGGAAGGAATTCAAGGCTTACTGCAACAGCAAGGGGATTGAGCTTTTCGGCGACATGCCGATTTACGTCGCCGAGGACAGCGCGGACACATGGACGCAGCCGGAAGTTTTCCAACTGGACAAGAACCGTGCGCCGAAGCGCGTCGCGGGTGTGCCGCCGGACTACTTCTCCGCTGATGGGCAGATGTGGGGCAATCCGCTCTACCGCTGGACGTACCTGTTCTTCCGCCGCTACGACTGGTGGGTGGAGCGGATGCGCGGCATGAGCAAGCTCTACGACATTGTGCGCGTTGACCACTTCATTGGCTTTGCGAACTACTACTCCATCCCCTATGGCGCGCCAAACGCCCGCAGCGGCAAGTGGATTGTCGGGCCGGGCAAGAAGCTGTTCCGCCGCCTGAAGAAGGAGCTGCCGAATCTGCGCGTTGTGGCGGAGGATCTCGGCGTACAGAGCGACCGTGTGCGTGAATTGCTGAAATTCGTCGGCTATCCGGGCATGAAAGTCGCGACGTTCGGCTTCGGCGGCGATGCGGACGGCAACCAGCACTTTCCCGGCAACTGGTCGGAGAACTACGTTGCCTACACCGGCACGCACGACAATGACACCACCGCCGGGTGGATTGCCACCGCCGACGAAACCACGCTCAAAGCCGCGAAGGACTACCTGCACTTTGACGGCACGGACGACGGTGTGGAAGCCTTCATCCGCTGCGTGCTATCCTCCCCGTGCTGCATGGCGGTTGTGCCGATGCAGGACGTACTGCATCTGGGCAGCGAAGCCCGCATGAACCTACCCGGCACCATCGGCGGCAACTGGGCATGGCGCATGAAGCCCGGCGCCGCGACGGAGGATGTTGCCCGCCATCTGCGCGAAATGAATCAGGAGTATCAGCGTATCTGATTTTGTGGAATCCCCACTATCAATCAACGAATATAAAGGAGAGAGCAACATGATGAACGCCAAGGAACTGCTTCGGCAGACCGAATCGCTGCTGCTGCAGAACGACCACATCACCCTTGCGGAAGCCTCCGCGACACAGCTGCACAACGCCCTGTCCACCGCCGCCATGAACGCGCTCACCCCCACTTGGGTCAAGTGCGAAGCGAAACGGCAGGCGCATCGGCAGGCGTACTACCTGTCGGCAGAATACCTCGTCGGCCGCATGGTGTACAACAACCTGTTCTGCCTTGGGCTGCTGGACGACGTGAAGACACTGCTGGCGGAAAAAGGCGTTGACATCGCGATTCTGGAAGACATTGAGGACGATGCGTTCGGCAACGGCGGTCTGGGCCGTCTGGCAGCTTGCTTCCTTGATTCCGCGGTCACGACGAACGTCCCGCTGACCGGCTACGGGCTGCGCTACCGCTACGGTCTGTTCAAGCAGACGTTTGTCAACGCCTATCAGCACGAAGAGCCGGACGATTGGAGCCGCTTCGGCGACCCGTGGAGCATCCGCCGCATTGACCAAGCGGTCGTCGTGAAAATGAAGACCGGCGACGTGCTGGCTGTCCCCTACGACATGCCGATTATCGGCTATGGCGCGAAGAACATCGGCACGCTGCGCCTGTGGCAGACCGAATCCCTGCACGAAATCGACTTCACTGCCTTCAACAATCAGCATTACGCGCAGGCATCCGCCGACAAGAACAAGGCGGAGGACATCACCAAGTTCCTTTACCCCAACGACGACCGCCGCGAGGGCAAGCAGATGCGCATCAAGCAGCAGTATGTGCTGGTCAGCGCGTCCCTGCAGGATATGCTGCGCGCCTACAAGAAGCGTCACGGCGACGATTACGCGTGGTTCGCCGAGGAGCACGCCGTGCAGCTGAATGACACGCACCCGGTCATGGCGATTCCGGAGCTGACCCGCCTGCTGATGGAAGATGGCTTCACGTTCGACGCGGCGTTTGAGATTGTCCGCAACGTCTTTGCGTACACGAACCACACCGTAATGCAGGAAGCGCTGGAAAAGTGGGATTTGGCGCTGCTTGCAAGCGTCTCCCCGGAGCTTGTTGCCATCATCCGCAAAATCGACGCGAAGTTCAAGGCGGACATGGCTGCACGCGGTGCGGAGGTCAAGGCGACCCGCTGCATCATCTGGAACAATCAGGTGCATATGGCGCAACTGGCTGTCTATGCGACCGTCGCCACGAACGGCGTCGCCGCGATTCATACCGAAATCCTCAAGGACGACGTGTTTGCGGACTGGTACGCGCTGTATCCGGAGCGCTTCCAGAACAAGACGAACGGCATCACACAGCGCCGCTGGCTGGGGCTGTGCAATCCGGAACTGACCGCGCTGATTGAGAAGCACATCGGCAGCGGCTTCCTGACCGATTTGGACAAGCTGGAAGCCTTGAAGCCGCAGATCAGCGACGACCTGTGCCGCGAGTTCATCGCCGTGAAGAAGGAAAAGAAAGCGCAGCTTGCCGCCGAGATTGAGAAGCGCGAGGGCGTGAAGCTCGACCCGAACATGATTTTCGACATTCAGGTGAAGCGCCTGCATGAATACAAGCGCCAGCTGATGAACACGATGTCCATCCTGCACCTGTATTTCTGCCTGAAGGACGGTACGCTGACCGACTTCACGCCCACGGCGTTCATCTTCGGCGCGAAGGCTGCGCCGGGCTATGCGCGCGCCAAGGCGATTATCCACCTGACCAACATGGTCGCCGACATGGTGAACAACGACCCTGATACCTCTTCCCTGCTGAAGGTGGTGTTCGTGCACAACTACAACTGCTCGTGGGCGGAGAAGCTGATTCCCGCGGCGGATGTGTCCGAGCAGATTTCCACCGCCGGCACGGAAGCGTCTGGCACGGGCAACATGAAGCTGATGCTCAACGGCGCGGTCACGCTGGGAACATACGACGGCGCAAACGTCGAGATTACCGAGCAGGCAGGCCGCGAGAACGAGTACATTTTCGGTGCGACGGTTGAAGAAATCAACGCGCTGAAGAAGAACGGCTACGACCCGCGCGCGATTTACAAGGCCGACAAGGAAATTGCGCGCGTGCTGGACACGATGGTGGACGGCACCTTCCCCGACCCGGACGGCTCCATCAAGGAGCTGGTGTCTTCCCTGCTGCTGGGCGCAAGCTGGCACAAGCCCGACCACTACTTCATCCTCCACGACTTCCACAGCTATGTGGACGCGAAACTGGCGGTCAACCGCGATTACCGCGACGAGTTGTCCTTCGCGCGCAAGTGCCTGATGAACATCGCCAGCGCAGGCATGTTCTCCTCCGACCGCACGATTGCGCAGTACGCGAAGGAGATTTGGAAGGTCTGAGTTCTTCTTTCCCTATAAAAATTGCCCTGCGGGTTCAAACCGCAGGGTTTTTTGATGTGCTTGTTTTGGGGAAATTCCACACTATTTCCAGATGGATTTGGAAATAGTATCAGATGTAATCTATCATCCTTCTCTTGCCCTGCGTGCGCAGCTGCTTCGGCGCTGTTCACGCAGGGCGTTTTGTTTTGCCATGCTATCCGGTCGCGCCCATCGGCGCGACAATGTGCAGGTTATGGGTAATGCTGATTGGGGGGCGCGTCTGCGGACGCGCAAAGATACAACCGCTGCGCTGAAAGCGCTTCGCTGTTCAGCGCTCGTGGAGCGGAATTGTCGCGTTTGGCATAACTGGTCTAACTGTGCAGCAGTTGGGGCGTTGCCCCAAGCCCCACAAGGGGCGCCGCCCCTTGACCCTGCAAGGGACATTGTCCCTTGACCCTTTTTGGCTGCCCGGCTTGGGCGCGCTTCCCTTACTTTTTCTTTTCCTTCGCCTTTTTCTCCTGATACAGGGCTTCTTCCCTATCAAACATCTCCCACATCTGCCTTTGCGCTTCCTCCACCACCCGGTCGCGCTCCTCAATCGGGTGCTTCTCCGGGTCGTAATCAATCTCCGTCCCGAATGACAGCGTCCGCATCCCCTTATGCGCCAGCATCGGCACAAATCGGCAGCACTTGCCCGTCCGCGCGTAATACACCTGCGCCAGCATCGTGAATCCGCGGAACAATTCGCCGGGTCTGCCGTGCTCATAGCCGGGGCGATTCGGGTCAGCATCGGGGTTTTCGGGGAAAATCAGCAGATTATCGCCCGCCTGCATGGCCTCCACCGACTTGCGGAAGGTTGTCGTCAACTCGCGGGGCTTGTGGCGGTAGACCGGCACGCACTCCACGGACTTCATTGCCCATACGCTGAGCGGGCCGCACAGCTTCGAGATAGGCCAGCGCAGCGGGCCAAGCCACTTCATTTGCGAAAATGTATATTTGTAGACGTATTGCGCAACCTCGTCCGGGTCAATGGAAATGTCGCTGATTGTCCACGGGCGCACGGGCACGGGGCAGAACAGCATCCCCGCGACGGGGCCGTAAATTTCGCCATGATTGCAGAGGAACACCAGCGGGTTGCTGTCATCGGGGTGAATGTTCTCCGCACCCTTGACCGTGTGGTGGAAGAACGGGCGCATCACCGCCATCAAAAAGCGGATGCCCAGCGGCTGAACGTGCCGCTTGATGACGACCTCCTCCAGCTGCTGCTCCAGCGCCTTGTTTTCCTCGCCGGATTCACGGATGTGCAAAAACCGCAGCACTTTCTGCATGTAACGGTTCGACAGCGGGAAGCGCAGCACGCACAGCAGGGCGATGAATGCCGTAATCAGCGCCGGAACGACCATCACCGGCTGGAAACTTGCAGCAATTTCCTCCGCCGTGTGCGGCAGCCGCTGCCCAGCAAGGAAGCACAGCACCGTCAGCGCCACAAGCGCAAGCATCTGCCCCAGCAGCGAAGCCACTTCGCGCGACACGCGCCGCATCAGCCGATAGCCGGGAATTTCCTGCCCGGAGGTGAATTTCGCGACCGCGCCCATCGGGCTTTCCATTTTGCTCAGGCAGACCTTGCACACCGCGCAGCCGACGGAGCAGAGCGCCAGACAGAAGTAGGTGATGCTGATATCCGTCGTGTGGTGCCGCAGCATCCGCGAGAAAATCCACAGCCCGTAGAGCCAGAGGAACATGCCCATCAGCAGCAGCGAAATCGGTTCATTCTTGTTTTTCTTCTCGCGCTTTTTCAGCAGCAGCGTCGCCAGTTCCTCGCACAATAGCGTCGTCAGCACCGCTATCGCCATGCGAATCAGCATTTGCTCCGCCGTCGTCGCGAGGAAGGTGTACATGACGATGAGCGTCATTTCCATTGCCGTCAGCAGCACCATGCTCAGCCGCTCAAAGGCGCTCAAGGCGTTCGCGCGGTGAATCGTCTCCAGCGTGAAGTGCGCTTCCTCCAAGTTCGGGCGCGGCAGCACGGCGCGCTCTTCATACGCCGCGTATGTCGAGTAAAACGCCGCCATTCCGCACAGAAGGTACCCTATCATCATCGGCACGGAGAGCTGCACCGGCAGGTTGACCGCCAGAATCAGGGCTTGCAGCGCCATCATGCACCCATGCAGCGCCCCGCTCAGGCACAGGAAGGTCGTCTGCTCCATCCGCCCGTCAAGGCACAGCCGCCCCATGCGCTGGCACAGGCTGTCCCGCAGCTGCATGGACAGCACAACGGAGAAAATCAGCCACATTTGCGTGCTGCCGAACGACATGGGGTACAGCACGACAAGGCACAGCGAGAGCAGCAGCAGCAGAATCATCAGCGGAACGCGCATCCATCGCAGCGCCTTGGGCAGATAAATGGCTTCCTCGGGGCTGAACGTCTGGGCAAAAACCGTTGTCACGCGGCCAATCATATACAGTGCGCCGCCGTACAGCGGCATCCCGGATAAACCCTCGGAAATCAGCATACAGTAGATATATCCGTACAGGCTGGACATATCCGTCAGCAGCAGGGTCGTCGGCGGTTTTTTCCGCAAAGCCATCGACCCTCCTTTCGCATTCTCTTTGCCCGTATTGTACCATGAGAAGCCTAAATTGGCAAGGGTTTCAGGCGCAAAAGAGAATATTCACGGTTTATTTCCAATCCTGCCGCCCGAAACACTTGCAACTACCCGTGCTTTCCTGTAAAATAGGGACAGGTGGCAAACGATATGACGAGGAGGCTTTTTTCATGATTGCTGATGAACAGGTGACGACCGAGCCGTCTTCTCTCTTTTCCGCGCAGGATCAGGCGGCGATTCGCGCACAGCTGAAAAAGCGGCTGATTCTGGTGCTGATTCCAGTGCTTGTGCTGCTGGGCGCCGCCATTTATTTCGCCATCCAGCGCAACGAGGTTGCGACCGATGTGCTGACGATTGTCAGTCTGGCCGCGCTGATTTTCTGCTATGACCTCTTCCTGAAGCCGCTTCGGTGCTATCAGCGCCATTTGGACAACGTGATTTCGGGACGCCGCCGCGCGGTGGATTTGCCGTTTCTGGCGATTTCGGACGATATCAGCCTGGTGGACGGCGTGCCGTACCGCGCCATGACCTGCACCGACCTCGACGCGAAGGGCCGCCCGTATGACCGCCTGTTTTACTTCGACGCGGAGAAGCCCTTCCCCGCCATCGCGGCGGGCGAAACCGTGCGCGTCGTGCACCACGAGCTGGACGTGTCGGACGTGGTGCGGGTGTAATCCGGAGGATTTTGCCCCATGAAGAAGCTGCTTTGTCTCCTGCTGACCTTGCTGCTGATTCACCCCGCACTGGCGGAAGATGCCCTTGACGCCCCCGACGCCGCTTCCCTGCTCACCTGCGCAGACGGCACAGTGCTTGCCGTTTCGGCGGATTTGCGTGTCCTTCGCCGGGACAGTGCGGGCGACTGGGCGCCTGTCCTTTCCGCCGAGCAGATTTCCGCCGCCTGCCCGCCCCGATTCATGCCGGATGCGGCGAATGCGCTGCTCCTGCCGGGCGAAAATGGTACAAATGCGCTGCTGCTCCTGCCAGACACGAGCGGGCAAATCGCCGTGCTGTCCCTGACCGGGGCGACGTGCGAGCTGACGCGGGTGTTCGCGGATTTTCTGCCGACGGACAGCGAAATGACCGCGCAGTGGGCGCTCATTTCTGCCGCGCGCGCCGGAAACACGCTGTACGCCGCCTTTTCAAGCAATTTCGCGACATACAGCACCTATGCGCTTTCGCTGGCGGACGGGTCGTCTTTTCTGCTTTCGGATGCGCCGATTCGCTTCTTGATGCCCTTGGCGGACGGGCAGCTGCTGGCGTGTGTTAATCCGCCCATAAGCAGCATCGACGAAAGCTGCTTCGCCCTGCTGGATGCGGATTCCGGCGAATCCAGCCGCCTTTGCGCCCTGCCCGCCCACAAGGCATACGCGGGCTTCGCGCTGGACGGCGATTCCTTCTATTTCACCGACGGCGAGACGATTTACTGCGCCGCGCCGCCCTATGATGCTGTGGAATCCGTCGGCTATCTGCCGTCGCTGGACACGAGCGCCCGTCTGCCCGCGCTGATGGTCGATAATTGCTACTGCGTGTGCAATGCCGAATTGGGTTTCTTTGCAGCGCAGCTCCATACCGCGCCGCGCTGCACCCTGCGCGTGGATGCCCGCCTGTCCATATGAATCGGGCGCTAGTGTCGCAGTACCTCCGTGCGCGCCCGGACGTTGCCGTTGTTTATGCGCCGCACAATGCATCGACCGCGCCGGAATACCGCCAGCACATGGAGAGCGGCGACGCGCTGGATATTTACGCCTTCACGCTGCCAAACGAATCGTTCATCCCCCTGCGCGACAAGGGCGACCTGCTGGACTTGCGCCCGCTGATGGGCGCGGACACCCCTGATTCGCTCCTGCCGCAGGTGCTTGCGCCGCTGGAAAAGGCGGGCGGGCTGTTCGCGATTCCCTGTGGCGCGCCGAGCGTCTCGTGCTGGTTTCTCGACCAATCGTCGCTGGAATCCTTGGGGCTGACGGACGTTCCTGCGACGTATGCCGACCTGATGACGCTGATTTCCACCTATCTTGCCGACTTTGCGTCTGATTCCGACGTTGCCTTAGCCGACAATCCGAGCGGCATGGCGGATTCCCTCTTCCAGCAGCTTTTCTGGGCGCAGCTCGCGCGCTGTGAAGCATCGACACTGGTGGACTACGAAACCCGCTGGCTGGCAGAACGGTCTTCTTCGCTGGGCGACCTGGGCGACACGGGCGGCATCGTCACGTTTCTCTCCGTGTCCAGCAGTCAGCCCTCGCTGCTGCACCTGAACACGTCGCTTACACCGAGCAAAACGGACGAAGTTCCGCTGCTGCTGTCGTTCAGCGAAGGCTGCGCGTTGCTCATTCCGATGACGTACTCGGTGCTGGCAGTCAATCGCCGCTCGGCATACCCGGATGATGCCGCGTCGCTGCTGTCCTACCTGCTGGACAATCAGCCGTATGATTCGAAACTGGCGCTTCTGCCGGATTACGCGGCGCTTCAGCCGAATCCGGCATACACAGAGGCGGCGCAGAAGATTCTGGACGACGAAGCGCTTTACACGCAGTACCGCGCCACCCTGTCCCCCTTGGAGAAGAAGCAGGCAGAGGATATACTGGCGGACGCGCGCGCAGCGCTCCATCAGATTCCGCCGAACGTATACAGCGCGGCGGAAATCGCAACGTATCATGCGCGCCTGAATCACGCGCATCTGCTGGAATCGTCGTTCTGGGTCAGCGGCGACCAGCATGTATCCACCCTGCGGCAGCGTCTTCTGGACGGCGAATGCACCGTGGAGACATTCGTGCAGGAATTGACCCGCATTGTGCAGATGATGACGCTTGAAAACGGCGTGTCTTCGTGAATTTTTCCCGCGCGTCCTGCAACAAAACACCCCTTTCAAGCGTTTCATATTGAGGGGATAATTCCCCTTTCCCAAGAAGAATCATCCAATGAATGGAGGGTAACATCATGAAGCATCTTTCCCGCGTCCTGTGCCTGCTGATGATGCTGGCGCTGCTGCTGCCCGGCGCGCTTGCGGAGGCAGTCGAGCAGACCGAGCAGATCGACAGCGGCATCGAAGAAGATGAGGTCGAGAAGGTCGGCGACATTTTCGACATGTACCAAGTCGGCAGCATGGTGGAAGCAAACGGCAAGCTCTACACCATCTCCTCCGGCCCGACCATCTGCGAATTCGACGGCGAAAACTGGCGCATCGCGGTGGTGGCGAGCAGCTTTTCGGACGTCCTGCGCGTGTCGGATGACTACTCCTTTTACAGCGACGAAACGTCCGCCGTGCTGTCTGTAGATGAGGACGGCACGCTGCTGCTGCTCTACCCCTACTCCGACGGCGTGATTGACCTGCTGCGCATCCCGCTCGACGGCAGCGACGTCACCCGCGTGCACTCCTTCCGCCTGGTGGAGGATAGCGGCGACGAGGACGGCAGTCTCTACTTCTCCCTGCAAGGCGCGGCGCTGACGAGCGATTACGCCTATGTGACCGCCTACGGGCTGAATCCCGAAGCGATGTACGGGCTGAATCAGCTGTTTGAGCTGAACCTCAAGGACGGCAGCGTCCGCAAGGTGACGGAGGATTACATCGGCATCATCCTGCCGCTGGATGACACGTCTCTCATCGGCTACTATGACAACCGCTACACCGGCGCGGACGACCCGCTGACCGCGCTCGTGCGCATCAACCGTCAGACCGG